>TARA_R110000765_G_scaffold122802_1_pt1 | contig 11978 bp, 14 predicted proteins | sample TARA_R110000765 | Tara Oceans TARA_R110000765 (sample SAMEA4398168) | marine metagenome | biome: Polar Biome; feature: [MES] marine water layer (ENVO:01000295) within the mesopelagic zone...; material: water (ENVO:00002006), including particulate matter (ENVO:01000060) such... | reverse complement strand
TTTCCATAACCTAATTCTTTTAATTTAAATAATTGATATGCGGATAGGCCATCTTTAAATCCAATCCTTCCGCCTTGAGCATGACCACCCAGTCCCGGATCATCTTTTTGAGCAGCTGCTGTATCTTTTTGACCTTGAGTTTGTCCACCGCCACCATTTCCTCCAACTCCTGGATGCCACGTGCTAGGCGGATGACGAGGAGGGGGAATTTTAGGATCTCCATCATCAGGTGGATCAATATCCTGACCCCCACCTCCAACATTAATAGGTCCTGTATATGCTTTAGCTTTTATTTTATTTAGTAAATTTCGTCGTTGGGCCGCTACTGCTATTTTTGTGGCCTCTTCTTCTTGTTCGTCTTTTGTAAAAGTTCCTTTAATATCTCCAACCTGTTTTTCTCCAGGTTTAATTCCCATAGCTTTATTCATAAGAGTTCCCATGAGCGTGGGTACTTCTAAACCTGCATGATTTATATTTTTTCCTTTAGCAGTTTTCCATCCTGATGGACTCCAATATCCTGTCACATCTTCTGTCTTCCATCCACCATACTTATTTCCAGGTCCACCTACTTCTCCGGACCATACATCTTTAGAAAAAGTTTTAGTTTTATTTGGATCATATCCATAAATATTATCGAAGCCGCCTCCGCCACCTCCTCCTTGAGGGGGATATAAATAAGGATTGGCTGCTTGTGTGTTAGTAATTCCTGTGTTGGGAGCATTAGCAATGCTTGGAGGAGCTGTATAGCCTAATCGATATCGTTCTTGAGGAATATATTGTTGTCCACTTTCGTAAATTTCTTGATCACCTTGATTATAAAAATCTATGGCCATTATCTTCTCCCGTCTGGTTGAATATCTAGTCTAAAGGTTCCCAGCTTCCAGTTCTGAGAGACTGCTGTGTTCTCTACTTTAAGTGCAACAGCTCTTGCTCTTGCACGCGTGTCAACTTTATCAGTGGAACTGGTGATTGTAAAGGGACCTAGTGAAGAACTTGCGGAAGTATCATTAGGATAATCTCTAAGCATTAAAGTAATTCGAGTATTACCTGTCTGAGTAAGAAAATCAGGAATGAATCTTCGGATCTTCATAATGTATTCCCCATCTCCTCGTAGGTCTGGCGCTCCTAAAAGCTGTCCCTGGGCCGCTCGTTTCTGAGTAATATCAAAATCTCCTGAAGTAATAGTAGCCAGGATAGGAGTTACTGATCCTCCTGCATCTACTTGATCGGTCCCTATTTCGTGTGCATAGTAAATCGTAATACCATCTGTATTACCTATAACATCATACGACACATCATTACTATTATTATAATGACATGCATGGGGTGTAGCGTAGATAGAAGAATCTTCCCAAGCAGTTCGAGATAAAGATCCTGTGTACCATATAGGTTTTTTTAGCATCACGGATTCTAAATAGTTATAAGTCACGACTCGATCTACGACATTCGAGCCTGAGCTACAGTAAAACCAATTCACTTCTCCAAAAAGATTATTGAGTCCAGCATTAATTAGATTTCTGGAAGTCGTATTAATATCATCAAAAACATAATCTTCGACCAAACATGGCATCGATTGAAGTTGACCTGCGTATTGAAAGAAACCATTCTCTGACATCCAGAACGCAGTTCCATCTACTTCCATGCAGGCATTCTTACCGATGAGTCCACAGTTGGTTCCTACTTGTTCAAATGAAAAGGTAAAAGGTTGACCCACAAAACGCATTAAGAAAATAGCGGAATCCGTCCAAATATAAATAGCATCCCGACCTCTGATAGCTCCCATAATTTTGGAACCATTAGATAGTCTTTGTGTACCCGCGGTATTAGTTGCCGTTGGAGTATAATCACTTAAGGATTCCTGGTCCGAGAATCTTATAAACATATCATCTTGAGATGAGGATGTACTAATCGTGGTTTCGGTTCCAAAGAAAATTAAGTGACGATCAACTGGAGAAACCAACATATGTCTAGATGCTGTGGGCGCCCCTGCAATAACCGTGGCTCGTGTTGCAGTTGCATTAGCAACCGTTGAATCCCATTCAAAACATTTACTATTATAAATAAGAGCAATGAGCTTCGTTCCATAATTATCTAGAATCCACATGCCGGGTTCCAAGGTTACTTCTTCTGTAGAAGATTGGCCCCACCCAACGTAATCTGAAATGTTAGTAATGGTTGCACCCGCTGTATGCAGAGCTAATGTGGTTCCATTAGCAGCACGAGCTCCTCCACTTAAAACTCCTGTACCTGTATCATTAGCTGTAAAAGTAATTTCTTCTGTTCCTATTTTAATAGTTCCTGAAGATGGAAAAGCTGCTGAACTAGTTAAAGTAACACTGGTTACCGCAGCATCAGCTGCAATCGTTGATACCAAAGTTGTTGTCGCTGGCCCAGACGCTGTTCCTGACCATTGACCCGTACCATAACCAAATCCTCCAATTTCCTGAGCAGGTCCTACGGTATAATAAGTTAATGCTTGGCAACTTCCCACATTGGCTGTGCTTGCTGATGCATTAGAAGTCATTGTCACAGTAATAGTTGTTGCGGAAGGAATGGACGTCGCCATAAATTTTTTACCTTCAAAATTTGAGTCGATATAACCTGAGCCTGGAGGCGCGGTGACTGTTTCTAAATAAACAATATCATCTTCCGACATCCCATGAGGAGTAGGAAAGGTTATCGTAACAGTAGGTTCACTTATAGTTGTAGAAAAATCACATCCTGCAATCGTATTGTTGATGGGATGAATGTCGTAGTATTGACCTCCTGAATAGACATATAAAATTCGGTTAGTACCAATCGCAGCATATTTAATACCCGCGTTATCATCAAAATGGTGAAGGGCTCTTGCCGCCCCTGTTAAGCTGTCCCCGCCTAATTGGTCCCAGCCTCCCAGTTTTTCAGGAGTACCATATCTAAAACGAACATAGTCACCCCCTGTCCATTGAGCTTCTGCGCCCGTAGGTGTGGCTTGTTTATTAAATCCAGGTAAAAAGTTTACTTTTTGTAGCATACAATGATCCTATTATACAGGTTTTATACTACATGATTATGATTAGATCAATCTCATTTAGGAAGATACATACTCCACTCTAGTCTATCTATAAGATTATCTAAATAAATAACACGCCTTCGATGCTTTTTTAAATACTTATGGATCTCAGACACGTCTAAAATGATCCATTCCTTCTGGGTTTCAAAGACCATCTTGTCTGCTTTGGTGGTGGTATATCCTTTTTTAGCTAGTAATCCTTCCGGTAATTTAAACATCTCCCTAACATCAAATTTTAAATATTGATTGGATTTATTTTTTAAAATACCTGCTACATTCCAGTACTCAGGTTTGGGGGGATATTCTACTTGTATTAAATGGTCAGAAAATCTTTCAACGATACTCACTAGAGCAGCTTAATTTGTAAGCCCACACGATTATCTGTTCCATGTGTCCCGGCTTCACCAATCGGCAACCAATTCATTCCAACTGAATAACGATCCTCTTTAGATGTATTCTTTTCAACTTCATGATAGAGATCACTCGGAAAAAAGAGAATAGTATTAGGCCGAGGTTCAAATGAATAAGCGGGAGAGTTAAATATATTCATTGCATTAAAAGGAATATCAAAGAAGCCTAAGTTCTTCTGATGAAAAGTTATATTACCAGCGTTCGGGGCGCTTTGAATATAAGCCACTCCACTAATCATACTGTTCCTATGAATATGTTCATGACTACTACCTCCGGGGTGCAACCCGGCAACCCAGGACGCTGTCATCTTGAAAGAATTAATATACTGCATCACTTTTCTAGTGTATTGTTGAAATTGGGCATCAACAGCCCTCGCTAAAAAATTCAAGGGTTTATCATCTAAAATTTGTTTTTCAGCTGAAGTGAACGTATCCACTTGATTAGCAAGTCTCAGCTTATATTTTTTTAAAAGAACTTGGGCTTTCTTTAGTTCTTTAGCTGACAGGCCCAGTCTTCCTACTCCGACCACTTTAGAAAACAAGGGGTAAGTTTCCATTTTATTATCTGACATCACGAGCAACTCCTAAGCATTTACGTTTATCATATTTTTCAGCAGGGTTATAGGAATAGTGTAAAAAGAATTGATGATATTCCGTTCCTTCAAAAGGCTCTCTCCAATGAGGAAGTTCTAGCCCATGATAAATTACACCATTTCCAGGGGTTAAATCTACTTTTATCTTCTTCTTATTAGCCATTATATATAAGGGCCATGGGTCTCCCCCCAAATTAATACTAGCTGAAATTTCACAGGCGTTTCGATCGGTATGTTTCTTTAACTCATCTCCTGTAACATAAAGTCTTGCGTAACTATAAGTGGTATAAAGAGGTTTATTTACATAGGCCTGTATTTTATTTTTAACTATATCACATGCAAGATCAAAAGCGGGATCTCCATACAATATAAAAGTATTTGGACCCGGCACCTGAGAGTCTCCCCACATTCCAAATCTTTCGTCGAAGGGGGAGATAAGGTTTACCTGTCTCATTTCAATGTTGGCTCTTTTTTTTATTTCTAAATATCTTTTTAAAAATAAAGTCATCTCTTTAGAAAGAAGTTTGGGAACAAGTTGATATCTATTTTTTTCAAGCATGGTGAGGTATAAACTGTATATTCCAATGAATAAATCGAAAAGGATCAATTCCATGATCGATGGTGAACTCATGTAACAAGTAAGCCGGAAACATAATGAATTCTCCTGGTTTAGGTCTAAAATTAAAAGCAAAGGAAGCAGGAGTAATTTTATCAGGATCTTTTTCGGGCAACCTGCTCATTAAAGCCCCAGGTCTGGGGTCGTGAAATACAACTCTTGAAGTATCGTCAGTACATTTTAAGAATAAAAATCCACATACATGATTATTGGAATGAATGTGGGGCATGTGGTGGCCCCCTTTAGTAGCAAACTCCTGTACCCAACATTCTCTAAAAAATAGGGAATGACTATCAATATTAAATCCGGAATCTTCTAAAAATTTAGAAGAGTAATCTACGATAGTATTTTTTAAGTCCACCAGATTTATGTCGTTTGTTAAACTTTTAGAATGATGAGACATGCCAAAATCTTTAAGGTCTTTTTTATATATCTTATTTCGTTCTTTAATTGCGTATTTACTTAGTTCTCTGGCATCTTTAATATAAGGATCACAAAATTTATTTATACGCTTTACAAACTGAGACGAAGCTTTCCATCGTTTAATGGGACAACCAAAATATAAAGCGGTGTCTTTTATTTTATTCATTTGTTTCCCCTTCATAATAATTAAAGTTAATAATAAAACGACCTATGTTATTATCCGTATGTCTAACAACAACATGGGGCACATTACCTGGAATAGTAACCATTCTATTTTCTTTTGATTTAATTACTTTATCTTTAATCTTTGTTCCTCCATTATTAGAATTTATATAATAGATAGAAGTAATTAAATTTTTTAAATTATAATCAGTATGCGTCCCTGGGCATTTGTCAGCAGGGTAAGTTAAATTAGCTTTAATCCTAATAAGACCTTCTGCATTTAATTTTTTCCAAACAGGTTCTAATATTTCTAGGAATGAGCTATTGACTCTACTAGGGAATTCAGACTTATAGAAGGTGTGGACTAATTGAGAAAGACCATCTTCTTTATAATCAGAACCATGTTGATAAAACCAAGGAAAATCAGTTCCCATTATAGTCTCTTGAATATATTTAAATTGTTTAGGTTCTAAAAAATTATCTATAACCTTCATATATTAATCCTATATTTTATGGGAGAACAGTAAGATTGTATCATAAAAAATTTTACCTAAATGGTCTCCCCATGTTCCACATCACTAGACTCCTTCTCCTACCTTTCGTGACCGGTTTTACACGATGCCAAAGATGTGATGGGAATACTATTACTGATCCTTTACGATTAATCTCTTTAGCTGTATTGATTACTGGAGACCCCTTTGTGGAGTTTCTAAAATCTATTTGAAACTCCCCTCCTTCATACTCTTCGGGTTCGGATAATTGAACTGTCATGGAAAGCTTCCTAACTTTACCATTATAGTTAGGGTTCTTACTTACAATAGGGGTAGAAACACTATCACAATGCCATCCATAAAACTGTCCTTTCTGGTACGTTGTAATTTGACATGGTTCCGACCAATCCCAATCAAAATTCCAACCTGCCTTGGCATTAGCATTATATATAAAAGGCTGAAGTTCTTTGTATATCCAAGCGTCGTCTAACCAGTTGACATACGAGTCTCTAAAATCTTTAAGTTTCTCTTCTTCTATTTTGGACAAAGGAAACCGACCAATATCTCTTGGAGCCTCTCCTATCACACCCAACTTACTTCCGTAATTTTCTGCAGTTTTTATAATTTGATCACATACATTTTTAGGAAGTCCATGGGTCCAATACCAATAATAATTATTTAAATTCATCGCAATACTCCTTCCCAGGTTAATACACAGTTAATCTGATTACCTGTATTAGTGCTTATATAATAATCTAAACTAGCGGGAAACAGATGAAAGTGGTTATCTTGTAAAGGGAAACTTATTATTTGAGATGGTAATTTAAGATCATCAGATTCATACTCAATGACGAGATTACAAGAATTCTTTTCAATATCTACTCCATAGAGCAGAATATAATCTGCAGGGTTCTCTTCTTTACTATGATTTCTTTTTATAGTCTGTTCTCTGGGAGGTAAAAGAGTACCATACCATTCATGAGCATATAAAAAAGGTTGTCCATGTTCTACGTGATAATGTTGTCTTACATAATCTACTAACCATGTAAACGCTTGAGAGAATTCTATTTTAAAATTATTATAGCCCGGTCTTAAAGGACAATTATCCATTCTATCTTGCGCAATATATGCACTGCCAAGTATATATCTTTTCAATTCAGCTCGATCAATAACGACATGTTTTACTTCATCTGTATAAACACTTTGTTCTTTTACTAAAATTTTCTTCATTTCTTTTCCATGTTAAAAGAGAAAGCTAGTATATATCTTTCTTTAAAAGTAAAATCAGTTGCGATAGCGTGAAAACGTTTTGCATTATACATTAATAACCGATTAGGGTAAGCCCCAATAGTACTATCAGGATATTTATCACCAACCTGTTCAAAAAAAGCAGTCCCCCCACTCGAAGTTTGATCAAAATATAAAATTGCAGTCAGATCAGTGTGGTCATAATGAACCAGAGCCCAAGGTGTATTGATTTTAGATTTTTTAACTTCTTCAATGATTGCTTTTCTCGCAATAACAGAAAAGGTTTTTTTATCTATTTTCTTTTGAAGAATATTTTCAAATTTAGGAATAAAAATAGAATGATATTTAGTATAAGCTAGCTCATGACAAGGATAGGCTTGAAATCTATTACCATAATAAATTCCAGCAGGTTGATAGGTGGGTTTATACTTTAACGTTGGGAGAGAAGCTTCTATTTTGTTAAATAATTTCCAATCTAGCCAGTGAGGCTGTAGGTAAAACGATCCATTAATTATACTATTATACATCTATATCTTTTTGTATAGATATATACAAAAAAATTAAGGGAATCAAGTATGAGAATTATAAATTTCCGTATGGATTGTTTGCAGCAGTATATGGACCGTCCCAACTTGTTGTTGATTCGTTCCAGACATACATATTGCCATCGTCCGGTCTTGGTATAGGGGAATCCCAACACCAAGTTGTTTCATTTAAAACCCAACCTCCATAAGCCTGAGGTCCATAAAATTTATCTTTAACAGGATCATAGGTCCACCCTATTCCGGGATAATTACCCCGAAGAGCTTTGCTTTGATCATCAGCTAATACTCTCTCATTGTTTTCATTTTGGTCCCAATACTTACCTTGTCGTGTGTTGTATGAACATTGTTTCCACATATTAGCTGGCCAACCATGAATACTTTCTAAATTAGCCTGACCTACTGCTTCGTCTTCTGGGTCACCCATATGTTTATTTTCGACTGCAAGAACTTGCAGTACTTTATTTTGATCTGATAGTTTTGCAAAATAAGCCATAATACTTATGCTACGTATGTTCCTGGAGCATTAAATAAATGAATTGTACATGAACCACATGTGCTCGTACATCCAGAAGTTGTACATGAGCAAGCTGTTGCTCTTACGATAACTAATCTTCCTGATCCGCCAGCTCCTCCCGCGCCCCCGGCTGGTGAAGGTGGTCCATCTCCTCCATCTCCAGTATTTGCACCGCCAGCTCCTGCGCTAGATCTACCATTTCCTCCGGCGCTGTAAGTTCCAGGATAAACGGGCGATGTTCCGCCAACTCCTCCAGTTTCCACAGTTCCAGGAACAGCTGCACCAAATCCTCCCCCGCCTCCAGCGGGATTGTTTGCATTACCTTGGTGAGTAGATGATCCTCCGTTATTTCCTTGTGGGGGACTCACGGCTGCTCCGCAACCACGTGTCCAATTTCCGTATCCTCCAGTTCCTTCTCGTGAGGCTCCGCCTCCGGAACCACCTCTTCGACCGCTATAAGTATCGATCCCTGGGGTACCACTTCCTGAGGGAACTCCCGGATTAGTTAAATTACTTGAAGGTCCACCATTGCCTCCTCCTGTAGATTCTGCTGTACTAATAGAAGAAAACCCTCCTACTGTAGCACAATTGGTTGTACCTCCGGTACCACCGGCACCGACTGTTACAGGATTTGAAGATCCTATTACAATTGGAAAAGCTTTAGTTTGCACATCGCGAACGCCGCCTCCGCCGCCTCCGCCGCCGTTTTCCCATATACCGCCGCCAGGTGAATTTTTTCCACCCGCACCGGCTCCTCCGGCAACAATCATGTATTCAACCAGATATACTGGTTGACCTCCTCGACCGAAACCGCCTTTAGAAGCTGCTCCGAATGATCCTAATATAGGCATAAGTCTATCTCCTCTCTATTACGCATTGAATTGCGTTTGGGAAGCCAGCACTGTAAATGCAGCGCCCCCCGTTTTAATTACTGTATATGTGTACGCATCAATAGAATTTATATTTCCTTCAGTAGGTGCTGAACCACCTTGCCATTCAGGTGTGTTAGCTCCTCCATCGACGGTCACAACGTTATTATAATAAGCTGTTCCACCTTGAGTTACTAAATGGGCAATTGTAAGTGATTCACCAGTGTCCATAATGTCATTTAAGGTAGTACTTCCGTCTCCTCTAATATTTAAAGTCCAGTTAGCTGCTGCAGATGACGTAAAATACGAAACCGCTTGTGTAACCACATCATAGTTAACTGTTCCAGTAGCTGCCGTAGCGGCTATTGTACATACTTCTGTAAGTTGTTTAATTGCTCCAGCTCCTAAAGTTACCCGACCGGTTCCTTTAGGGTTAATATTAAGATCAATATTCGAATCACTACTTCCTGTTGCTGATATAGTAGGACCACTACTAGCCGCCGCATTAGCAATCGTAATCTCATTAACAGCACTTCCTGTAGCTGTTAAAAGAGCAAGTTCATTTCCACCAGTATCTAAAATAGAAGTTCCAATTCTTGGTGAAGTTAAAGTTTTAGTTGTTAAAGTTTGTGCGCTAGCAAGATTAACTAGAGTATCTGCCCCAGTAGGAATAGTAACAGTTCCACTATTAGAAATACTAGTAATGATTGGTGTAGTTAAAGTTTTGTTTGTTAAAGTTTGTGTACCAGTAAGAGTAACATCACCAGATCCAAAGCCTGCGTCGACTATATTTGGATTAGTTACATCATCGGCAGCCGCATAAATTAGTTTAGTTCCTTTATCTGTACCTGACCAGGTAACACTGCCACCTGAACCCGTGATATATTTAAATTGAACGGTTTCTGAACCAGTTGTGGCGTTTTTAATTATATAAAAAGTTTGAACATCTAAAGGAATTGTTACTACAACAGCTCCACCAAGGGATCCTGTAAATTCTAAAATTCTGTGTGCAACTTGGTTGGTATCACCTGATGTTCCATCTGCTACAGCTAATGCAGTGGGACTTGATGCCACAGATAGGGATAAATAACCACCCGCAATCTGTTCGATAATATTCCAGTTTGTATTAGTTAATCCACCCCATAGACCGGCTTTTTCGCCAGTCGTCATAAGTTGAACGCCGAGTGCTGTATAATTTGATGCCATAATTTTTTTCTCCTAATTACGCTGAATGTTTTACATATGTATAAGAAGTATTTCCAGTGATGTCAACATCTTTATAATGTAGTGGGGATACACCCGCTGATCCTAGACTCATTGTGGCTTCAAAACCACTAATACCCACAGTCATATCATCTATTGTGAAACTTCCTAATGAACCTGTTATTGCTAATCCAGTTAGACCTATAGTCATATCTGGAATACTTCCAAGACTGCCTTGGCTAGCTGTTATACCAAAACCAGTTAGATCAACCGATTGAACTGTACCTGATGCAATCGTGCCTAAAGTTGCAGTGATAGAATAACCCGTTAGACCAAATACTATATCGGCAATTTCTAAAGTTCCCAAAGACATAGTAGCGGCTATTCCACCTAATCCTTGAGTATGATCAGCACCATTGTTAATTGATAACGATCCTAGAGAAAGTGTACCTAAGAAAGAATCAGTAAGAACATGTTTGAAATCATAGTTTACTTGTGGTGTTCCTAAAGAACCTGTTATTGAGAAACCTGTTAATGGGGTTCCAATTTCTATGTTTACTACATTTCTTTGTCCCCAAGCATCATTGCCCCAAGTACTTCTACCCCAGCCTTCGTCACCCAGGCCGGTAGTCATTTCTAATCCAGTTGTTAATACAACCGTAGTAGTATTTTCACCCCAGTTACCATAACCCCATTCATCTCTGCCCCAGCCTTCAATAGAAGCAGCATAAGATAAGGTTCCTAAAGATCCTGTCATAGTGGACAGGCCGCTAATAGCTACTGTTGGGCTATTACTATCGCCCCAAGGTTCATTACCCCAGGTAGAACGACCCCATCCTTGTTCAGATGCAGCAACCGGTGTACCGACAGATCCAGTTATGGAAAAACCAGTAAGAGAAATAATACTTTCTTCTCCACCCCAACCTTCACTTCCCCAAAAATCAGCTCCCCATCCTGTTTCATGATAGGCGTGAGGTTCTCCTAATGATGCTGTAATTGAAAGTCCACCAAGAACTACAGTGGTAGTTGTTTGATCGCCCCAGTCACCTTGACCCCAGGTTGTTCCGGATGCTCCCCAAGAGTTAGCCATAAGGAAGTACTCCCTATGAAGTTATTCGGATAATAGCGTCTGATGCGTCGTTAGTTGGAAACTGAATTGTGAAAGTTCCAGAAGAAACGGTTTTGTCTCCTCCAAAATCAATCGAACAAACAGCAGCATCTGTAGTCAAGCCACTAATTGTAGATGAATTATAAATTAAACATCCACGAGCTGTGAAAGAAGCAGATGTCCAAGATGTATCTGAAAAATCTGTGAACGAAGTAACCGTTGTAATACCTACACCAGTGTTAGTTAAAGTGTTTCCACCCGATGTGTATCCTGAAGTTGTTGTAGTAACTTCATAAGTGTTTGTAGGATCAGCAGTAGGAGTAGATGCAACAACCCATTGAGTTGTAGTCGTTCCTAAATTCGCCGAACCACTAGAATATAAAGCTAGTTTAAAAACACTTCCTGCAGGTGTTGCTCCTGAAGTATCAAAATTGTGACGACCTCTTAATAATTCCGTCTTGAAAGAATTTGTTAATACTGATGATATTGCCATAATTTAATCCTTTGTTAAGGTGACGGAGATTTGACAGGTATTCTAACGGTGCCGTCAGTATAATCATCTCGTCTTCGTCTACCAATTTGCACTCCTGCAAACTTCTGTACTTCTTGTTTATATTTATTTTCGTATAATGTCAACATGTCCATCGGACCTTTTAAAAATCCAAAAGTCTCGACTAATGTAGCATATAATAGCCCCTGTGGGAAGTACTGACTAATATAAGTTCCCGAAGTTGCAGTTACTAA
>TARA_R110000765_G_scaffold75889_4_pt1 | contig 11979 bp, 1 predicted proteins | sample TARA_R110000765 | Tara Oceans TARA_R110000765 (sample SAMEA4398168) | marine metagenome | biome: Polar Biome; feature: [MES] marine water layer (ENVO:01000295) within the mesopelagic zone...; material: water (ENVO:00002006), including particulate matter (ENVO:01000060) such as...... | reverse complement strand
GAATCGGCAGTTGCCGTTGTTGTGCCTACAGTAAAGAAATCGCCGGACTCGTCCCAAAGAATAACAGCGTTATTGCCTGTGCTGCCACGCTCCATGATAAGACCAAGATCATTGGCATTACTACCAGCACCACTATTGAGTTCAATTAGCGGATCTTTAATTTCAGTATTGACGGCATCATTGGTGACTGTAGTTCCATTAACTGTAAGATTTCCTGTGACGGTCAAATCTCCAGCTACATCTGTGTTAGCTGTAGTTTGAATACTGTCTACCCATAATTTTAACCAACGAACTCCTGTCGAGCCTATAGAGTCCGTGCTGTCGGTGTCAGATAGAACATCCCCTCCGTGCGTTGTTACGCCTACGATATGCGCCGTGCCAGCCACACCTATACCGCCATCAGTATGGATGCTGCCCGTGGTGCCGCTGGTGGATGTGGTAGTAGCGTCAACAGACAATATTCCAGAGGTAGTAAGAGTGCCTGTAATAGATGTTCCTGCTGCTGCAAAGTCTACTCGTTTTGTGCCGCCAAGCGTCAAGCCTATATTATCAGCCCCGATTCTATATAAGCCGCTATTAGGATCACCACTGAAAGAATAGTAGGGAGCGGCAGCACTTCCTGAAGTTCCTAATATTTGACCTGCTACTGCCGCAGTGTTTTCTAAAGCCGTTCCGCCAACATTCCATTTTATGTAACTATCACCTACAGGGGCAGGTAAAGTAGCAGATATGGTAGATGTGTTTGTAGACACAGGCAGCGTAAGAACGCGGGTCATTTCTTCTTGGAAATCCTGCACCATCTGAACGCCACGATCAACGGCAGTTTCTAAAGCAACAGGCTGCACTGCTCCTCTATTAACTAAATCTGTTGTCTGCGTTTGCGGAACAGCACGGGTTATAGTAAGAGTAACACCAACGGCAGGAGCTGATCCCATAGTAACATTTCCGCCGCCGTCGTCCCCTACTCCGCTAACTGTGTAGTGCGTAGTAAGCTCTTGTACGGTTTCTACCCCTGTAGCTGTTACAGTTGATGTAACAACAAGGTGCGCTTGATCTAACGCCTTAAATGCATAGGCAAAGACCGTGGTCGAGCCATTTCCACTATAAGGGCCGGATTTTGCTGTTTCTGCATTTACAGTCATGTCAAGTTCCTTTTAATAACGATATACACTAATTTAATATTTGATGCTAGTATTCGTCTCTTCTAGCTGCTCTTTTTGGGTCGTACCCTCTAATAAGGTCGCTGTAAAGCCAGCCGTCTACCTCGTCAAACCATGCCGCTGCACCGTCTAAACTTCTAGTTATTTGTATGCCGGGAGCTTTTATAGCAGCCGCCCCTAAAAAAATTATAGGTTTTAGTTTTGTAACTAGTTCTGTGTACGACATATCTTCTGTAGCTGGGCTGTCTTCGTCTGCAAAGTAAGAAAGGCTGTTTGCCGTTTCTGTAAACGCTTCCCCAATCATAGACGTAGGACTGCCACTAAAACCCCATTTTTCTATTATTGGTGTAGCAACCATTCTAAGAAGTGGAACTGTTCCTATCCCTGTTAAAAGAGTTTCTTTTAACAAATAATCCACTGTGTCAGGTTCTTCTTCGTCTTCGGGTTCCCATGCGGGCAATTCCCCTCGTATCAATCCCATGCCTATTGACTGTAAAGTTAATAAAACAAAAAGCCGCGTAGCTGCTCTACTAACAGCACTTATAGGAGTAGATTTTACGTTTGCACTAAATTCAGATGACGTAGATCGTAGCATACCGTATAAGGCAGAGAACCATGTATAAAACATTACAAGTGCTTTTTTTACACCAACTGCATTTCTATGAGTCCGGGATAAATCCATAAGGTTACCGCTTGACTGACTTAAACGAACTGTTCTATCGGCATATGCTATAGCGCGAGTTTCGTCGCCGGGGTCGTTTCGCAGCGCACGGTTATACGCTGCAGTCCAAGTAGGTAAATCTACTGAAAAAAACTGCGCCTCAGCAATAGCTTGCATACCCCATTCAAAAATGCCTTTGTCGTTTATAGTAAGATACTTGTCTTTAAGCCGAGTTTTAGCTCTAAGAAGAACTGCCTGCACTTCTCTATCGTAGTTATCGCGCCTGTATTGCATAAACGCAGATTTTTCTATAACTAATTTATAATTCTCTGGAGACATTGCTAGGCCTAACCCATGCAACAAATCTTTTTTAACGGACAATAAAGTAGCAGGGTTGTAGCCATCTTCATCTTTAGCCAACGTATCTAAAGCACTTGTTAAACCAAGCGTTTGCGCCGATAAAGTTGTATAAGACGCACCTAGTACAGCCATAGTAGTATTACGAGCAGTCCACGATATTGTTTTATCGAGCCAATCCATAGGAGGTAAGTCTCCTCCATTAGATGCTACTGCGCCTACCCATTGATCTAACATAGTTGCGTAGTCTTTTCCGACTTTAGTTTCTAATTCAGATCTTAAACTTCTATCTTTTAAAACTTTAGTGGCGTTTCTAACTGCTTCATAATGCGTAATGAAATGTATTGTGGTATTTAAACCGCTAGTAATGTGTGCAAAATCTAACATAATTGGAGCAGCAAATTTTGTACGGCTTTTAGTAAACGAACTGTTTACTGTTGCTTTTCCAGCTTCCGATTGCATCTTTTCTAAAGCAGTGCTTTTTGTTTCTTTGTTTGACGACCCGTCGTATGGTCTTGTGTTGTCGTACATTATAGGAAAATACCCGCCTTTTATGTCGCCAAATTTAGTAGTAACAACACGCGGTTCAATTTCTAAAGGAGCAATGCCATTTTCTTTTTCATATATAGCAAACGCTTTTGGTTTTAATTTATCGGCATGTTCCCAAATATTTTTAATTAAAGTCCATTCTTCTTCTGTAAATTGATCGAATGCTTTATCAAGAAGCTCTTGATTAATATTCCACGCCAACCCTTTTACATTGTTATCTGGGTCTCCCCCAAAACCTCTAATAACTTTATCTAAATTGCTTTCGTTCCCTGTGTTTAACGCTAGCATAATTAAAGAACTTCGCGTTATTTTCATATTGGGCGTTCCAAGCTCCCCAACGTCTACAAGTGATTCTAAATTATTACGGACTTTTTTAGGAAGGTTGTTTATAGATGTTTTAACTAAATTAAGGGTTTCTTCTGTTAAAACATTTTTTTCATTTAAAGCGTCAATAAACGGCTGGTATAATGTTTGATGCCACGGACCTAGAGGTTCTCCGTCTAGAGCTTCTAAAAGAAATTCTACTCGCGTTAAACTTGCGTCCCAGTCCGCTAATGCAGACAAAATTCCAATTCTTGCGTTTGCAAAAGCAGTGGGTTTTCCTCCGTATGGCCCTATAATTTTACTAATTCGCGTTTGATCGCGGGTAGATAATTTTTCAATTAATGTGCTAATAACTTCTTGTCTATCTCTATCTTCATTCCCAATGCGTATTTTTTTAGCTAGCTTTCCTTGTTTTTCTAAAGATTTAACGCTTTCGTGAAGTTCATTAAATTCTTGGTACGTCATGTTTCTAACATTAGTTAAAGCATTTTTTGCTAACAACCACGCAGGCAACTGAAGAACAGCTCCATCATTAGTTTCAGCGTCTTCAATAAACGTATTTAAAGCAGACAATTCTGCTGTTAAAAGCGCTCTTTCGCTAACCGGAACAGATAAATCGGTAAACTCTAAAATTGTTTGTATGCTAGATAAATACCCTGCTTCAAGAGCAGGTCGTTTTTTATTCTTTTTCATGTCGCGTAAATAACGGCTTTTTTTAGTAATGTCTGCTCTAGCTTTAAGAGCTTCGCCTGCCATACGGTGGTTAACTAACCTATGAAACTGGTGTTTATACGCCTCTGCTCTGTCTCCTTTAGCTAATGCACGACCTGCTAATTTTGCGTGTCTTTGTTCTGCGTTGCTAAACGTGCTGTGACGAATATCGCTATTCTTCATTTTAGAGATTTGTTCAAAAGCGTACTGTCTTATAAAAGCATCTTTAAAAGCAGGTTCAGTTGTACGCAAAGCAGTTAACTCTGCTATTAATAAATTAGCAGTGTGGTCACCGTGAATACTGGCAATAGCTTCTTCGTTTTCAACGCTCTCAAGAGACCCAAATTCTTTTTTCATACGGGAATCTAACTCAGCGTCTACGGCGGCTTCAAAAGAAACGCGAGCGTTTGCTCCTACGTCAAGCACTTCTGTAAGCATTTCTGTAACGTCTTCATAACCAAACACTGCTGCTACAACTCCCGGAGAACTAGTGTCGCCATCTTTTTTACTTTTTGCGTAAATTGCTTTGTTTCCTACTTTAGGCAAATCTTTTAATTGCATTCCAAGATCATCTAACAAAGTAATTAATGTTTTTTGGTCCATAGGAAGAACTCGTTCCATCCCCGTTACTGACGATCCGTCAGCCAATCCTCCCTCTGCTAAAGTGTATAAAAGTTTAAATTGAGTAAGGTTAGCTACTTCAGTTGTAATTTCTTCCCTAAAAGTCTCGCGTTGTGTTTTCCACTCAGTTGTCTTTTCTTGCGCTATTTCGCGCATGTGAGCAGCTAAATGATTAGCCCTACTTTGTTGTCTGCTCTCCGCTACTGTTTTTTGATATTGCTGGAATTTTTTAGGGGTCATTCCTGCTTCTTTAGCAGTTGTTAAAAGGGCCGCCATAGAATATTGACTTTCAAACGCCGATATTTCTTCGTCAGTAGCCAACATTCTATCAAGCACGTTTTTAACTTCTGGAGAAAAATTAACGTCTGGGAGAGACCCCATTCTTCTGTACACAGACAATATCCATACTTTAAAAGCATTAAACGCAGAGGCTAAAGAAATGCTAGGGGCTTTGCCGCTTGCAAAATAATTTTCTGTACCGCGTGCAAACTGTTCGTGCATAGATACGCTTAACCAACGAGTGTGTCCTTCTCCGCGCAAATTTGCTGTTTTAATATAAGTTTTAATTTGCGCGTCAGTCATTTGTTGCAAAGCTGTTACTGAAGTTTTGTCTTTAGCTTTTCTAGCACGTCGAACAGCTTCTTCTCGAATACTTAAAGAGTTTGTTCCTAACCAATTAATTACTGCATTAAAATCAGTTTTAAAACTTCCGCCTATTGCTTCTGTATCTGCTTTAAGTTGCTCCATCCAGAAGTGTCCGCTCTCATGCAAAAACGTTGTAGCGTCTGCTTTTTCAAATATTTGAATGAGGTTAACAGGGTTGCCGTCTTGATCCGGCATCATGTCAGACGGAATAAACCGTCCGCGAGGAGCGTCTGCAGGTCCAGTCTGCTCTAGCGTGTCTGGGTTTTGTGTGTCAAAAGCTCCGCGATTGTGTACCGACTTTACCTGCGTAGGATTGAAGACAGCAATAGTGTCTGATGGTGCGTCTTCAAAGGTGCTCTCTTTTAGTTGGATGCCGTCGTACCCCTGACGCTTCAACTCCGCTACAACCTCGGCACTTTCATATACAATCCAGTTACCCTCCAAATGGCGTTCGTCCTCCACCAACTCATCCATACCCCTACCCAAGCCCGATAGGAAGTCCGCAATAGACGCGCCGTGCTCTGCGGGTCTAAACAGCTTTTGCACAGACAGGTACACCGGCACCACGTTTGAGTTGGTTATATTCTCTGCCTTATATGAATTTGGGACGCCCTCCTCTTTCATCATCCGCTCACGGGTGGCGGCTAAAGTACCCTCCCCTGCGGTATCAATATCCCCGCCCCTAGCGGCCAGCTCCTCATCAAATATTTCGCTCTGCCGTTTCTGTAATGACTGGGCGACGGCTACCCCCTCTTCAGTCGCCTGCTTTCCGTCGGCCCACTCAGAAGCAAATTTTGGATCATTTGTGAAGAACACAAGGCCGTCAGGAAAACGTGCTACGAACTCTTCGATGTTGACAGTCTTTGTGCCGTGATACACCCGACGGGGCGTACCGTCTTCATTGACGATCTCGCTGTCCTTGAACCATGCTTTGAACTCAGGCGTGTTAGGTGCAGCCTGTTCGAAGCCTACTGGTTGGTCGGTGCTACTGGCTGCAAATCTGTCGGGAAGAGCTTGGTCTTGCCCATCTTTGCGAACAGTTCCTTGCTCTTTGCCTGCTGGGCCTTCCGCAATTTTTGCTGCGAGGGCTTCAAGGGCTTTGCCATTGACTTCTTCCCTTTGGTGCCACGGGGCATTTCCACTCTCCGTTACTTTGAAGCCAGTCGGCACAACGCCGTTGGCTGGGTTCTTCAGCTCTGTTTGAAACTCTACAAACTGCTCAACCGTGAATAGGTGAATTGTATCAGATACTGAATTGTAAAGAAAGTACCCGTTTCCGTTACTATCGACGCCATAGCGTGCCCCGTATGCATAATTGCCGTACTCGCCCTGCTTTGCTGTAACTTCGTGGATGGCGGTTTTGTCACCAAGGGCGTCTGGAAGGATAGCACCGAGGCTGCTGTGACTGGCTTCTTGTTCGCTGTCAGCGACCCACGTCTCCCAATGATACCTGCCTACCGAACCTTCGCCGTCTCTTCCAAGGGCGGAATATATCTCCTCGATGCGTGCCTCAATGGCCCGCTCTGCAGCTTCATAAATTAGGATACCGCGCACGCCGTTGGCCTGCTTGGCGAAGGACGTACCAGTAACAACTTTGCCGTCCTTCTTTATGCCGTCGTACAGATTAATTCCTGCAAACCTCCCGTCGTCGTACAGTTGGCGAAACTGTACCCGGTCGAGCACCATGACGTCATCAAAACCTGCGACCAGTAGTGTAAACGACACGACCTTGTTATCAATGCCGACGCCTTCACCAAACGTGGCAAACTCGCGCCTAATCTGCTTGCCAGTCGCTTCTGGGTCGGACATAAGATCGTGAAGGAGCTGCAGGCGTGACCTGCCGTCTCCACTGTCCTGTGACATCTTAACCAAGAAGTCTCTGCCGAAGGCGTTGAGGTTATGCGACGCGCCCGCGCCCGGATGCCCGCTACTCTTCGGTGCTGCAGATTTTGCCCACTCCGTATAGGTGACATTTACTGTGCCGTCGTCATTGCGCCGGAACCCAAAATCGTTTGGTTTAGGTAACGCTCTTTTGCCCCGCTTTTTACGTTTCTTGTTCTCTTCGGCGTGCAGGTCTAACGCCCCCTTAGTCACGGCTGCTTCTATCTTGTCCAACTGCGCGGCGTTGCCTAAGTCTATATCCAGTGTCGTTTCATTGTAGTCAAATTTTCCGGCGGCGGCTGCTTCAAGCCATGAGTCGATACCCTCGAAAGCATCGATGAACAGGCTCTCTTGCGTGTAGGGGCTGACGCCTCTGGAGAGGAACGACCACAAGAACAGCTTGCCTGTCGTATCGACACCCAGCTCACCCGAGATGTACGCCTGCCTAAACTCGGCGGCGTTCTCGAAGCCGTGGTTCGCGTCCTCGATCTGTCCCGGTGTTAACCTAGCCAGACCGTCGATGGACCCCTGACCGTTGATGTCGTTGATGAACTTGTACGGAGACATCGGCACGTCCGGCGAACCATACGCCTCGGCCATCATCGCAGCCCACGCCTCTGGGCTGGTATGCGCGTCTGGGTGGTTCTCTAGGATGCCATCGATGGCATCGAGCTGCTTTTGCGCATTGGCGTTTGTTGTCTTGAGCAGTAGTGACGGCTTGTCTGTCGACGGCTCTTCTCCAGCCAGTGTGCGCAGATGCGGCAGCACGCCATGCTTGGTGCCGTCGGCCATTCCCTCCGGTTTCGCATCGATGGCTGCTGCGACACGGTCCGCTTGTGTCTGTGGCGCGTCTTGAAACAGAAACTGATCGGTGACGCCATACTGGGCGTTTTTTGCCATAACTAACGGACCAAGTTGCATGACCTCGGTTGCGCCGACGATAGGTTGCTGGGTCTCTCGGTTATAGAAGAACGTGTGCCGCCTTGGATCGTAACCAACCTGCACCCACTTAGGATTATTAAAAATCTCGTTCATTTTTTTACGGACGGTTGACGGGCTAACACTTTTAAGTGTGCCATCGATCTGAGCAAAAGGTGCTTTAGTTGCTTCTCCGCGCCCTACTTTACCAGCCTTGCTTTCGGCTTTGTCTTTCGGCTGAGTAAATTTAATGTTGCCTGTAATATACGCGGCAGCTTCATGGGCCACTGGTTTACCCGCCGGATTGTGGATTGTCGGCACCCATGTGTCGTAATTTTTATAAGCGGGTATGTCTAGCCGCAAGCCGACGTCTTGACCAATAAACTTTTTGCCTTGCCCAACGCGCTTTTGCTGCCCTTCTTTTAAAGCATTCGTCATCTCTTTCTTAGTAGCTGGCACCGGCAGGTCTTCTTGTTTGTATGGCGTCACCGGTTTTAAACGAGAAATAGTTTCAAGATATTGCTCTTCTGTAATTTCTCTGTTTTCACGTTTGATTGCGGCTTGCGAAAGCTCCTCTTGGTTGGCTTCAATAGCCTGCTCGAAGCCCTGAGCGTCCGCCACGGCACCGGCAGCCTCTATCTGTAGATTGTCATCCAAGAATAGCTGCATCGCGTCTACAGGCTGTCCTGTAGCCTCTGTCTGCCGCACAGCGCGAGTTGCATACCGTTGCGCTGTAATTTGAGCAAACAAATCTGCCTTTGCTCCTGTGTACACGCCGGTAGCTTCTAATTGATTTGTAATTTGTTCTCGAATAGCGTCTGTATCGTCGTTAAGTTTGTTAAGTTGTTCTGGGTCAATAGACACTGCCAGACCTTGGATTTGTGTGTTAATTGATTTGTCTATATTTTCATATATTTGTTCGCCAATACCTTCTGCATCATACTGTTCTGCTTGAGCAGCCGTCATACCGTCTTCAGAAAATTTAGTGTGTTTCTGTAAGGCTTCAAAACCCTCTTTTCCAAGAATATGTCGAATATAAGTAGTTGCATCAATAGCAACATCTTGCCCAGCAATAGCTGCTTTTTGTACTTCTTCACTAACCAGACCTAACGTTTCTGTAACAGCTCCGTCTTGGTCAAACGCTTTTAATTCGTCTGCGGGAATAAACACCGTGCTTATGCCTTCTTCGCGTAACTTGTCTGCTAACACGTCTGCGGCAGTAGATAATTTTTCAACGGGTATACCATTAATTATATCCGCAGTTTCTTTTCCACTTTCTAACCAAACTTTAGCTGCTTTTGCGTGTTTAAAATCTTTAAGGTCTGCTGCTCCAGCAATATATGCTTCAAGGCCTACATTAACAGGGTGTCCTCCTGCCATAGCTTCTAAAACAGCCTCACTTAAAAGATATTTATTTTTTGACCACAATTGTGCGGTTATTTCTGCTGAAAATTCAAGAGCTGCTGTGCCTGCTATTCCAGCAGCAGCTTTAACTACCTTAGCTACTCTAGCTTTAGAAATTAACCTAAGAAGACCAAATCCAGTTGCTGCTGCTGCAGCAATAGGAATTGCTCTTTTAATGTTGAAATCGCTAAATTCTTGCAACGCTTTTTTATCGTATACAAAATCCCGTAGACCGTCTTCGGTGTATATGTCGTAACCAAATTTATCTTTAATGTTTTCTCTAACTTCTTGGTTAATTGCAAGTCGTTCTTGTGCGTATGTTGTAGCAACCATAACAGCCGAACCTGCAGATGGTCCAAGAAATCTTCTAGCTAGCAAACTTAAAGCCAGAGGACCGGCTTGCTCGGCAAGAACTTCTTGTGTTATTGCCATAGCCCCAAGAGGATCATCAAATATAATTTCTCCCGCTTTAACAAGCCCTTTTCTAAGCCCAAGTTTGTCTATTTCAGGTAAAGTTTTAATAAACTTATCTGCTTCTCCGCTTCTAAGTATTGCTTCTACTTCTTTTGCCTTTTCAACACCCGTTCCAAAAAATTGCAACGCTTTCTCTAAATCAGCCTCAGAAGACTCCCCCGTTACAAAAGCCAAAGCATTAGCTACTTCTGTTAATCCACTTTGTCGTGTAATACCTCGTTTTAATCCAAAACCTATTCCTCTAATCATACTGACAGGAGAGTCGGGGTCGGGAGTAATGCCTGCAAATTCTTCAAACGCACTTTGTTTTCTGTCTCCTTCTAAAATACGTTTTGATGTAATCATTGCTCCTTCTGCAGAAAGAAGAACGGGTATTTCTCCTCTTAAAATAGCAAGAGCTTCAGCATCTTGCGCTAGCCGTTTACGAACAACACTGTCTACCGCTAAAGCCGTTTGCACATCTTGTCTTTGTAAAAGCCTTTCTAACGTCGCACGCGGCATGTTTTGCACCATTTGCGGCGTTATCGAACGGTATTCTTTAACTAATACCGCGTCTTCATTTTCTACCATGTCAAAACCGCCAACGGTGTCAGCAACATGTTTACTAAGAGCAAGCATGTTGCCGTCTATGTCTGCAGTTAAATCAAAATTTTCTAACGCTTTAATAGTTAACGGGTCTGCTAAAAGACCTTTTTTAGACGCTAGGCTACCGGGCAACGGAGAGCCGTCTGCACCAAATTGCGGGGTTTGAAGTTGTTTAGGAATGTCTATTTTTTCTTCGGGAACTACAGAAGGTTTTGCAAAAAGATCGTCTAAATTTGTTGGCAAATCATATGTACTAGGGGCTGAGGAAGGTTCTTCGGAAGGCAAGGAAGGTGTTTCAGAAAGCAAAGAAGGTGTCTCAGTAGGCAAAGCGTTATTCACCGTAGGCGGCGTAGAAGAATCTTTAAACATATCATCTAAATTTGCCGGAAGGTCAAAACTGTCTGTCATCTATTTATCCATCTTCGTAACGTTTCTTTTTTTCTAACAGGTGTGTAACTTCCTTTATTTTTGGACCACCTAGAAAACACTCTTGTAACGTTATCGGGCGTAGGGTTTTTGCCTAATTTATCAACCAAAAAATGTACAAACTCAATTGGAAGATTTTCTTCTGCAGATATGGTGTTTATTGTATCGTTCAATTCCTTTTGTGCTGCATCAAAAACAACGGGCAAAGCTGCAATTCCTGCGTCTGTTTGTGCAGCTACGTTTTTTAAAGTGCGGTCGTCGTATTTCATTCCCTTAAAAATTGCATCAATTACAGACCGATCTACATTTAAAGTTGTGGCAACAAATCTTCGGTTTCTTGAAGTGTCCTTTAAAATCATGTCAAAAGGAGACCCTCCTAAGTCTTCTACGTCTTTAGAAAATGTAAAGTCAAAATCATCAACAAAATATCCCTCGGCGGACCGCACTTGTATTAATTTTTGTGCGAGCGCTCTTCTAATATCGTCTGGGTCTACTTTTAAACCTTTAAGAGCAGCGGTTTCCTTAACGTCATTTGCTACACCAGTTAAAGTAATTCCATGCTTATTCATGAGGTTTGTTGCTGCTTCTGCAGTAAGGTTAAAATCTCGTGTTAAATTAGTTTTAACTGACGTTTTATATCCAGATGCAGCGTCTAATATTTTTTTATTTACAATAACGGATTTTTTAGACAGAGCATCCCATTGGTCTTTATCAACTAAACTTTTAAGTAGTGGATTTTTATACATAGACATCCAAGCCTGCGGATCGGTGCGGTCCAGATTATCCATAAAAATCTCTACACCGGTACTATGCGTCGTACCACCTCTTACAGCAGATGCATTTGGGTCTACAGGGGTAGTTTGCCAGTCTTGTTGCTCTCTAGCCGCTGCCGCTCTATCAGGGTCAAATCCCCCCTGCCCACTTATTATTTTACTTCCAGCGTCAGGGTCGTACATAAGCACAGTAGGTATATCAGATACTGTTATTGGAATACCGTCACGCAATTTTTTAAAAACAACGCCCATTTCTTTTTGCATTGTTTCAGTTCGTGCAGCAACAACAATAGCGTTATTGGTATTATTCCAAGCTTCTAAACGTTTTCTTTTAACAGGATCAGGTTCTTTTGCAATTTGTGCTTTGATATGAGATTGTTTAGGAACCCCGTTTGGCCCTAGGTTCGGTGGACGGGCTTTGGCTACAATGTTGCCTAGTTGACTAATTGCTTCTCCGTCTAGTTCAAACGGTAAAACTTTTGTTTGCAAA
>TARA_R110000765_G_scaffold96607_2_pt1 | contig 11994 bp, 6 predicted proteins | sample TARA_R110000765 | Tara Oceans TARA_R110000765 (sample SAMEA4398168) | marine metagenome | biome: Polar Biome; feature: [MES] marine water layer (ENVO:01000295) within the mesopelagic zone...; material: water (ENVO:00002006), including particulate matter (ENVO:01000060) such as...... | reverse complement strand
ATTAAACCATCTAAATCGTTTTTAAAAGCAGATGCATTAGTAGTAACTTTTGCGTTATACTCATCTGAGTCTTTAACATTAGATTTATCAGTTGTAAACTGAGCACTGTTAATTGGAGTACCGTTCCTGTTTAAAAGAACCTTTCTTTTACCAGCTGCAGTTTCTATAGTGTACTCTGCTGCTTCTACTTTTATGATTTTACCATTTGAATCTCTTCTATAGTAAGTGTCATAGGTTCCAGTTTGATCCATAGTGCTGGCTGCGGTTCTAGGAATAAGAAGTGAAGGATCACCACGTTGAGTCTTAGGATCAAAAGAAGCCGCATAAGCCTTAACAGACTTTGGAGTGTTGTCTTTTGCTACTGAAAGAACATTAGTACTGTGCTTTGCATAAGCTGCTGTATACTGTGCCCTATCTTCAGCTGATAGCTTTTCTTTAAAGTTACGATTACGATCTTCAAGTGACTTAAGCATTTGACGATCTTCTAAATCAAGTTGCTTCTTAAGAGCTCTTTCTTCTCTAGAAAGCAATCTATTTTCAGCACGATCTTCTGCTGCAATAGTAGCATCTAATATACGCTTCTCTTTAGCTAACTCTTTCTCTTCAGCTTTCTTAGCAGCAACTTTAGAATCAACCCTCTGAACATACTGTTTAGCAGAGAAATTCATAGCACCAGCATGAGTACCACCCATAACACGAGAACCAACATACATAATAGCCATACGTTTAAGTTCATCTGTATCAAACAGATCTCCAAAGATACCTGATAAAAATGATTCTACTTTACCAACATCTTCTGGTGATGCAGTCTTACCTGCTTCTGTTGCAGCTTCTGCGGTTTGATTATCAGTTGAACCATCATCTGGGAAGTTTTCGTCATTAACAATAGTTTCAACCGCAGCTTTAGCTTCATCAACAATAGCTTCTTGTTCTGTAATCTCTTTACTTAACTGTTCTGAAACACCTTCACCTAAAGAAGAAGGAGAAGGAGAAGCTTGTGGAGGAACTTTATCCATTTCAGGAACCATTCCAGTACCAACTGTACGATCTATGTCTTGCATAGTTGGGTCCATACTATCAGAAGAATCAAACCCTACTTCACTCTCAGCATCAATACCAGACTCAGCCCTTGTTCTGTCATTATATCGTGGCACTATACCAGGAGCAGTACGATCCTTATCTTGTACTCCAGGAGACATAGGATCAACAGAAGCAACGTCAGGAGATCCAAGAGGTTTTAAATCTTCAATCTTTTGTTTAATAGCCTGTGCAGCTGCACTGTTAGGGTCTTCTAATTTATCTAAAGATAAACTTAACGATTGTATCTGTGCATTTGCCTTTACTTGACCAGACATTTTAGCAGCAGCATCATCTTCTGCTTTCTTTTCATCAGATGATTCGTATGCTATGTAAGCTTTGTAAGCGTCATCCTGTTTCTTTGCAGTATTCCACCTATTCATTCTATTATTAAACGCAGTTTGATCTATTTTTCCATTTGCTAAATCCTCTGCCCATTTAATAGGGTCTTCAGGATTAATTAGATTTTGGTTTACAGGATCTGGGTTACCTTTAGAATTGTAATTAACATCACCATAATCTTTCTTGCCATAGAATCGTTTATTCATTCTACCATCTTGGCTCATAAAGTAACTTGGGGTATCATACTCTTCGTCTGATGCTGTACCTTCTTTCATAGCCGCTTCTAATTTATCATCCCTTAAAGATGGATTAGGTGCTAAGCTATATACTTGATCATCATCAACTACATCCTTTCCAAATTTAGGAGGGGGAGGCGTTTGCATAGATGGTACTACAGATGACCTTGTACTTTCACTTGTAATAGGAGAATCTTGAGTATTTAAATTAAGTGAAACTAAACCAGTAGCTGGATCTCTTGCAAGAGAACCATCGGGTTTAATCCTATACCATTTATCATTTACTTTTTGATAATCAGTTGTCTTACCAAACTTGTTAATACTACGTACATCTGGGTTTACAGGTGCTATGTCAATCTTTGGAGGATTAACTTGATTAGACACAGCATCTTTCAATGGTACATAAGGTGTGTTGAACAAAGATAGTTCTTTTGCTCTACGGTTTTCTAATCCAGGGATCACTTTACCATCAGCCATACGAAACTCTGCAGCTTCCTTTTGGAATGCATCAAAGTCTCCTGAGTTAAGAGCAGCACGTGCCTTACTATTAGCAAACTGTGGACCACCAATGTTATATAGTAGCGATTTAACAGCGGCTTGTTGATTAGGATTAAGATCTGCATCAACTAGGTTGTTATAGTCTTTATCTGCAACAGCCATTTCTTGAACAAGTCTTCTGTCAGCAGTCCCTCTGTCCATTGTATCACCCATCTTTACACCTTTAGTAAAGCCATAACCAATAGTAGGTACACCTGCAGAGTCTAGATAAGCTTCATCCATAAAGCCCTCTGTATCTTTAATCAAGTTCATGTATGCTGCATTTTGCATTGTTGGAGCTAATGGTATTTTACTATCAGGTTTATTTTGATTAGCAGCAGCAATCTTTGCTTGAGCAGCTTTAACTAAATCTTCATTAGATAGAGTTCTTAAAGGAGAGTCTGGGTCAGCAACCTTAGACGTATCTACAGGCTCCTGTGGACTACTGGTAAACATGTTAAGAAGGTTGTCTAAGAACCCACCACCACCTTCTGCAAGGTATACAGGACCGCCATCAGCCTCATACTGTGGTATAGTACCACCCTGAGCAGCTTGTACAGCACGACCAGCGTTGTTCATCTCTTCTATCTGTGGTTCAAACATACGAGTAGCTTCAGCGTTCATTACGAACTCGCCTGGAGTTAGCCAAGCTGGTACTGTATCTGTCCCTTTAGGTTCACCAGGATGATCTGGAATACCTTCCATCATTGGAGGGATATCCCCCATGTCAACACTAGCGCCTTCATAGAACTCAAAGGAAGTCATGTTGCCGTATCGGTCTTTCTTAGTATAACTTTTAAGCTTCATTACTTGCCTCCACCGCCGCCACCGCCGCTATCGTTATTGTTGTTGTTGCTTGGTTTTGAAGACAAGCCATCTTTATCGTTATTTGTTGCTGCAGTACTGCTATAAGAAGGACTACTCATACCGCTATCATCATTTGCATCAGGATCTGTTCCTGTATTAGTGAAACTTCCACCAGTGGATGTCTCACCACTTGTATCGTTACCACCATCATTACCACCATTATTGCTATCATCTGCAAAAGAAGGAGTAGAAACTGAAACAGGAGTTAAAGCACCTCCTTTAATCATATCACCAACCCCAACAGTTTTATCTGAAGAAATAGCTTTTGTAGGATCAATTATATCGTTTAAAATATCCTGATACGACTTAGTTGGAGAGGTTATCCCAGTACCAACTGTACGATCTCTATCTTGTATAGTAGGGTTCATGCTGTCAGTTTGAGGTGTCGTACTTGTTCTAGAATCTAACACTGATCTTTGAGCATCAGTAAGACTTGCCCGATCAGTAATATCAGTATTAATAAAACTAACACCACCTAGTGCTAAAACGTTACCGCCAGATTGATCTTGTAACCTACCACTGGAAGTGACAGATAAGGGTCCTTGATCAGACTGCACATAATCCCCAGCTTGTGTACCCCATATAGGTCCGTTACCAATAAGACCTTTCTCATCGTATTTTTGATTAATAGTATTATTAGTTATAGTCTTGTTAAGGTTTTCAATAGGTGAGTTTATACCCATCATACGTGCTTGTCTAGCTCCTTCCTCACTTAAAGTAGGATCTAATTCCATTTGTTTATAAATAGAACCATCATAACTACCTAGCGCAGAGGCTATTGGGTTTACACCTGCTGCTCTTGACTTATTATAGCTATCAGTGACTGTGTTATATGCTGCAGTTCTATTAGCATAAGAAGCAACTGGCGCACCTGTTACTGGGTTGTATGCACGACCTTCATCACCAAACACATTACCATACGCATCATAGGTTCCTGGTTTTCCATAAGTATCAAGAGGGTCATCACTTCTAATAGATTCAGATAAAGACCCACCAACAAGAGGGATCATATTAGCTAGGCCAGCGGCAATATTTGTATTACCTCTTTCGTATCCATAAGATTGTGCTAAAGCGCTATTGTTTATTGGGTCATTACCATCAGGATAGTCATCACTTGCACCAGCTTGTCCAAACATAGAGTTGCGTGAAGAAGCATTTGATACAGTAGAAGGAAGAGGGTCATCTATAACAGGCTCAGCATAGATGTCTTCAAAACGAGGAATTTCTGGTTCTGCAACCACAGGTACAGTTGTGCTTGGTCTAAAACCTGTCAAGTTACCTTGTATATTTTGAGACTGATTTGAAAATTGATTTGGAAGTGAAAAGGTTAAAGGAGTACTCACACTAGTGTTTTGGACTTGAGCTTGAGCTTGTGGCTGGGAGCTAAGGGGGTCTTGAGTGTACGCAGGAGCCGCTGAGCCTTGCTGTGTGCCCATAACAGGTGGTGGGGTAGCTATACTACCTTGAAGACCTGCTGGAGGGGCTACAACAGACTGTTGAGGAGCTACAAATTCTGATGCTCCATAACGAGTTCCGTACTTTGGTTGTACTGAATATGTTGGCTGATAAGGGATTTCTGCCATTGTTAAGCTCCTTTAGATAAGGGTCCACCATACGATAATTCTACTTCTTCGTTTACTGGACCGCCTGATTGCTTGTAGCGTACTTTAGATAGAGGACCACCTACATAACCGCCTTCATTAAATAGTCCAAAATGTTTACCAGCTAACAGACCCATACCTATATAAGGCATTGCTGTACCAAGTGCCGCCATTGCACCACCACCTGCTGCCCCTGCAGCTGCAGATGAACCAACTCCAGATGCCGCTGTATTCATACCTCCAACTAATGCAGAAGCACCTCCTGGCATTTGAGAAGCCGCTAATGGGGCTGTTGTATTTGCCGCTGTTTGCGTTGCCGCAGGACTAAACATAGACGTAAGTTTACCAATACCCTTTTGAACGTATGGGTTAATAGCATCTTTACCTTGTTGAATAAGTGGATCAAGCTGTGCATTCGCTGACTCTGTAGCAACATTCATAGCTTTTTCTCTAGCCATCTTTGTAACCATTTCTTCAGCAGTTGGATCACGACCAGCTAGTGGTGCTTGAGGTGCGCTTAAAGCTTGCATAGCTAGTCTTTGTTTTTTATCTTGATCTCTTGATGCTATCTCAATCATTTACCGCCTCCACTTTGAGTTGTCTTAGTCTCTCTGGGGGCTGACCCTATGTAACTAAAGAAGTCTTTAGCTGCTTCATCAGGTGCGTCTAAGTATGCTTGAGCCTGTTGCTGTCTAGTTGTACCAGCATCACCGAGGTTCTTAACACCTAGCTCAGCTACTCTTTGACGATCTTGTGCAAACCCAGAAGCCTTATCCGCTAAAGCAGCTTGCATAGCTCTTTGAGAACGTGCAGAGCCTAACGCTCCAGCACCAGATGCAGCACCAAGTTGTGACCCCATAAGGTTTTTTAAATCACGTTCAGCAGATGCACGAGTATCATACATACCAGTACCTGCTATTGCTTGTTTTCCAAACAACTCTTGTTGAGCTAGTGCCTGTTCTTGTTGAGGGGTCATACTTGAGACAGCTAGTGTTGGGTCAGCTTGTCTAGCTTTAGTACGTATGTTAGCCCTGTTAAGTTGGTCTTCAACAAGTCTTTGCATTTCGGGGGTATACCCTGTTGAGGAAGTTGAGGAACCACCACCACCACCTTTAAAGACTGCGCGACCACCAAATCTAGAATGGATATCACCAGTCATTAGTGACTTTAATAACATTTAATTCTCCTGTAATACGCCTCTCACTGATACGTGGAGTGCTGCATTATATCTATGTTGCAAGAAACGACCATAATCCAAAGCTTCTTGCTCACCTCGGATTGAGTCGGCTCTCCAATGTTTACCACCATTATCTCTAACGTGTTCAATCATTGAATCGAATAGTCTATAAACAACAAAAGCATTATTGTAGTCATGATCTACTATGCAATCTTTAACGTCCATTACCCATTCTTTATTATAATAATTACTAAATGTAGCAGCAGAAAGAAAGCCTCTCAATGTACCATCATCAGTGTAGTCACCAATTACTAATACATGAGGGCTTCCTTCATTTTGCTTTTCTACTAAAGATGTAAAGTACTGAATCCATATAGACTCATTACGATCATAACCAAAGTACTCATTATCTTTAGTTGATTTATTCATTAGCTTTATAGCCTTGAATACATCATTGTCCTCAATCTTTTTTATCATCTTTCGTTTACCTTTGCTTGTAAATCTGCAAAATCAGTAGATGTTTTAATTTGATCAACTAACCTTAACAAACGTTGTTCACTGTTGTTAACCTCTCTTATTAATTCTAAAAGAGCAAAGTTAAGAGTAGGGTTATCTGTCAAAGGAGGGTTTTGAATAGCCATTACTTAACACCTCCTTTGTTTACACCTAACTGTAATCCTGAAACACGCCATTGATTAACATTAGTTCCTGTATATCCAGAAGAAACATCTGCATTAGCATCATCAATTCTATAGTTAATAAAACGACCAGTCAAACGTATATCTGTTTTGTATGTATCAGCAACAACATAGTCATTAACCACTAACTTATTACGCCTAGAATCTGTTTGTGTATTATCTTCTGGTGTAGTTAAGTATGGTATTTCTCCAGGGTAGTTTGTAGCCCTTGCTCTTAACTGTAGTGTAGCCCTTTGAGGGACACCACCAACTGTTACAACTGTTCCACCATCAGCCCATAAAGCAATACTATTAAGTGTTTCAGTATCAAAGTTAGGAGCTATTGATAACTCTATACGTTCAGCGTAAGATACATAAGGTGTACCTGCAAAGTCAGTCCCTACATCAGCAGCACGAATACGATTAAACAACACTCCATCTGTAAAACCAGACTGTGCAAATACAGGATAACGTCTATTAGGGTTAACATTGAGTGAAGACCAAGGTCGTTCAATATCAAATGTTGTACTAATAGTAGTTCCTGTCGTGTCCTGTGTAGGAGCACTTGTAGCTACTGTGTTACCTTCGGCTACTGCAATTAATGCAGCAACTGTAGGGGCTACTGATGCTGTTACAACTTGTGTTGCAGGAGAAAAAGACTTAACGTAATTAGCTGTACTACTAAACTGTGATGGGCTAATAACAATTTCTGTAGGTGCAGAAGAACTATCAGGTGTCACAATAAGGGTTTGGTTTCCACTAATAGCCGTAAGAGCCGCTAACATAGCAGTTTCTAAGTCAGCTATAGTACCATTAGGTTTAGCTTGCTCAGTTGTGTTAGTCCTAGCAGGGTCTTTATCAGGATCATAATACAGGTTAAGATATTCAGCATCTGTAGTAGCTGAGGTATCCCCGTAAGTACTATCATTAGCCGCTGGAGTAAAGTCAGGATCAAGTAATCTTCCTGGGCCTTCTCCATAGTGTCTATCAAATATTACGTTATCACCTGTAAGAGTCTGTAGAGTAATAGTTACTCTTGTCATCTTAGCAAAGATAGGATCTACACCTTCTGTTACAACTGCTGAAGCGTCTGACACAAGAGGTGTTACTAGTGTGCCTGTCCTTGAGTTACCATTAACAACAGTGTAGTTAAATACCCCTGCAGGGTTATCTCTATCTACGCTAGTGAAAGTAAGTATTGCATTTGTACGTGCCACTGTAAAATAAGTAGTGTCAGTCCAAGCCGCTTGCAATGCTGTAGCTATTTCTATTGCTGTTATCTCTGCTACATTAGTAGGTGATGAACCTGAGTCAGGATCAAACGCCGCAGTACTATCAAAGTTTACTGTTATCGCTGTGCCTTGCGGCGGCGTAATAGTAATCCTATCTGTAGTATCATGCTGTGCTACACCTGCTCTTGTTTGAGCATAAGTAAAGTTACTGCTACTAAACCCAGGAGGTAATGTGCCCGTACTAGTTATTGCAACACTAAAGTTATTAGCAATAACGCCAATAGAGGCCGCTGTTGCCGTTACAATATTTGTACCTGTTACAGTGCTCCATCCACTATTAGCGTTAATAAGTGAGCTTACAGTTGCATTAACAGTAGTTCTAGTCTCTGTACCTGAAAGACTCTCTGAGGAAGTAGTACCATCAGGGAATGTTACTGTAAGTACAGGCTTAGGTATACCATTGTTAACACCTGCTGTTACTACAACTACTGATGCAGTTAAGTTACCACCAAAAGTAGTCTCTGAATAATCAGTACTAATGTAAGTGGTTTTAAATGTAATAGTAAGTGCACTATTGTTTCCACCCAACACTGAAGTAAATCTTATGTTGCTCCCGTTAGCTTGCGTACTATAAATAGCACTAGAACTACCATTAAAAGGAGCGAGTAAAGAAAGACGAACAATGATATCATCCCTAATCGCCGTTTGGCTTGTGAGATTCTTCGTAAGAGTAATTGTCTCGTTGATCGCTGCATGTATACCTGCTACGGCTGGAGCCGTGATAGTCATTGATATAGCAGGGCTTAGTGCTGCAGTAATACCGTAAACACCAATACCTGTAACTGTTGAGTTAATTGTAAGGTTACTTGTGGCACCACCAGATACCGCAAACGTAGATGCACTAAATGCTCTAGGTCCAGGAACATCTGAAGTAAGAGTAAGTGTATTAGTAGAAGCTGAGGCTGTCCAATCAGATAATGAGTTGTTTGCATTAATGTAGTCTCTGACTGCAGCTACAAACTGTGTCATAGTGATAGTAGCACCATCAGCGTAGCCAGTACCTAGTACTGCAATAGCTGGAAAACTAACATTACCAATTGATGTGTCACCATTTATAATAGCACTAGCGCCGCCATCAAGATAGGTTGCTTGATTACGGTCATATGTAAATGTTGTAGATGGAAAAACTAAAGTACTTACCGCATTAACTGTGTTAGGTCCAGTATCTCCTGTTACCGTAAGATCTACAATCTCTTGTACATCGGTAGTAAAATCACTAAATGCAGATACTGCAACTGTCTTAATAGCTTTAGTACCTATTGTCTTTTTAGGAGTCTTACCATTAATAGTAAGTACTTGAGACTCTCTGAGTCCTGTGTTACTATAACCTGCATTACCAGAATTATTATCAAGTGCAACTGTAGCTGTTGGGATACCGCCACCTTTAATAGGAGCATACGCACCACTCATTACACTGTTAAGTTCTCTAATTGTCCAAGTGTTATCTCTGTAGTTCCAAATAAGAGCTTCATCACATTCACCTGCAAGTGAAGCAAGTGTAGGGTAATTAACCCATATCTCATTTTCTTGATGGTTTAGTGTTAAGAATAGTTGTTTATCATGAATAGGATTAATGTTTTTAAAGAAGTACTCTGATACACGACCATCTGCTAAGGACTTAATATCCCCAGGATTTCCTGCAAAAGCATAGATATCATTTGATCCAACAATAAACAACCTACCATCGTATTCAATTACAGACCCTGTATTAAGGCAACCATACTCATCTGTCACAGGACTGAACGATACTGGTGCTGTAGTGTTACCAGTTATACGCATTACATGAATAGAATCAGTACTGAAGATATACATATTACCCTGTAATGATTTCATGTCTTCAATGGTATTAGTTTCTGATAAAGTAAATTCATCAGCTGTACTCACACCTGCGCTGTTTGGGTTCCAATTGTTGGGAACTGCACCTGGGACTGCAACATCAGATGTTCTAACAACACCTGAAAGCCTACGGACAATAACATTAGTAACTGAGTCACGTTCAGTTAAATCACCTGCTACAAGCAAATCACCAAATGATTCAACAATACCTGCAGTGGTTGTAACAGTATTACGAGAACGCACTAAGACCTTTACAACATCATTTGCATTTAATGAATTAGTATAGACTACTGTGGTATTAGTAGCTTCATCAATATACACTTGATACTTTGATGATACAACTGAAGGTAGGGTACTAGGTAATGCACCAGGGACAAAATCAATTGCTCCAGGAGTTCCAGTACCTGCTGGTGTACCTGCTTCAATAGCTTTAATAGTAGTAGTATTAACTGTAACTACAAGCTCATTAATAGCAAAGTCTATCTTTTGACCAGTGTCAAATAAGTAAGAGTCATTAGTATTCCAAGTATCTTCAATAGCTGTTTGCTCAACAGAATAAAGATCCCAACCAGGAAGATCAGCTAACACAATATTATTAATATCAGTATTACCTGGGGTATCTAATATGTACTGTGGATGATTAAGACCGTTGTTAATAATAAACGCAAATCCACCTGCAAACAAAGTATGTTGCCACTCTGATGGAGTATAAGTAAACCCATCAGGGAGACTATCTGGTGTTAAATCTTTTTTATTACCAAGATGATCTTGGATATAAATCTTTTGACCAACTGTTACATTAGCACGTATATAATCAACTACAAAGATATAGTACACTGCATTAGGTGCTACATTAGGGTTCTCCCAAGATGCAATGTAACGTATTTTACCAAATGTTTCATTTGCTGGGACAAGATCCTCAGTAATATTATTAAGCAGTACTTCACCACTAATCTTAGTAACTGCACCATCTCTAAACCTAACATTCTTTACATCAGTAAACACATTAGGGGCTAAAGCTATAGGAGGAGAATCTTTGACAACTCCCATTTCTGCAATACCTGTAACAGAAATTACTTCTTCTGCCATATTTCTCCTCCATTATTTAATCGTTATGAGCATTCCTTCTGGCCTGTAAGCGGGTCGATGAAGCAAGCTTCAACCTTTCCCTCTTCTTGAGCCATTTCCTCATTCTCGCTAGATACCTTCTCTTCTTCTTCCACGGTTTCGTTGAAGATTCCAAATCTTTTTCCGCTAACCCTGAACGTAGTGCATCCCTTCGCCCCGCCCTTCCAGGCATCAACATACACTTGTTTAAATTCTTCATATGAGACATCATCTCCCACATTACAAGTTTTAGAACACGCTGAATCAACATAGTGTTGAGACAACAACAATACTGCTAAGTGATCTTGAACTGAAATATCAGATGATGTTCTCCCTTCGACCCCTCTTGCATAAGCGTAATCTTCTACACGTTCAATGCGGGGTCCTTCAAATGTTTGTATTGTGCGATCATAGTAGTGGCTAAACACTGGCTCAATACCACCAGTTACATTATCTGCTACAAGACTAATAGTTCCTGTAGGTGCAATAGATGTTAAGTGGCTATTACGAATACCATACTCACGAATGTCTTTCTTGACAGATGCAGGTAGGGTACGGATAAAGTTAGACTTAAGATACTCTGGACGATACATAGGGAATGCACCTTTCTCTTTTGCTAACATAGCAGAAGCTTTGTAGCAGTTGTCTCGTAGACAAGCAAAGACTTTCTCTGCCCAGTTAAGGAACTCTTTAGATGCGTAAGGGTGCCCTAGAAGCTCACCAGCGTTAGCTAGAGCAGTTACACCTAGTCCCATACGTCTTTTAGCCTTAGCCTCGTCAGACTGCTCCTTAAGAGGATAAATGGTACGATCAACAATGTTGTCCATAGCACGTACTACTTGTGGAATGTCTTTTTTAAACTGTGTAAAGTTAAATGTATAGTTACCAGTGTCTCCATCAAGATACTTTACTAGGTTAAAAGAACCTAGCAGACATGCACCTTGTGGTGGTAAGGGTTGTTCGCCACATGGGTTAGTTGCTTCAATAGTTTCACAGTACCACAGATTATTCATTTCTTGAATACGATCAATAAACAATACACCAGGTTCTGCCCAATCCCATGTTGAGTTCATGATCTCATCCCATACCATAGAGGCTGAGAGTGTACCACGTACCACACCATCAAAGAGTAGTTCATAGTCTGTATCGTTATCTAAAGCTTCCATAAAGGCATCTGTGATACCAACAGATATGTTAAATCCTGTAAGCTTATCACTGTTACGTTTAGCTCTAATAAAGTCTAGA
>TARA_R110000765_G_scaffold109139_2_pt1 | contig 12005 bp, 5 predicted proteins | sample TARA_R110000765 | Tara Oceans TARA_R110000765 (sample SAMEA4398168) | marine metagenome | biome: Polar Biome; feature: [MES] marine water layer (ENVO:01000295) within the mesopelagic zone...; material: water (ENVO:00002006), including particulate matter (ENVO:01000060) such as...... | reverse complement strand
CTCTGTGACATTTTGGGAAAGGAATGGATAATGACTATTTCTCTCAAGCTCGTAGACAACATAGGGATCATAGAGAAAAAGATACTCAAAGCTCTGGTATATGAGGCAAACACGTCTCTTTTTAAATCTATAGATAGAGCCATAGAGCCTATAAAGGTGATAGTCAGAAACGCTTTAGAATCTTGCCCAGAGATATCTTCTTTAAATAGTGGAACCCTTAGAGCTGATTTCGGTATACGTGTAGGTAAAGATGTTACTACACCTATAGTTAGTACTATTACTAATTCTGTTTTTATCAGCAAGAAGAAATTTTCCATTAGCGCTGGCAAGATAAGTGGAGGAATAACGGTTGGGGTGCAGCCTATGGATTATGCAAATCTGTCTGGCTTGGGAATAACACCCCTAGAAAAAGGAGGTAGTTTGCCTTGGCTTGATTGGTTAATAAATCTAGGTGATTCTATTATTATATCTGATTTTGGTGTAGACTATGGTCCGTTTGGCAGGAGTGGTCAGGCTCGAATGTCTGTAAAGAGCAGGCCATTTAAGGTAGATTCTAATTTTTCTGGTACTCCTGAAGATAACTTTATCACTAGATCTCTTGACAAGAGAGCTTCCGAGATTGCGTCTATTATTAAGAGGAGCTTATAATGGCTAAAGAAGACTACAAATCTTTGCGAGGTATTGAAAATACACAAGATGCAACCCTATCTAATAATCTCCTAGAAAATTTCATCACATTCTATGATTGGGGCTTTACAAATGCTGGAGCTTTTTACAATATAGAGATTCCTCAGTCTGGGATATACGGCGGAGATCTTCATAAATTAAGAGCTACAGATGACCCTAATTATAATGATGGTCAAGCTTGGGAGGGATATAGAAAGAATTGGGTTTGGGAGACTGGTGTTGTAAATTCCGAACAGCCTGTTAGAATATCAGGTGTTTTTGTCGGCGGAACATTCCGAGCAACAGGAAATATCCAGCAGCCATACCATATAAATTATCCAGACGGGAAAGTTATCTTTGACTCAGCTATATCAACAAGCACAGAAGTAAAACTAGAATACTCCCATAAGTGGGTCAATGTTATTCCCGCACAGGGAGTTCCTTGGTTTAGAGAGATACAGCAAGGCTCATTCCGAGCAGATAACTCTACCTTTACTCAATTTGGATCAGGAGACTGGGCTCAGTTAGGTCAGACAAGAGTGCAGCTCCCAACTGTTGCCGTAGAGGTTGTTCCTGCCGTTAGTTTTAAAGGTAGACAATTGGGTGGTGGTCAGTGGATTAATAGTGATATACTATTCTATGTGGTTGCCGAAAATCACTGGGAATGCAATAATCTTATTGATCAAATAGCTTACCAAAATGATAGGACTATATGGCTTTTTGATACCAATAAAATTGCCGTGTCTGGAGTCTATCCTCTAAATTATAGAGGCGAAATAAATGAAAATGCTTTGCCTAGCGGTTTATATCCTCAGTTAGTAGATGAAGCTCCAAATGCCTCTGACGATTCTTATAATTTTAGATATACAAGATGTTTCATCAGCGACACAAAAGCTCAAGGCATAACACAAATATCCCCTAATTTGTACATGGGAACTATCCGATGTTCGACAGAAGTTGGGGCAATATAAGCTATTTTTTTTATTTTTTGTGTATATACTAGTAACCAAGCCAGAGGTGGATAGTAAACATATATGTTAATCAAATAGGAGATTATTATGCCTAATAATAGAATATTCTATGCTTGCCAAGCGGTATTTATCGGCAAGACAGGCCACACGCCAGCAGCACCAGCTTCAGCTGGTAAATTTTTACAAGGAGTGCAATCTGTTGGTATAACTAGTAACTTCACGTTAGACCAAGCTTTTGAGTTGGGGCAGATTGAAATCTACGAAAACTCAGAAGAAGTGGCAGACATCGAAGTAACTATTGAAAAAGTTATAGATGGTAAAGCGTTGATTTATGGTCAAGCTTGTGGAGACTCAATTAAGACAAACCTAGTAGCTGCGGGCAAGAATAGATGCGATGTCTATCTTGGCGTTTATGCTGATACTGTTAGTAATACTGATGCCGCTGCCGTCGGCGCTGTTGTCATGTGTTCAGGGATGTATGTTAGTTCTGTCTCTTACACTTATCCAGTTGACGGTAATGCTACAGAATCGGTATCACTTGTTGGAAACGACAAATTCTGGTCAGATAATACTGCCGGAGTTGTCCCTAATCCGGACAGTAGTTACGGTGCTAGCCCCGCTACGCCGATGGATGGTGCAGATGATTCAACTACAGGAACAGGTGCTGGAGGTACGGCAGGTAGTGGTCTTGTTAGACGCGCGAATGTTGATATTAACGGATCAACTATTCCAGCAGAAGTTTTGCAGGGTACTGCTTATAATAATGATACTAGTAAGAGCGCAGGAGCTCACATTAATAGTATTTCTGTAAGTGCTGACTTTGGTCGTGAAAGTATTATGGAACTCGGTTCATTTGGACCTTATCACAGATACGCAGGTTTCCCAATTGAGGTTACTAGTGAATTTGAAGTTACTGCCGTTAGTGGTGACTTGGTTAATGTTTCCGGTAGTGATAAGAACTTACAGGATCGTGAAGTCATTATTAAAGATGATGCCGGTACTATTATCAACCTTGGAGCTAAGAACAAATTAAGTTCTGTTTCATATTCCGGTGGTGATACTGGTGGTGGTAACGCTACTTGTAGTTACTCATATTCTACTTTCAATGACTTGTTAGTTGATGGTGGAGGAACATATTACACTAGTGGTACTTAAGCTATTTAGTGTTGCACAATAGCTATCTTTGATATATAATATATTAGGAACTAGATAGCAAGCGATTAATTTGGATGTTAGGAAGGACAGATGTCAAATATAGATATCGAAAAAAGTTTATATAGAATAATACAAGGTCGCTTGCGCTATAAGGTGCGAGACGACCTTGTTCTATATATACATGAACCTACTCCAGAGCTGATATATGAATCTTATGAAGTGTACGATGATGTTTATGATGAGTGCTACTGGAAGGGCATTTATGTTCAAGAGGAGATAATGGAGATACTAGTAGAAAACGATTACTGGTCTCCTTTTGATGATAGAGAAGCTGAGAAGCTACAAAAAGAAATAGATAATAAAAAAGTAGATGCCTTTCAAAACTTCATAAAGCAAAAAGTGCTCCATCGACTAAAGATAGAACTATACAATTTAGAAAAGCGATGGCACGAGGTTTCTATTAAGAAGAGCTCTCTAGATCATATCACATGTTCTGGATGTGCGGCGCTCGTAAGAAATTATTGGCTTATAAGCAAAACAACCTATCTAGACGGTGAACTTTATGATTGGTCAGGGTGTAACGTAACAGACGCCGCGAGCTTTAAAGTAAAAAATATAATGACCCAAGAGACTTATAGGGAAGTAGCTAGATCTGATCTATGGAGGGGGATGTGGTCTTCCGGTAAAGGTACAGATCTATTTGGCGTGCCGTTTTCAAGAATAACACAAGACCAAGCCAGACTTTGTATGTACGCAAAAATGTACGACAACGTTCATGATAGTCCAGATGCTCCATCTGATAAAGTGATAGAAGATGATACATGTTTAGATGGTTGGTTCATACTGCAGAGAAGAAAGCAGGATAAACAAAAGAAAGCTAATCAAGTAGACGGCATGATAAAGAACGATAAGATTAGAAATGCCGGAGAGATATTTGTGATGGCACAAGATGATGAAGACGTTGACCAAATATATGGTTTAAATGATGGACTCGCAAGAGGAAAGGTTAAACAAAGGGAGGCACAATTGAAACAGACTGAAGGCCAAATAAAGTTTACTGAGTTGGGCGATGTCCAGCAGGACATAAGTATTCAGCGAACACAAATGATAAGTGATAAATACAAGGGTCTTAAAGGAAACTAAAATGAACGATTATAACAGCTTGTTAAAGCAGTCTCTAGACTTGAAACAGAAAAGAGACGATAGATATAAGGAGGTTTCAAAGGATCGACTTTTTCAGATAGGAAAAAAGAAAGTGCAAACAACTATGATAGGCGCTTTGGATACTATTGAAAAAAGTTTTGGATTTTTATGGCAGACAGAGGGAGAGCTTACACAAGAACAAGTTCAACTAAAGTCTATTTTTGAGAACGCTAGGTCTGAAATTTTAGACAGAGGGAATACTCAAATAAGGAACCTTGAGGCAGAAATATCGAATTACGATATTTCTTGGAAAAGATATACAGTGAGTTTACCTATTAAAGAAAATGGAGAATAAGATGGCAGATAAGAAGGATTTAGTGGAAGTAAATTCCGAAGACCTTAACGACAATAAAGTTACGGTTTGGGTTAAACGCCCTTCAACTAAAGAGTATAAAGACTCTCAGGTTGAATATAATAGAGCTTTTCGTGAAGCTCTAGAGAGCGGAGCAATCCTCAAAAAGAAACTCGGAGAATATATGAGAGCTCAGGGACTTTGGGATGACACCAAAGATTCTGAGGAGAAGAAGCTATTGGCCGAAATTGCAAAGGAAGAGAGCAAGCTTAAAAAGGGCGGTATTTCCTTAGAGAGAGCTAAAGATATCGCTCTAAATTTGCGCAAAACGAGATCTAAGTTTAGAAATCTTATTGCAGAAAGAACTATGCTCGACTCCAATACTGTAGAAGGGCAGGCAGACAATTCTAGGTTTAATTCCTTAGTTACGTTGTGTGTTCTAAAAGAAGATAGGCGCTCGCCAGCATTTGAAGATCTCGAAAGCTATAGCGATAGCGCAGAAGAGCCTTGGGTGGCAAAGGCTGCGGGAGAACTCGCTTCTCTTATCTATGAAATTGATCCCAACTACGACAATACACTTGAGGAAAACATATTCCTTAAGTCGTATAACTTTGCTAATAAGGAAAACCAATTAGTAAACGAAGATGGACATCCTATTTTTGTAGACCAAGAAGATGAAGATGAGGAGGAGTATCTAATTGACGAAAACTTCAGATTTATTGCATACAGGACAGACGAGGGGTATAAAAACCAAGACTCTGAAGATCGCTATTTTGTTAATAAGCAAGGTCAAGAAGTCACAAAAGAAGGCAAGCCTGTTAATGATGACTTTGTGCCATTCTTAGATGATTCCGGAAAACCTGTTCCTGTGCCTAAAAAAGAAGAGACTCCTGAAGAGGCTTCTGAAGAGACCTCAGAAGAAACTGCGGAAGCTGAAGAAAAGGCACCAAAAAAACGAAGAAGACCTAAAAAGATAGAGGAAGTCTCATAATTTTGTGTATATAGGTTTGGATAGTCTTACAGGGGTAGTTATGAATACAACAGTATTGATACTGCCCCTTTTTTGTTAACTGCGCACGAGAGAAAAAATGGCATCTAAATTTGTATTAACCGCAGTATTAGCTCTGCAACCACCTAAAAATGTGAAACAGGTTGTTAATAGTATTAACTCCCAGCTTCAAGGTGTGACTGCGCCAGTTAATCTAGCCGTGAATTCTCAAGGTATAGCCAAAGCAAACGCTCAACTTAAAACTGTGTCTGCTACAGCAGCTAGCACTAGCAAGTCTTTAACCGGAGCAGCTAGGTCTGCAGATAGTTTAGGGTCTGCTCTTGGTTCGGCGGCTAGACGGTTTGCCTCTATTACGCTAGCTACAGGTTTCTTCTTAGCTATAACTAGGGCTATAGGTTCTGCGGTAGGTAGAGCTATAGAATTTGAGAAAGAGATGCTGAAGATTTCTCAGGTTACCGGAAAGACCGTTAGGCAACTTGGAGAGCTGTCAGGAGAGGTTACGAGATTGGCCACTTCACTTGGCGTTAGTTCTGAAGAGATTCTAAACTCAGCTAGAACTCTTAGTCAGGCAGGCTTTGCAGCCAAAGATGTTACTAAAGCAATTGAGATATTAGCACAAACTGATTTAGCTGCCACATTTGATAATATTAAGGATACTACTGAGGGCGCCGTAGCTATCTTGAGACAATTTAGATCAGAGGTTGTAGCTGCCGGAGGTGAGGTACAATTTTTAAGGCAGGCTATGGATGCAATCAATGCGGTATCTAAAAGCTTTGCCGTTGAATCTGCCGACCTTATATCTGTTGTCCGTAGAACTGGTGGTGTGTTTGAAGCTGCTGGTGGTAAGCTAAACGAGCTTATTGCCCTGTTCACATCTGTTCGTGGTACTACCCGTGAAACTGCAGATACTATCGCTACTGGTTTTAGAACTATCTTTACTCGTATTCAGAGAACAGAAACTATTGACCAACTAAAAGAGCTCGGCATTGTTCTTCAGGATTCTACAGGTAAGTTTGTAGGTCCGCTGGAAGCTATTAAACGGCTATCTATTGGTCTCTCTTCATTAGATCCTCGCGATTTTAGATTTAATGAAATAGTTGAACAGCTTGGTGGGTTTAGGCAAATAGGTAAAGTTATTCCGCTTATCAAGCAATACCAAACATCAACACAGGCATTGGCTATCGCTAATGAGTCTTTAGGCTCCACAGCGAATGACGCAGCTATTGCTCAACAGGGTCTTGGAAATCAGTTTGCTAAACTTAAAGAGAAGTTTGATGCGACTATTCGTAGTTTAACCGAAAGTGATACTTTTAGAAGTATGGCAGAATCCGCGATTCTTTTAGCAGAATCCATCCTGAGAATAGTTGAAGCTCTGGAACCTTTACTTCCCCTGTTGGCAGCTTTGTCTGCATTCAAGATGGGACAGATAGCAGTTCCTGCTCTTGGTAGATTCTCTGGCGTTGGAGGTAGAAACGAAGGTGGAAAGATACATAGGTTTGCTAGCGGCGGTTACGTTCCGGGACAGGGGAGTAGAGATACAGTTCCCGCAATGCTTACGCCCGGTGAGTTTGTAATTAAAAAATCTTCCGTTAAGAAAATTGGTGCTGAAAAACTAGCAGGTATGAATGGCTATGCTGGTGGCGGTGTTATTAAAAATTTTGGAACTGGAGTCCTTGACAAGGGAACAGATCTAGGTACAAAAACTTATACGACAACATTCCCTCTTAATAGGTTTACCGATTCCAGTGTTATTAGTAAATTAAATTCCGCTGGTGCGAACTTAAAATTACCGTCTTTGCCTCAGGGGGTTTTGCCTGCAGCAATGGATCAGGTCGCAATGGAGAAGATTACTGGCTCCAATTCAATGAAACTAGCTGGAGTGGGCGCTTTGTATCCAAAGTTTGTGGAATCTATGGACCAAGGGATGTCTACTGGGCTTGACACAACTGTTACGGCTCTAGATGGCATAGCTGGGGGACTCGAAGTCCCACCGATGGACAAAGCTCAAAAAGAGGCATTTATTAAGACACTAAAGGGCAAGTACGGTCACTTATTTGAGCAGGTAATACAGAGAATGTCTGGCATTGGATTTGATGCAGGGCAGGATGCTGAGAGGCCTGTTGATCTAACGGCTGGACTGGGGAATCTTGCAGGAGTGTTTCCAGAGCTTGCAGGACTTAGTCAGATTGAGCTAAAATCTTCGCTGTCTGCAGCGAATAAAGCAAATAAGACAACTAAAATCCCGGGCCTACATCAAAAGATCATAAATTCTCAGGGTCTGATGATCAATGCTGGCGAGATCGCACAGTCGGCGGCTACCAGACTAAAAGCGGGCCAAACATTAGGTGCCGGTTCCAAAAGGGGCTCTCCGCAGAGAGCGAGGCCGCAAGGACCTAATCCTGCCGGAACATCCGATCGTTACGGCCCGGGAGGTGGAGCATTTAATCTAGGAGGTACGGTAGATCGCTATGCTAAGGGCGGCTCAGTAGATACTGTTCCTGCAATGTTAACGCCCGGTGAATATGTAATCAATAAATCATCCGCCCAGAGCATTGGGTACTCTAATCTAAATAGAATGAACAAGCACGGAGTTTCTAACTTCAATGCTGGTGGGCCTGTTCAGTATTTAGCTGCCGGTAGTTCAGGTAGTGGGGTTGGATCCGGATCTATGGGTGGTGCGGGTATGAGCGCAGTCAATACCTCTATGACAGCTCTAGCCGAAGCCGCCACTAAAGTTTCTTTGCAGCTTGAAACACTTAAGGTTGTATTTACTTCTGTTGCCGATGATTTTGCTCCACTTCAGACGGCTATTATGGATGCTGCCCAAGGAATTTCTATTACTGATGACATGATGAAAAACTCTATTACGGCAGCACTACAGCCTCTCGGCCAAGCTATGATGGATGCATCTAAAGGGATTTCCGTTACTGATGATATGATGAAAGCCTCCATCACGGCAGCATTAGCACCTCTTGGCCAAGCCATGATGGATGCAGCCAAAGGAATTTCTATGGCTGACGATACAATGCTAAGAGCTCTTGAAACGTCAACGGCTCCCCTTAAAAAATCGATCCTATCGATGGATGCAGAATTTAAGAAGTTCAACACACAGCTGATGGCTAAACTTAAATACTTTGACACTTTAAAGGTGTCTATTAAAGACATGTCTACCGTTATGAACGATTTTAGTCTTCTGCTTTTGGAAAAGACTGATGATTTTGACGTATTGAAACCATCTGTCTTTGATCTCAAAGAAACAATAGATTATGCCGCACTTAAATTTCTTGAGGTTTCTGATGACTTCAATCCAGTAAAAGCGGCCATACTGGGCTTGACAACATCTCTTGGGACCGCTGCGCAATCAGTTAATGTCACCAAGGGTGGTGGGCTTATGAAGATAAATAGCCCCCTGAATCAGATGGCTCTGGGGTTAGGTAAAACCGCAAAAGCTTTAATGAGTATGCCTAGTTTTATTGGTCAGTTAAACGGTGCTATGGCGAGAATGGTAGAAGCTCTTAACTTAGGGGCAGTCGGTATACAAAATGTAACTGTTGTTACCGGAAGTACAGACGCTGAATTGCTTGCACTGCAGGAGGTAGTGGCTAAGCTAAAAATTGAACTGTCCGAACTGACGGCTAAAGCGGGTCAGACAGGTGATCAACTAGTAACAACGGGTACTGGTGCTCGTGCTGGCGCTGGCGGCGGCGGTGCTGGAGCAAGCGCGATAGCTAACCAGTTTTTAATGGTTGCTATGATGGCAGGCATGATGGTCACTCAATTTTCTAATATGGAGGAAGCGACTAAAAAAGCTACTGACGCAGCTATTATGCTTGGTTCAATATTTGGAATGATGGGAATGGCAGCGCTTGATCAGATAGCTACCAAGATGCAGGAAATGGCAGCTGCGAAAATTGCAGCAGCCGAAGATCTAAAGAAGGCGGCAGCCGCAGCGCTAGCAGGGGAAGCTGATGCAGAGAAGACGGTAGCGACGAAAGCTGCGACTGGAGCAACGATGATGGCTTCGGTCATGATGCTAGGACTAAGCGTCGCTGTTGGATATATAGCGTTTAATATAATAAAAGCTGGCGAAGCAGCCAAAAAAATGAGTAGCGAGATTGCTGAGGGGATGAGAGATTTTAGTAGAGGCGAAGGGGACATGAATCTTAATCAGGCGAAAGCTAAAGCACAAGGCGCCCTTAAATTAGAAGCACAGGCAGCGGGAGCATTTGACGGAGCGATCGCAGGCGTAGTAGTAGCATTAGCGATAGCTTCTGTTGTTGTTATATCTATAGCATCGGCAGGAACAGCAACCGCTCTTGCTATCGTTGCCGCAGGAGCTCTGATCGGGTCTGCTATGGGAGAAAGTGGAGCCATTGTAAACGCTACTCTATCAACTGCAACAGATGTGTTTGTGACCTCAGCCTTTCATGCAGCCCAAGCATTAAATCAGTTCTCTGCCGCTCAAAAAGAAATACAGGTGTTGCAGTTAGAAGGAGTACAAAAATTAAATGCGCAAGTTGATGCGGCAGGCAAATTAGCTAGTGGTACTAATAAGAGTACGACAGAACTAGTGCTAGGAAGAGGTATGCTCACAAGCTTAGATCCGACTAGCGCAGAGAGCAAGACTTTAAATGAGCAAATAGAGTCATCGAGCGAACTACTCAGTGCTGCCGCCGATGCGAATTTCCAAGCTGCGGAAGAAATAGCCAATAGTATGAGATCAACAGCTTCCGACTTGAGAGAAGAAGGGAAGTCTTTTGATCAGATAATGGCTAGTCCTGACTTACAAAGAGCACTTACGACATATAAAGCAAATGTTTATGCTGCTGTTCAAGCTCAATCTTTATTAAACGGAAGCGCAGAAAAACTAGCGAAGGCCCGACTTGGTTTGACTGATGTAGCTGAAGCGGACTATACACTCGCCCAAAAGAGATTATTAATAGCAGAAACGGCAGCTCAATCAGACATAAAAGCTACGCAGGTCTCAGAAGCATCTACCGAAGCTACTAAAAAAAGAATCAAAGCTGAAGATGAAGCGACAAGAGCAGCAATAGCGAGTGACGCCCAAAAGCTCGCTGCAAATAGATTATTAGCCATGCAAGCTAGCGAATTAGCTAGCTCATTAAATGTCTTAGCCGTATCATTAATAGGTTTTTCAACGCAGCTGAGCCTCATGGATGTGGAGCTTGGTTCTTTGACTGGATCTATTAGACAGTATAAGGATAAGAATGTTGATCTTATTGCCACTCTAAATTCTGGTAATGTTACCCCTGAAGCGGCAGAAGCGGCTCGTAAAACTGGGGACAGATTTGGCATAAGACCGGAAGTAAATAAACTTCTTAATGACATAAAGAGCTCAGATGAGCTGAGGGATACACTTACAGATAAAGGATTAAAACAGCTCAGCGGCAATATTGCCGATCCGGCGATATCTGGAGATAGACTTAAGAACTTCTTGAAAGATGCAAACATTGATCTAAGCGGCTTAGCTCCTGAAATCAGAAAAGAAATTATGGATATGCTCAAGGACGGGCTAAAACCTGATGAGATCGAAAAAATTGTTGGAATGGTTAATGATTCCAATAAAGAAAGAATTAAGGTACTGCAAGAATTAGCTAAGGCAGAACAACAATACCTCAGTGGGTTATTTAAGTTTGGCGCTGCTATTATAAAGTCGCAAAATGAATACATGAACTCCCTTAAATTTCTTACCGATGTTCAAGCTAGAGGCGCATCTAGAATGGCTCAGGCTGAGGGTAGAGAATTGAGCATTCAGGAGGTAGCGGGTCAGGGCGTTGCTAATAGAAGAGCGGGAATGGGGGCTGTCGGTCTTGCTGGAGGAGCTGGCGTAGCAGGTACAAAAGTTCAACTTAGAAGCGTAACAGAGAAAATGGCTCAAGCTGACGAAGCTTTGAGAATTTTAATTGAAGGAGGGGGTGACTCAGAAGATATAATTAAAGTTCAGAACGCACAACAGCAGTTAGTCAATCAAACAAATGTTCTGAAAAACAATCTTAAAGAACTAGCTAACCAAGCAGATCTTGCTGCTGCGATGCTGGGAGAGATAGAGATTGAGAGATCAAAAAGAGAGGCTGTCAGAAACCTTATAAGTGATTTCACTTTTGCCAATAATGAGGGGCGTAGGCAGATGGATCAAAACATGATGGCCCTTCAAAGAGTAATGCAGACAGGGAACTTGAATAGTATCCCAGATGAAATGCGCGGAGCTGTTGGTAGCTTACTCGACCAACTTAAAGATGTTGATCTTGGTGGAGGCATGACCGGAGGAGAGGTTAAGAAGCGGTTAGAGATGCAAACGGCTAACCAGTTAGCTATACGCCAGAGAGGTTTTGGTCTTACTCCTGAAGAGATGAAGAAAATCTTTGAGAGGACAACTAAAGAAGAAAAGCTTATCAATGATCTCAAAGCTCTTAATATAGAAGAACAGAATGCCGCTCGTGCGTTAGCTCAGCTAGAATTTGCTGAAACGCAAAGGTTGATTACTGCATTAGCTGAGTTACGGATCTCCCTTAATAATGCCGCGCTTGCAGTAGGAGCCAATCCTGCAAACCTGTTAGCGCCGCCGGGTGCTGGAGGTGCTGGTGCTGTATTAGCCGGACCAAATGCTAAAGGCGGCCCAGTTAATCTCAGTGTAGGCGGTGTCCCATCATCTGACGGCATGACTGCAGGTATGACCTTGGTTGACTTT
>TARA_R110000765_G_scaffold67008_6_pt1 | contig 12008 bp, 8 predicted proteins | sample TARA_R110000765 | Tara Oceans TARA_R110000765 (sample SAMEA4398168) | marine metagenome | biome: Polar Biome; feature: [MES] marine water layer (ENVO:01000295) within the mesopelagic zone...; material: water (ENVO:00002006), including particulate matter (ENVO:01000060) such as...... | reverse complement strand
TTTTCAAACTGCTTTATTTCTTTTAAAACCGCTATTTTTAAACCTTTTAGATCTGCAAACCCACTAATGGTTGGTCCGCCTTCTTTTACATAAAAAGACTTTTTATGTAATGAACTATAAACCAGCAAATGAGCGAAATTTCGGCGCTCAGATGAGTCTAACAGACCCGACATAATATCCACTTTGCCTGCTTTTAACATACCTAAACAACGCCAAATGGTATTATTCTCAGTAAACAGTACTTTATAACCGAGTTTATTAAATAAATAAGTTGTTGCTGCAATGTTTTCGCCAATAGGTGTTTGGCCTGGCAACACTATTTGGTGAGGTGGGAAATGCGAAACACACATGGTAAGAAATTTATCTTCAGCACCATAGGCCATATCAATTTGTGCAATTGACAATATAAATATCAAAGTGGTGATGTACTTCGTTAACAATAGAGTGGCTTATTTTTACATTATAAAAACTGTCAATATTATAAGGTATGTAAAAAGATAAGTACAAGCTAGCGCACATATTAAACCAATCATGTCTTGTACGCTTTGTACAGGCTGAACTAATCAAGGTGCAATCAGTCGCAGTTTTATTGAGGCAATAAAAAAGCCTCAACATTGCTGTTGAGGCTTCGTTATGAATGGTGCCGACTGCCGGAGTCGAACTGGCGACCTACTGATTACAAGTCAGTTGCTCTACCAACTGAGCTAAGTCGGCACACGAAAACGTGTGCGATAATTATGTTCATTGAACTAACTATCTTGGCACCGAATCAACATCGGAACTTGTTGATTCTACAGTTAACTTAATTAAAAGCTAAAAGTGTAAATGGTGCCTCGACCCGGAATCGAACCAGGGACACGAGGATTTTCAATCCTCTGCTCTACCGACTGAGCTATCGAGGCACATTAACAATCATAATGATTGCTCTGTACATTGTCTTCTTGGCTGTGCCTTGAAGACGGGGCGTATTAAACTGTTTTTCGTTTACCCCGTCAACCCTTTTTTTTAAATAAATGTTTGTTTGCCGTTTTTTTCTACGTATTGTGCTTTTATGGAGCAATATGGCCAAGTTTTTCTATTTATTCAATGAACATTTTTCTGTTCACTTTGAAAAAGTCATCAACGATATGTGGGAATTACTCACCTAATTATTAATGATTTATCAAATTAAAATAACAAAAATTGTGAGAATTGAGATTTTTCATTTTTTTTTGTTGATGCGGGCAAAAAAAAACGATAAATAATTTACCGTTTTTTTGTTTTTTGAAATTTGTTATTCGATTTTTATTTTTTCTCTGGTGTGTAGCCTTCGATTTCAGGCTCTTTACCGTCGAATAAATATCCAACCATGGCTGTTTCTAGAAATGCGCGATCGTCGGGGTTCATCATGTTCATTTTCTTTTCGTTAATCAGCATGGTTTGCTTCTTTTGCCAAAGCCCCCAAGCTTCTTTAGAAATGTTATCAAAAATACGTTTGCCAATTTCGCCCGGATAAAGTTGAAAACCAAGGCCTTCGGCTTCTTTTTGTAAGTTTTGGCAAAAAACGGTACGGCTCATAATAAATTCTCTTTTTGGCTAATGTATTTGTATGTATAAGTTAGTTAAACAGGTAACTGTTCAAGCTGTTTAATGAGTTTTTGCGTTGATGCGGCTAGCCCCACTGACGCTACTGTGGCTAAATTGTACCATTGCAAAGTGCTATTTTCGCTAATTTCTTTTGCCGGTAGCATTTCACAATCTACAACTATAGCTTCTATGTCGAGATGAAAGTGGCTAAAGGTATGTCGAAATTTGTCTAAAGCGAAGGTGGTAGTTTGTTTTAGGTTTAACTTGGTTAACAAGTCAGGCAATTCGCTAATATCTGATAACTCCAAAAAGCACCATAAACCGCCCCATATACCTGCAGGAGGGCGCTTTTCCATTAAAATTTGTTGTTCAATGCGAGGAATAACCATGATGGTGTGCTTTTCTGGAATGGTTTTTTTCGGTTTTTTCTGTGGATAGCTTGCTTGCTCGTCGCTGGCGTTGGCTAAACAGCTAGTATTAATGGGACAGATATCACATTTAGGTTTAGAGCGCGTACAAACCATCGCGCCTAGGTCCATCATGGCTTGATTAAATTGCGCCACACCAGTTTTGGGCGTTAGTGTTTCAGTGATTGGCCATAAGGTTTTTTCATATATAGCTTGGCCTGCATGGCCTTGTACTTTATAGCAGCGCGCTAGAACGCGTTTTACATTGCCGTCTAAAATCGCGTGGTGTTTATTTAACGCTAAACTTAATATGGCTCCAGCGGTTGAACGGCCAATACCGGCTAGTGCGATAACGTCGTCAATATTTTCAGGAAATTTTCCGTGATAGTCGTCACGTATTATTTTAGCGGTTTTGTGCAGGTTTCGTGCTCGTGCGTAGTAACCCAAACCTGTCCAATGATGAAGTACGGTATCTTCATCAGCATTGGCTAAATCAATAATATTAGGAAAGCTTTCCATAAATCTTAAATAGTAGGGAATAACCGTTGCTACTTGCGTTTGCTGTAGCATAATTTCGGAAATCCATACCCGATAAGGCGTTTTATCTTGCTGCCATGGCAAGTGTTTTCTGCCTTGCAACTGAAACCATGATAATACTTGGTCGCTAAATTGTTGCGCAGATTTGGCTGATATAGTGGTTTTATTTGTCATAATGGCGACAGTGTAGCGAATAAAGCTGAGATTTTCATTGCAAAAATTTCTATTGCCACTATCCTCTCGCACAGAGTAAGTGTTAATAAAAATAAGGTTTGGCTTTAGCCAAGTCGTAAGGAATTAAAAATGAAAATAGATGCAAAAAACCGAAGTAATCGTTTACGTAAAAAATTACGTGTTGATGAGTTTCAAGAATTAGGTTTCGATATTGCTTGGAAACTTGATGATGGCACTGACAATGAGTCAGTTGATGCATTTTTAACGAAGTTTTTCGACGAAGCTATTGATCCAAACGGTTTAGGTTTCGGTGGTGAAGGTGATACTTTATGGCATGGTCTTATTTGTACTCAACAATTAGGTAAATGTACTGAAGAACACCGCCAATTAGTTGAGAAATGGTTAACAGATAACGGCGCAAGTTCAGTTACTGTTGGTCCATTATACGACGTTTGGTGGGCAGAGTAGCCTTTAGCAAACTCGTTTAAGCCATAAAATATATACGGGTGTTAAATTAGTTCTTGTGAGGCGTTATGCCGAGATTGAATTTCAGTCAGTAAACAAGGATAATATGCGCCCTAATTTCGATGAAGCAACTAAATAATAGATAGCATTATGATAGATAGAAGCCACAAAACCGTTGAACAAGCAGAGCAAGAAGGCAAGTACATTAGAAAGGTACGCAGCTTCGTTAAACGTGAAGGTCGCCTTACTAATGGTCAAGCAAAAGCTTTAGAGCAATTTTGGGATACCATGGGTTTGAACCATGAAAGTGGTTTAATTGATCCTAGTGCTTTGTTTGGCAATAATAACCCGGTTGTGCTCGAAATTGGCTTTGGTATGGGTAAGTCGTTAGTTGAAATGGCTAAAAATGCCCCTGAGCTTAACTTTATTGGTGTTGAAGTTCACCGTCCTGGCGTTGGTGCTTGTATTGGCTTAGCGCAAGAAGAAGGTGTTAATAACCTTAAAGTGTATGAGCACGATGCTATTGAAGTGTTAGCGGATTGTATTCCTGCCGAGAGTTTAACAACGGTTCAGTTGTTTTTCCCTGACCCTTGGCATAAAAAGAAGCATCATAAACGTCGTATCGTGCAAGCTAGTTTTGTTGAAGCTATACGTGAAAAACTTAAAGTAGGTGGTGTGTTCCACATGGCTACCGACTGGGAAAATTACGCAGAATGTATGTTAGAAGATATGACATCTGCGCCAGGCTTTAAAAACTTATCTGAAAACAATGATTATGTGCCGCGCCCTGATTCTCGTCCGTTAACTAAGTTTGAAGACCGCGGTCAAAACTTAGGCCATGGCGTTTGGGATCTACAGTTCAGTCGTATCAGCTAAATTAAAAAATAATTTATCTATATCAGTAAGGTGGTAAACGCTATGTTAACGCCACCTTTACTTTAATGCTAAATCTAGCAGTTGTTGCCATTGTTGTTGGCCGTTATCGGTGTAATTTATCGCGCTCAATATGGAACAAATGCTGACTATTACGTAAATTCCCTGTCTCTTTTAACCATTGCTCATCAATAATCTCACGCATCAAGGCAGCTTGTAACGTTCGTGCAGTGCAAGCACTCCAATAGGTAATTGTGGCTTCCTGATGAACTTGAGTATTGGGGAGCTCATCGCAACGAGTTTGTGCCATTTCTTCAATAATACTATCAATAACTTTGGGTGTTAATTCTCGCTTGATTTGCTGTTTAAATTGGGTGAAATGCTTAGCACGCATTAACTGCCAAATTAGCCAAACTAAGAATAAAACTGCGATTACAACAATGATTTCCAAAACAGCGCTCAAATAATTCATAAAATAACGCGATATCATAGCAGTATTTTTTATTCACAGTTAAGGTTTTTAATGGTGATTATTTCATACTGTTTCTAGCACGTTAAACCCGACCTTGAGGCTTTAGATTAGTTGTTAGCATGTTGTTAAAGGTATAAAAAAGGAAGCATAAAAGCTTCCTTTTTTAATTACACGTTCTTAAACGAAAACGTGTTAATACTCGATGGGTGCAGCAGTAGTGAGTAAACCTAATCCCGATTGCTGATATTGCTGTTTAAACATGGCAATATCTTGCGCTAAGAAATGGTTAACTTCGTCTATTCCTTTTTTCAATGCAGCTTTACCTTGCGCTAAGTAAAGTTCAGCGGTGGGTGAAGGTTTACCGTAGCGACTGCCAGCATAGCCCCAAGCGATAAATATTTTAGAGCTTACTTTATAGCTTTCATCAACAATACCATTGGTTTTAGGAATAGAGCGTAAGCTTTTATCTAGCTCTGCAATTTTTTTAATTAAAGCATCTGCACTGGTGCTAAGCATTTTTTCTGTACTTGTTGCTTTGCTTTTATCATCGGCTAATTTTCCTAACGCTTTATCAGCCATCGCTTTGATTAACTCAACATCTTTTTTACTATCCACTAAGGCATGAGCCGCTTTGGTGAGCGTTGAATACATGTCTACGGCTTGATGTTGTAAATTATAACTCGCAGTTAAATCTTGCGTAGAAACATTAAAGCGAGGATCTTTTAATACCTGTGCTGTGGTTTCAAATTCATGATGGTTTAATTTAACCGTGATGCTATAAGTACCGGGTACAACTTCAGGGCCAGCAGCTAAAATATCTTTGTCTTCTTCAGGTTCGTCGCCAGGCATATCTAACGCGCCATCAGACTCTAAACCCCATGCAATACGATTTATACCTTGTTTGATTTTGCTGACAAATGTTCGGACCACTTCACCTTGACTGTTTTTAACCGTAATACGAGCTTTATCTGAAAGTGCAGGTTTTTTATCATCAGCTTTTTTATCAGCGGAGTTTTTATCTGCTTTGGCTTTTTCTGCTTTTGCTTTCGCCGCTTTATTTAACTGACGCGCTTTTTCTTTATCTTCATCCGGATGTACTAAATGTTCGCCTGATGCCATGATGGTCAGCGTAGCGCCATAAACTTCGTTTTCGCCAACATAAGCGGCGTCACCCCAGAAACGTGATGATGGTGCACGGTTAGTCACATACTGCTGACCATCAGAAACACTTAAAAGCTTTAATGGTGCTTTGAAAGAATCTTCAGATAAGCCACGCAGTGCACTGTAGTCATCAATAACAATAATCGAGCGACCATGTGTTCCCAGTACTAAATCATTCTCACGTTGTTGAATAGCCATGTCCATTACAGAAACCGTTGGTACACCTTGGTCATATTTAAACCAAGAATCACCGGCATCGGTAGAGGCATATAAGCCTAACTCAGTGCCTAAAAATAATAAGTCTTCATCAACATGATCTTGTTGTACGGATAGGGCATAACCTTTGATGTTTTTAGCGGTTAAATTGGTAAATTTATTACCATACTTTGAGGCTTTAAAAATATAAGGGCTCATGTCGCCACGGCGGTGATTATCAAAAACAATAAAAGCTTCGTCAGCATTATAAAGCGACGGTGTTATATGAGGAATAAATGCATTTTTTGGCGCTTTACGTGCTTTTTTCTCGACACTTTTCCAGGTTTCTCCACCGTCTTGTGTGACATGAATTCTACCGTCATCTGTACCAATCCAAATAACCCCTTGTTTGATTGGGCTTGGCGCTATGGTAATAATTGCCGTGTTGTTTTCAGCGGCAGTAACGTCAGGGGTTAAACCACCTGAATCTTTATAGCGTTGAAAGTCTGGATTGTTGGTTGAAAGATCTTTAGAGATCACTTGCCAAGTTTCACCTCGGTCAGTTGATTTATGAACAAATTGACTACCATAATAAATAGTATCTTTGTTAAATGGGTCTTGTGCTAAGCCGGCATTCCAGTTGAAACGCAGTTCAGTTTCTGGGGTTGGTGGTGGTGGCATGATCAGACTTTGCTCACCGGTATTAAGATCCCAACGATTTAAATAACCCCCTTGTGATTGGCTATAGCCTTTTGTTACGTCATCAGGAAATGGCATGGCATCAAAACCGTCACCAAAACCAATTTCTTGCCAATGAACGTTACGAATGCCGGCGCTGTGCCAAACTTCCGCTGGGCCGCGCCAAGAACCGTTATCCTGTAAACCGCCATAAATATTGTAGGGTTGAGCATCATCAACGCGAATATGATAAAACTGAGAAATGGCTAGGTTTTGTACGAAACGCCAGCTGTCACCTTTGTCTTGGGTAATTGATACGCCGCCATCATTACCTAAAATTAAATGTTTTGAGTCATTAGGGTTTATCCATAAGGTGTGATTATCAATATGAATATTATTACCTGCAGCACAGCAATCAACTTTTTCAATCTTGTTAAAGGTTTTACCGCCATCAATGGAACGACGAACAAAGGTTGCTATGTTATAAATCACATCGGGATTATTTGGATCAACTTCAATTTCTGAATAGTAAAATGGACGATCAGCAACACCTATTTCATCATTAACTGTTCGCCAGCTGCTTCCGCCATCGTCAGAGCGCATAAGTGCACTTTTTTCAGCTTCTATTAATGCGTAAACAGTATTTGGCTGACTTTCGGCAACATCGAGTGTTATGCGGCCTAAATCACCTTCAGGTAAGCCATCTGCAGCGGTTTTTTCTTGCCAGGTTTCACCACCATCAAGTGAGACAAATAAGCCTGAACCTGGCCCACCAGATTCAAAACGGTCTGGCCAACGTCTAAATTGCCACATTGAGGCATAAAGCTTATTTGGGTTACTCGGATCCATTTTAATATCTGTTGCACCTGTGGTGTTATCAACAAATAGAATTTTCTGCCAGCTTTTGCCACCGTCGATAGTTTTATAGATACCACGGTCTTTATTTTCAGCCCATAAGGTACCTAAAGCGGCAACATAAGCGATGTCTGGATTTGTTGGATGCAATGCAATGCGATTAATGTGCTCAGTATTTGCTAAGCCCATTTTGTTCCAACTTTTACCAGCATCAATTGATTTATAAATTCCGCCACCAATAGATACTGAGTTGCGAACATTACCTTCGCCGGTGCCCAACCAAACAATATCAGGGATTGCCTGATTAATAGCGATAGCGCCGGTTGAGGCATATTCTTCATGTTCAAAAATGGGTGTCCATTTCAATCCAGCATTTTCAGATTTCCATACACCACCTGACGCGGCCGAAGCATAGACAATATTAGGGTTTGAGATGACGGCTTCGATATCAGATATGCGTCCGCTTGTGGCTGCTGGACCAATATTTCTCACTTTGATACCTGACAGTAAATCGGTATCTATGGCGGCGGATGCACTGGTGCTAATAGCAGCAGTGAGCATCAAGGAGGTCAGAGATTTTTTCATCGATTTTCCCTATTATTTATATTTATCATTGTATGTTTATCGATAGCGTGTGATGAGATAAGACTTAAATTAAGCTGGTTATTTAGCCTTCTTTAATCATCACCACATCAAGCTTGAATTAGAGCACTTTAATTAGAATAGATTAGTTGTTAGATAATGTTTTATCACTTTATGATCTGTAATGATTTAGTGATACGCTAAATTGATTGATTTTTACGATATATGGCGAAACATTGTCACCGTGGCGAATCAATACAAATGCTATGAATCCTTGTAGTAAAAAGCGAGCAGTGTACTTAATTCAATATGTTTTTATTTAGCAATGTTAAGGCTTAAACTGCGCACCTTCATGCATTAACAGTTTAGCTTTTAAGCCTAAACCACCCGCATAGCCAGTTAATTTACCGTTACTACCAATAACTCGATGGCATGGCACTATAAGGGCGATAGGGTTGGCACCATTTGCTGTACCCACCGCGCGTACGGCTTTTTCGTTATTAATGCTTTTCGCAATCCAACCATAGCTTTTAGTTTCACCGCACGGGATCTCGGTTAACGCTTGCCAAACTTGTTTTTGAAAGTTAGTGCCTGTTGGCGCCAATGGCAGATCAAAGTGTTTTCTTTCACCGCTAAAGTACTCATCTAATTGCTGAATAACCTGAGTGAATTTGCTGTTGTTTTCAGAAAAGCCAGTAAAGGTAATTGGAGATTTTCCTGCTTGAAAGGCTAGGGCACTTAATCCATGGTCATTTGCCGTTAAGGCAATTTCACCTAAAGGTGATTGATAAATACAGTAATACATTTTGTGGTTCCTCAGAAATATGTCTTTGTGTTCACTATTTTTTTATTGTGTTGCTAACGACTGCCACAAATAAATAGCAGCATAAGCTCGCCAAGGTCGCCAACTTTCAGCCAATGCGAGTATATCTTTATTTCTAGGTTTTATTTCATTAAAAGTTAGGGCTTTAATAATACCTAAATCAGCGCTTGGAAACGCGTCTGGGTCGCTTAAACCTCGCATACCAATATAATTTACGGTCCAAGGGCCAATACCTTTGAGTTTTGTTAATGTTGCTTCTAATTCTTCAATGGTTAAACCTTTAGTAAATATACTCTCATGCTGCTGAAAATAGCTAACCCAGGTTTGCAATGTGGCAATACGAGAACGAGTTAAGCCAATGTCTTGATAATCTACATTCAATAATGCTGCAATTTTTGGGAAGTACTTTGTAGCATTAATGTTTTCGGGTTGCTCAATATCAACAAGGTCATCGCCATATTTTTCTGCGATGCGTTGTGCCAAGGTTGTTGCGCCTTTTACCGATACTTGTTGGCCGAGAATTGCTCGGATAGAAAATTCAAAAATATCCCAACACCCCGGTAATCGCAGGCCAGAAAATTGTTCAATAACTTTTGCTAATATCGGATGTGACTTTAAATGTTGATGAATAATTTGCATATCGGCGTCTAAATCAAACATTCGCCTAACACGAGCTATAATTTGATTTAGATAACTATAGTCAGTTAACTTAACCGTAAGGTTTAAGGCACTTTTGCTTGAGTGATGAGTGACTTTTATCCAGCCACGACAACTTTCTAGCTCAATGGTACGAAAATAATGTTCTGTAGTAATATCTTCAATGTTACTCATTTTTCTTGAGCGGAAAAAACTCAGCATTAACGGCCAGTCAAATGGTGCTTTATAAGGTAATAAGATAGTAACTTGGTTTTCAGATGTCATTGTTTTATTGCCTCTGATCTCACTCGGCGACGTTTTGTAGGTTTGTAGAATGACTTCATTGAATCGACGTATGCTATTAAAGCCGGCAGCGAAAGCAACGTTTGTAATACTTAAGTGTGTTGTAGTGAGTAGTTTGTGCGCTAGCAATAATCGTTGCTGATGAAAAAACTCTGAAGGTGCTAATCCATAATACTGCACAAATAAACGACGAATTTGTCTGTCGCTGATTTCAAGTTGCTCAGCACACTTTTGTAAACTGAAACCGTTTTCGTAATAAGCTTGCGTTATTTGATTGATTTTTCTGGGTAATGGAAGGTTTGGCGCAAGTTGTGGAAAGCAGCGTTTACATGGCCTAAACCCTGATTTTTGTGCTAATTCTGCACTTTCATAATAAGTCACGTTTTCTGGCTTTGGAGGTCTAGCAGGGCAAATAGGACGACAAAAAATACCCGTTGTGATCACGGCGGTAAAAAACTTGCCATCAAAACGAGCATCACGACTTAAGCGGGCATTTTCGCAAACCTCTACACTGAACATACTTTTCCTTATGACGTCTTTTTATTTGATAATAGCTTTATTAAAGATTAATTTTATTTTTGACAGATCATACGTTAGACAATGTAAATAACTAGCGACAATCGGACAAGACCTAAAATATAAAGTTAATTGGTTTGTAATGAGTCGACTTATGAGTTTTAGATTAACATTCATAAGACATGGCGTGCTTTATAGGTTAAATTAAAGTGATAGGAAGTATTAACTTTGGTATAAAGGTTTTTTTGTCATATCGTTAATATCTGAAATTAAAAGTTGTTGTTTAGCTAGGTTATTAATTTACTTAACAACATGATCGAAAGTGATAAACAAGGTGTGTATTAAGTAATGAGCAATAAGAGTGCTTTTAATAGTAAATTAAGTCGACGTGTCTTTATTTACATTTTTTTGTGCAGTGCTTTATTGTCAGTTGCCTCTACGTTGATTCAATTGTACGTAGACTTTCAAAACGGTGTTAACACTCTAGATGAACGTTTTGACAATATTGAATCAAGTTATAACCAATCAATTTCTACCAGTTTATGGGATTTTAATGAAGGACTGGTTGAGCAACAAATTGCCGGTATTCAACGTCTGCCTGATATTCGCCATGTTCGGTTAACCACTAGTTTTGGGAAAATATACCAAGTGGGCGATATTCTTACCGAAGCTAAAAAAGTGGAAAGCCATCCTATTTCATTTGAAGGTAATGTTATTGGCACTATGATTATTTCTGCTGACTATCAGGATATATATCAGCATTTGTGGCAAAAAGCCGGTTTTATTATTTTTACTGAATTTATCAAAATATTTATAGTCGCACTCTGTACCTTTTTTATTGTTCATTGGTTTATTACCCGTCATTTATATCGTATTACTCTTTATTCTCAAGCAATGAGTGGGGATAGTTTAGATCGACCGTTAATGCTAGAAAATCGTGGCACAAAAACTGATGAACTTGATGAGCTGGTTTCGGCCATTAATGACATGCGACTAACACTTCAAAACGATATGATTAAATTAGAAGATGCCGAAAATGCCTTGATTAACCTCAATGGCGACTTAGAAATTAAAGTTTATGAGCGCACATCTAAATTATCTGAAAGTAATCAGCAGTTACAAAACTCGCTTGATGCCCTTACCTTAGCTAAAGATCAACTTGTACAGTCAGAAAAAATGGCATCACTAGGGCAATTGGTTGCAGGTGTTGCACACGAAGTAAATACGCCGTTGGGTATCTGTGTAACATCACTTAGCGCTTTAAAAGAAAAATTTCATGAGCTTGAACAGGCACTGAGTGATGAAACACTAACAAGAAAGCAATTAACTTCAATTTTAGACTTATTTGGTGAGTATGAAAAAATTATTGACCGTAGTTTAAATAAAGCGGTTGATTTAATTCGAGGTTTTAAATCAGTTGCGGTTGAATATCATACCGATCCTAAGATAAAAATTAATTTATCTCAGCATGTTCACGACATTGTTAATACAGTGAAAACTTTATTTAAACAGAAAAATTATACGATTAAAATATTGGTCGATGAAGACCTTAATTTAGTAACTTTTCCAAGTGCTTGGAATCAAATATTAACTAACTTTTTGACTAATTCACATTATCACGGTTTTGAAAATACGATAGAAGGTGACATATCTATAGAGTTTAAGGTGATTGAACAACACCTTGTACTGACATATCAAGATAATGGTAAAGGTCTAGATGATAAGGTTAAAGATAAAATATTCGACCCTTTTGTGACTACAAAAC
>TARA_R110000765_G_scaffold148454_5_pt1 | contig 12028 bp, 2 predicted proteins | sample TARA_R110000765 | Tara Oceans TARA_R110000765 (sample SAMEA4398168) | marine metagenome | biome: Polar Biome; feature: [MES] marine water layer (ENVO:01000295) within the mesopelagic zone...; material: water (ENVO:00002006), including particulate matter (ENVO:01000060) such as...... | reverse complement strand
CTTCCTAGAATGGATTTTCCATTACACGTATATGGTGCAATGGAAACAGGCTGGTGTACAGGATGCATATTTACTAATAATCCTTTAGACACATGTTACCAATACAATCTAAGTGGTGGTACAACAATAACAGGTCATACAGCATTTAGAGAATGGTCAGTACAAGATAATTACATTGGTAATACTGTATGTCAGTGGACAAGTAACACAGGTGATACATGTTTTATGATGGCAGGCGTTACAGGGTTTACCGCTTACACGCATATGGCACCATGTGTTCAACCACTAAAAGAAAATGGTACGGTACTTGCTGCGGGAGGAACTTTATCCGCAATAACCCAAACTAATCCCTATGCAGATGGAACTGCAGTTGGAGGAGGTTCTTCTGGGGTTATTTTAAGTGGGACTAATGTACATACAGGATATATGGGTGCCGGACTAAAGAATTTTGGTTGGGACTGGATACATACGAAAGGTATGCCAGAGTCGTGCCATCAGAATCAAAGATTAGTAAGAAATTGTACCAATACACAATATAATGATGGTAGCGGAGGTGCGAACCCATGTTATCAAGGATGTGTTTCTTATCCGGGAGGACCTAGTCCTTGTGGAGCTGGTGGATGTGGCCCTGGTATATGGGTTGGTCAAGGTGGAGGGTGTAACGACTATACCCACAATGAATATAATCAATTATATGACCCTTATTGTGCTGGAACTACTACGAGCTTTGGTAGTCCAGGTCCTTGTAATGGAAATACGTGGACTAGTCCTGGAGTTCCGGTAGGTGTATATTTAACCTTGGACACACCAGGTATATTTACGGCAGGGGAATTTAGTAAAGACTTACTTAAATTCTTAGAGGCTGACACTACCCTTTTTATAGGAGATTACGATTACTGTGAACCTATCTGTACACAACCATGTGAACCAGACAACTACAAATCCTGGTCAATGGGTTATCCATATAGTAAAGGAGATGTTGTACAATATGCAGATGATTGTTATAGGAGTTTAATTAGTGGAAACACCGTAGAACCAAGTGTGGGTGTGGTAGAATCCTACACTGGTAATTCTGTTTGTGGCCCATATACCGGTACCGGATATACACAAACATGGGTGTCACTATCTTTATCACCGTTGCAATTTGCTGGTGGTAACAATTTTAGACCTAGAGAAGATTGTACAGATTTAATAGAAGTACCAGAAGTTCCTCAATACTCAGGAACTGGATACACCACTAATCCCGTTATATTTAAAGATGGAATTTATAATATTGGTGGAAAAGATTGTTTTGACTCTAATTATGTTGTTGGTAATGATTTTTTTGACCCATGTACTTGTGAATATACAGTAATATCAGCTGACACTAAATTTGCTGGGGTATACGATGATGGGGTAGAAAATAGAATAAGTTTAAACCCCGGAACAACAACTATAAAATACTTTCCTACTGATAAAATAGTGTGTTGTGGTCCCGATTCTTTAAACGCTGGTCAGGGGTACTTACTGATGCCGGACTATCAAGAATGGGTTGCATCCGCATGTACATTAGAGACTAAAATGTGCCAATCTACAGAACCTTTTAATTGGTCTATTTGTAATCTACAAGATAGTTTCTCAGGAGCGGTAGCATATCGTTGTTGGAAACCTTGTAATGATTTCACAATAGAAGAAAGTGATAGAATTTGGACACAACAAGTTATTAGTAATACTCCTTATCCTTGGATAAGAATGAATGGACATAGTGGTGGTCACTCAAAATATTTAGACCTCGGTAATACCATGGGTGGTGCACCTAGTAGACCATCGACTATTATGAATAGCCCTGGGAACTTAAACCGGTGTATATGTAAAAACTCTGATTGGAAAAGTGTAATTTATAACTCAATGAATGGGTTGGATAGGTTATTCCCATCCTCAATAAATGATTTTAAAATTGAAGGAACGGCTAGAGTAAAAAACAGTATGCCTTACATTAAAAATGCTTTAACTAGTCAACGAATAGGAAAGATAAAAGCAGACACTATAGGTGTCGTTAACCCATGTTGTATTGGGGACACACTAGAAATAATAAATCATATTTATTCGGATTCTACATATCTAGGAATGAGAAAATGGGAAGTAGAACTATCTGACACACTGGAATTTTATTTATATAGAATGCATCGTCAGACACTAGATAGATGCTTTTTAAGAATACCTAAAGAATATGTTACTTTTAGTTCTTATGGTTCATCTTTACTTAACCCTACAGTGGATTTGTTAAATCCTTTAGTTGGGACAGACACAGAGATAGTTTTAGAATTAGCTCCATCACAAACTAAAGATTTCTTTGGGTTATATCCACTAAATGGCCCATTAGGGGCTACGTTTATGTCTACAGCATCTTATTGGGGTAATTCTAGTTCAGGTGATTTAATGGATTGGAAAGATTTAGAGAATATCTTTACTAATTTTACACTTAATGGTAATAGAAAATATGGATATCAGGTTGAGGTAAATTTAATATGTAACGGATTACCCGCAGACGCTATAGAATTTAATGATACTATAGTAGACTACGGAGGACGAAATACAAAAGATAATGACATACCAAGAGGTAAAGTATGTCCATCTAATCTATTAGCTCCACAATTAACATTATCACCATTAGACGGAAATAAATTAGATAGTGCAGATGAGATAACGTCATTAAAATCTAGTTCGTTAACACAATTAGCCGGTGAAGGTGGAGTACTAGTGTTTAACTACCAAAATTATTTTAATAGATACCACCCATCAGTCGATACTGAAGATTACGAGATTATAGATGGTAACATATATGCTATTTTAAATGACACTACCTATAAAAATGGGGTAGAGATACCATACAACTTACCGTCAACTAATGTAGTAACAAATCCAACTACTTATAAAGCTATCAGAACTTACCTATCCTATAAAGATAGGTACGGGTATGATAAAGTTAAGTTAAATTGGTTCCAGAGCATAACACAATCGTGGCCAAATAACACAACACAACTTTTCTTTAGAACTGAAGCTGTTAGAGATGGATTTACATTCAGTCTTACGTCTAAACAGATTGGTAATGTAGAAGGTTATAATTCATACAATCCTACATATACCACAACCGTAGGAAACGGACCGAATGAAAGATATAGCTCTATAGTACAACAAGTTCCAAGTTTGGCAACAGAAATGAACTTTAGTTTATCTGCAACTACAATAGGTACGAATAACACTAACGACTCATATAAGTTAACACCCATTAACTATAAAAATTTAAATGATTGGGTAGAAAGAACTTTAGGAAATAGTGTGTTTAGTAATAGTTATGCGGAATATAGAAGTGATGGAGTGTTTAGTCATTTTGAGATAAGAAAGGAGTACAGTACAGCTTTGGGAAGTAACTCTGACGGTATTACGTTATACACGCCATTACAAAGTTTGAATGTAGAACTTTTAGCTACAACATACGGTGATTGGAAATCATTCCAAAAAGGATTCCACCAATTAAGTGGTCTCACCTCACAATATACAGGATATACTAACTTAGCAATATATAATAGTGGAAGTACTAACAATACGTTAAACAGTGATTTGACTTTTGATTTGGTATACACATACAGTGCTTTTACAGGCACAACAGTAATACCAATGAATGGCCCTACAGTGGAGGGTGCGTTATTACAAGAAGCTCAAAACACAGTAGTTGCTGCGTCTGTAAAACCACAAGTTTTCAGTGAAAATGGTGGACCACTATATAAACAAGTTAATGTGGACAATGATTATGTCTATTATAAAATTTTAACTACAGGTAACTACAGATTCCAATACCAAGGAGCACTTACCTTAGATTACTACGATACCGGTTGGTGCGAATACTTAAGAAATAATTACAAGATTAATACGAATTATAGTTACCCATCTAATGATTACCACTATAAAAACTTAGTTAATAGTTCCATATTATACGCAGGTGGAGGAACTGACACAACAACTCAAGAAGGGTACGACTCTAACCCATATACTAACATTTCTCCATTTTGGAGTGTAACACCTAGTTATGGTTTTTCAAGGTATAAAGGTATTGACCATCTTAAAGCGGAAGTATGGTTAGAAAGAAAATTAAGTGGTTCTACATCTGCAACAACACTAACCCAATATATTACAGCTAACAACCCTGAGATTTGCCCGACAGCTGATAAATTTTTAGAGTTAGACGTAACACCAGGAGATTTACTTTCTGACACTTATAACATATCTGGAGTAACTTGTGGGTATCCCGTAGTTAGTGGACAATCAGGTTTTGTATTTACAAAAATGATAGACATTAATCTAGATACTAAATGTGTCAAGTTAAATGTGGGTGATGAGATAAGATTAAAACATAGGGTAAGTTGGAGTAGTTCTAGTAAAATGAGTGGTAGTACATCACTTAATCTAAGATTAGGTACGAAGACTATTAATGGAAATGATTCTTATACTATGACTGATGGTTTAGGAAATTCAATTAATAACGAAATTACATATCCTTGGTATAGAATTACTACAGATGCGTGTAACACACCTAAACAAGCATTTGGGATGGTATGGGATGCAGATAATTACGGTAATACACATTACTGGTGGAATGGGGGAAATAAATTTAAAGGAGAAGAAAAAGGAAGTCTATTTGTAACTAGTATCTATGATGGAAAACCATTAGTATATACCCCACCAATTAACAATAATAAGGACATTCTTAATTTGACATATGTAGACGTCCCAAAAAATTACAGTGGTAAGTTTGAATTAGGGGTAAGCCAAGGAAAAACATCACGTTGGAATAATACATTATTGAATGGAGGATTTAATAATGCATCCCAACCTTATGCAACCCCACCTTTTACAAATTCGGCAATGAATACTTATTGGGCAATGCCACGTTTTATATGTAATATTGGTGAAACTCCATCATTCCCAAATTATAAACACACTTACCTAGTGGAAACAATCTTTAGAGTTAAAGGTACCACAAAAACTTTTTCACACATTGTATATTACACTGACAAAGCTGACACCACAATAAATTACGCTAACAGTACACCAATATTTGGTACGCCACAGGGAATTACAACAAATCGTGACCACATTGTGCAGAATAGAAACCAAACAGAAAGAAAAATGTACTTTAGTTTGAATGACCTTATAATTGACGGAGAAGCTGTTACTTTACGTACTAATCAATATAACCTATACAAAAGTATAGAGGTTAATGAAGAATACACCACTAAATGTGAATGTTGGGTAAAAGGTATCAAAAAATTAATAGCAGATAAAACACTTAATTGTAAAAATAGAGAATATTGTGGAACCCAATGTCAAGAATTCTGTAATACTATACGACCTAATCAATCCATGGTTGGAACATTAAAAAATAATATAAACAAATCTACAGGTAGAAATACCATAGACATTAATACAAGATACTAACTTAAATGGCCGCAAAAACATACAATCCAATACCAACCTTTAACTCCTACAATGTAACATACACTGTAAGTGGTTCATGTACAGGTAGTATTACTAGGCTAGTATTAGAAGGAGGCACAGGACCTTATAGTTTGAGTTGGGTGGGACCTTCTTCTTATACTGCAAATACCACTACATTAACAAGTTTATGTGCAGGTGCATATTCTGGTACAGTTACAGATGTGTTTGGGTCGGGGAGTACAGAGGTTATCATAATAGGGAACATACCACCAGTTAGTTTGTCAGCTACGGTAATAGACACTAGTTGTTTGACCAACGCATCAAAGTATTGTCAAATAAAAGTACATGCTTTTACACACACCCAACCAGAAGTTAAATATAACTTATTTAAAAACGGGGTATTAGAAGATACAGTAACTTATAATGGGGAAGGTAATCATATCCACACTTTTACAAATTTAACTGAGGGAGGGTACGCTCTTACTGCACATGATGGAAATTTTTACACATACGAAGCAACTTTCTTAAGTGGATGTGGAGCAAGTAACATTAATATTGGTAACATCTCCGCTTCTACCATTGTAGAAAATTTTACTAGAGTAGCTCCTTTTGGAGATTGGAAGGAATACTTACATGGTCCTGCAAATACATACCCACTAGGGTACTTTGCTGAAAAAATGTTCTTTACTGATTTTACGGATGGAGAAGGAGCTTGGTATATAACAAATGGTGTAGCAACAACAGGGAAAGATAACAGTAAGAGTGATACAGATGAAGATAGTGCTACTTCCAGGTCTGTAGAGGAAGTAGATTATTATACAGTTGTAGAAAAAGAAGCTGCAGATGAAAAAACTACTGAAAAAGCAAAAGAGAAGACAGAGGGACAGATTGAGGACTATAGTTCCTACGCACCATATTTTTGGTTCTATACAGGTGCCACAGTAAATAGATTAACCGATAACTCTCAAGACTGGTACCAACCATCGGTACCTCTTGCACAACAGGCGGCATATGAAGGTCAGGATGTAGGTCCTACAGCTATATCAAAAACAATAGGAAATGCAGGTACTTTTTACTGGAATACTAAAATAAATAGATTTGTAATATTATATTATACAGCTGTTGTTGGTAGTAACTACCAATGGGTAACATTTAACCCTAGAAATAATCAAGGAATTTTAGCGAATCCATCCGCGGCTACTGGACTAACCTCAAACACTAATTGGGGGTGTCAATCTATAACCAGTAACCAATTTACAATTAGTGGTACTAACAATACAGTAGTTAGTGCATTAACAAAACAACTAAATAATGGGGCAGGAGACTGTATGATTCAATGTACAAGTAATTCAGGAATACCCAATGGATTTATTAGTAGTTGTGCATATTTGAATTACACCCATGAAGTAACACTAGGTTCTACAAGTATTGACGAGGATACATTAGGGTTGTACCTTGCGTGGTTTAGAGATACACTAGGAGAATATGGGCCTAAAAATGTCTCACACAACATTAGTTTATTGTTTAATAACGGAAATGGGGTATCAACACCATCAGTACTTTTGCAATATAATTATGGAAATAGTGCATCAGCTTTTTCATCTGTTGACTCTGAAAAACCATGGAATAGTACTTTTTTGAATACTATTGGTAATTCACCTAGTCCTTTTAATGCTCTTAGTGGGGGGGATTTTAATAAACAAGGTAATGTAAGAATACGAGTAAGTAGAAGTGGTGAACAAGGTGAGTTATTTAATGTAAAAATGACCAACACTATGGGTAGTACTGGAGCAACACAAATTCACGCGTCTAGAGAAGTTGGACACCCAAATGACTATAACCCAGACTACGAATGGAATTTTTCACTTTTAGATACTACCACATGGACAGGCATAACAACTAATATAGACCCTAAAATTACAACAGGAAGAGAATTTAATAAATTCTTAGGGTCACAAAACTACGGTTATAATACTTCCTCACAACCACTTTCGCAATTCTTCGATATAGGTTTTACGGGCTACCAAAGTAACTTTGAAGTGGTAGCAACTAAACCGGGATTAAGTAAAACAGAGTATTTTGAATTATTTAATAAAAAAACTTTAAATGTTTCACACACTAGTCCAGTTAATGATGATTGGTATAATAGTTTTGGTGGTGGGTATCCTGGTAATCCAGAAGTACCAGTAATTAGACCATCTGTTAAGGTAGAAATGCAAACCTATATAGAACCAAAAGTAGACATTACTGGAGCTACTAAAATAGATATTGCTTCTAAAAAATACTACGTGTATTATTGTGATGAGATAACAGAAGTCCCATTAAAACTACGATGGATTACAGAAACCGCAGAAATGAGGAACAATACGGCTTATGGGAAATACTCAATATTTCCTTATGTTCCAGAATATGGGGAATTTTTAAAGACACCATTAGTTAGTAGGATATTTGATAACGTTACCACTGTATTATCAGGTACGACAGCAATCTATACGGAATCAAATGACGATGTACCTATCACAATATTCCCATGTCAGGACTATTGGGAATATTGTATAAAACCTAGTTCTATAGTTAAAGATAAGTTAAAAGACGTTTATTATACTGGATGTAAAGTAAATACACTGTCTGGAACAACCGATACTTGGTTTGACACCCTGGACCTAAACCCAACACCAACTATAGAGTATGGAATATACGATAGAAATAGAGATTACTACTTAATTTTAGTTAGTAAACCAAATCAACCAAATATTCGTACAGCAGAACTAACATATCCTGAAGGTACAAGTTCTTGTGAAGTGTACAACCAACAGATGGTTACCGTGTCCGCTACTACAGCAAATACAATATCCAACAGTCAAACAAACGGATTACTAGTGGCTGATAGAACATTTATAACACCTCTAACATATCAAAGTGATGGTAATATGCAAGTTACAGTAAATGGTATTACATTATTTAAATCCACAACTAACACTATGGAAGATGGTGATTTTTATAGTGATGGTCATACTTTGAGTATAAAGAAAAATACACTACGTATCAATGATTCAATTAACGCTTTCTATGTACCTAATACTTCTACTCTTAGTAATTATTCACAATATATTACCGTACCAGTAAGTGGAGTAACCTCAGCAAGTACCAGTAGTCTTTATTATAAAAATATACACTATAATATTAACCTAGACTATGAACCTATGGGTGATATAGGGCTAGTATATAATGGTACAGTGTTATTTGCAGGTTCGGACTTTAAACAGGTAGGAAGAAAAAGAATCCAACTCAGTACGGTAAAATACCCAGGAGGATTAGTAGCTTTGGATAGATTAGTGGTATTTTATTATACTACATTGACAGTACAAGGAATTGCGAGTATTCGTAATCCAAAAATGACCATCAATTACCTAAGTAATGTAAGAAATAATGAAGAAGTTAATTTGTTGGTTTATGATAGTACGGGAACAACGGTGTACACCCAAACTACTAAAATACCCAGAGGAACTTCAGGTAACCAAACTATTATAATGAATATTACCGTACCAGGACCAGGTGAATACACATACAATGTAGTTTCGTATAGAGAATATCCATTAATTGATAATAACACTATAAGAACAGAGAATAAGACAGACAGAATACCATTTACAATGACACCATCAACTTACTATTTTACAAAAACATATACAGATGACAACAATATCACTGAATTACCAATTTAAATTAATAGGTATAATATTTATAAATAAATTAAATTAACTAATCATGCCATACATATTAAAAAACAATTCCGGTTTAGTCACAGTTAGGTTAACAGACGCAGGAAGAAAAAAATTATCACAAGGAAACTTATCACTCTCATTATTCCAGTTGGGGGACAGTGAATTTTGTTACGATTGTTATACAGATGTTCTAGCAAGGGCTCCGGGCATCTGGATTACAGAACCAATGTGGAACGCTCAGAATTTATCTAATGTAACCGCTGAAAGAAATAAACAAAATGTAAAATACCCAATACCGGTACTTACAACTAATAGTGGGGCAACATACGGTGTATTGACACCAGCTCATTCAGAACAACCAGTATATAACGTTGCAAGACCACGTGGGTTTTTTACTGGCAATAGTGTCACTACAGGGTTTAGTGCATTTACTAATTCTGGGTATGCTTTATCTAGTAATTGGTGTTGGTCGGTTTCAGCTATGACTGGTGGAACAACCATGTGGTTAAATAGTGGAGCAACCCAATGTAGCTCTCAAGACTATTGGCCTGTTGTTGGTGATTTAATTATGGTTCAAGGAATTTCTCCATACCACCCAACATCGACAGGATGTCTAGGAGGGTTTTTAAATATACCATCTAATAATCCAACACCTTATTTATTTTATAATGTTATGGATATTGGAGCTTCCAGTGCCAGTACACCTATGAATATTACAGTAGATAGGAATCTAGCAGATTGGGTATTTCTTGGAGCGATAGCTACAGCATCTACTTTATGTGCAAGAGTAATAATCTTCCCTAGTGGTCCAGTAACAAGTTATTGGGGTAAAGACACACCGATACCTTATTGGTCTCCAGGGTCTTTATCTTTTGATAATAATTGTGATGTGTCAGTTAAAGATGTTAATATATGGAACATGAATATAAATCGGACACAATTTGATGGGAGTTTAATCAATTCTGGAACAATTGCTGGGACAGATAAGAATATTTATGAAAATGTAGACTTCTATGGTTCATCCGGTTATTGTAGTACTAAAGAATATTTAGGGTATAATAGTGATAGTGGACAATTTGATACTCAGAATGCACAAGACTATTATGGTGCAAATATGGTAGTGGGGTACGAACCTGAAAACTCCGGAACCTACATTAGAGACTCATTTAATAAAATTAGAACCATATTACCTTCAGAACAAAGAGCGGTAGCTGTATTACACTATACAAATTATACTATTTCTAACTTTTACGGTGAAAAATTTGCATTAGAACCAGACGGTACTCAATTAAATGGAATTGGTGAAATGGACAACTTTAAGATACATCTACCACACATTATGTGGCATAAGAAAAAAGGTACAGGTACAGGTATGGGAGATGAGTGTACATTAGGTCAAACTTTCTATATTGACCCTCCAGGATTCCAAGTAGCAGAAGAATTCTATATTCAGTCAACACCTAATCCAGATATGAACGCACCAGGTATTAGATATTATAATTTATGGGACGATAATTTAGCGACAGTAGACGCTAATAGAACTACAACACCTAATAGAGTAGGTAAGGTATTCCCAGATTTACAAATAATAGTAATTGATGACCAGGAATTACTTACCGCCCTTACATATAAAGCAAATAGAAGTTGGACACTACCAATGCCTAAATTAGAATTAATACCAGCAGGTACAAATTGTGCTGGTGGTACTAGTCAGGTAGGAGCCTTTAATTTGATACCTAATACTCAGGAGATGTATGTGAGTTATTTAATGGAGAGTAATTCAGGTTGGACCACTGGAATGCACTGTAATTATTATAGTAAGATTATTGGTGATACCTCTGCAGGAGCAAGAGACATAGTAATGAATTTTGGAGCAGAATGGCCATATCTAAGAGGGTTTAACACAAATGTGGGATGTGTTTATTCCGGAACAGGGTGGAACGCAGATAAGTTTAAAGTAATTTTCCAAAAGGTGAATTATGGAGATTACCCGAATCCAGCAAGTTGGTTGATATCAGATTTAACTAATCAAATAGTTAGCCATACTGTAGGTGATAGTATTTTAGCTACGGGAATGACTAGTAGTAATTGTAGTTTCTATATAAACAATACGGTCATTACAGGGGCTTCCACATATAATCTACACGATTATATTAACATTCCTTTGAATAACAATCAAGAACCTAATTCATTACAGTTTGGTGACGAGAATTTCTTCTTTGGTAATTTAGAGTCAGATATAATGGCAACAATATATGAAATGAAATATAATGTCACTATCTCTAGTAATCAGTTTAATACTTCTTTAAACCCTACATGGAACTCAGCTAACACCGTAAGAATTACAGAAATCGGTTTATATGACTCCACAAAAGACCTAATGGCCATAGCGAAATTAAGAACAGCAACAAAAAGACAGGGTACACAAACGTTTGTTATTAAAATAGATTATTAATATTATTAAATGGGATTTCTTGAATTTAAAGATAAAATAAAGTCACTGGAAATGTTCCTTACTGATAAAGGTAAGGAAAGAATGCTTAGGGAAAATGGTTTGGGGCTAAGTGAATTAATTCAAAGATTTACATTCTACGATGATGATTGGGATTACAGAAAAACCTCCCAGTATTGGCAAGATGGAGCCTCACCACAACCACAAAACACAACCACACCAGGTAGTACACAAACTTTAAATAATGATTTAGGGTTACAAATGGTAGCTAACTTACAAGAACATTTTGCTAATCCTTTAACAGCGACTACAGAATGGTTCGATATGACAGATGTAAGAGGACATCGAGGAAGACCAATACTAGATTGTCATCCCA
>TARA_R110000765_G_scaffold115285_2_pt1 | contig 12045 bp, 9 predicted proteins | sample TARA_R110000765 | Tara Oceans TARA_R110000765 (sample SAMEA4398168) | marine metagenome | biome: Polar Biome; feature: [MES] marine water layer (ENVO:01000295) within the mesopelagic zone...; material: water (ENVO:00002006), including particulate matter (ENVO:01000060) such as...... | reverse complement strand
CAATAAGAGAATTTTTTATGATGTTACCCCATTAATTGGCAAGGAAGCCCAACAAGGATTACCTGACGGTTTAAAAATCAATAGCAAAGGGTATCTATTTGCCACTGGACCGGGTGGTATATGGATTTTCAATAGTTCTGCAAAAGCTATCGCAAGGATTTACACCGGACAGTTAACCTCAAATTGTGCCTTCACCAGCGATGAAAAAAGATTGTTCATGACAGCCGATGATTATATTTTGGCCGTTGACTTATTATAAAAGTTTGTTACGCGTGAAAATAGGGTAAGAATTCTTTTAAACTTAAATACCGTAATGTTAACCTAAGCATTAAATGGTTATTCATTACAATTTATCATTAGCTAATTCTAACAAACCCATAGTTCTCTCATAAATTCAAAAAACAGAAAACTCATATTGAATTCAATATATTGCCGATGAATAACAAAATAGACAACGGTTGAAATAAAATCTCGCGAAGCTGAATCAATTAATAGCCTAGATTTTACCAGTTCATCCCAAAACCATTTTGAGGTTTACAATGTGGCCAAATTAATTGACCTGGAAATAAACATTACATAAAAACTTCAAAACATTTCAAAATTAGTTCATTGGAGACATTGTAAAACTCATATTGGATGTACCAAGGTCAATCTGGTATTTATCTTTGGCCAATGCATTTTTGCTCCAACTATCATCACCCCCCTACACCTACTTGCTTATAATCAATATGTATCCATACCTTGTTCTTAGTCACAATGTCTATCGTATGCTGTTGACCTTTAGTATTTCCATAATCAAAATCTTCCAATGGATTATGGCGGGAAGAAAATGATGGGACATCTTCTGCTATAATTCTCAACCCCGCGTTGTCAGCATTTGTGAATGATAGGTTTCTAACATCGGTTCGATACCCATTTTCTTGAGGTCTGATATATGGCACATAAAAGTCTGAAACTTTAGCAGTATTCCTTCCTAAATACGCAGCAGAATTCCTGTTGAACCGATTTTGAACCTTCAAAAACGGTTTCGTACCTATTCAATAGTTTAAATTCCAACGTTTGCTTTTGAAGTTTTTCCGTATCGTTTGAAACATCTACGGAAATTTCAAGCTTACCGTCTTGATAATTGTTATGAGGAGACGTATTACTATTTATATCCTTAAAACTTATTTTTTTGCTGGTATATACGTATACATCACGCTCAATCCGCTTAACCTCCAAAAGTCTTTATCTTCTAAATAGGATCCATCACACCAGCGATAAACTTCAACTGCCAAATCGTTTTCACCAGTTTTTACCAAATTAGTTATATCAAATTCAGCCGGAGTTTTAGAACCCTCGCTATAACCTACCTTTTTCACATTGACCCATACATAGAAAGCCGAATTTACCCCTCCAAAATGAATGTATACTTTTTGGCTTTCCTACGAAGCATCTATGTTGAATTTTCGTTTAAAACTACCTACGGGGTTATTATCGTGGGAAATAAATGGAGTATTTTTTTGGAAATGGATAGGTAATATTGGTATATATGGGGTAGCCATATCCTTGCATTTGCCAGTCTGATGGTATAGGTTTATCTTTCCAAATACCGTTTAATGAAATGTAGTTTTCTAAATCCGCTACACTTTTGTTTAATGAAGCTTAATTATTGTGCCTAAAAGTTGCTCTAGGTTTTAACCAATTGATAGCTGTCACAGCTGGATTTTCCCAGTCAGGAGTTTCTTGGGCATTTGCATTAACCATAATAATCATTACTAATGCGCACAATAAATAACAAGTTCTCATTAAAACCTTTTCAAGTAAATAGATTTGCAGGAACTTGAATAAACCCCTTTTTCAAAATCTATTATTAATATTTTAAAAATATCACTTCAACAAAAGCACATCAACCAAAAATATTGCCATTTATGGTACGTATTATACCTTAATGCTGTCTTTTAAAATAAAGATCAATTATATATATCAAAAAGTTAAAAGGGTAGCAAACCCTTTTCCAGGGTCCATTCATAGGAGCCCAAGTCTGATAATTGCCCAATGGCATCTTTTGTAGTCCGCACGGGCAGTTTACAGGTCCTGTTTTGGCAGATATAAATATAAGTTCCGTTGTTCATAAAACGCTCTTGAAAAAGTGCGGACTCATTGGGAACTTTAGACCCAACAATTAAGGCGTTAGGAATAAAGTACGTGTTTAGTTCATCAATTAATTTTCCGGCATTGGGTCCCACAACAACAATTTCAAAATAAGGATAGGTTTGATTAAGCAGTAAACTGCCCCATTGTCCATAATATTGTGCCTTTTCTAAGAAAGAATCGCTCATTAAAGAAATCATCTTTTTAAATCTATTCATAAATTGTGTGTTATAATCCATGTGGCCGAGCTCTAAAAGGTTCTGTGCCATAATTGCATTTGCAGAGGGTATAACACCGTCAGCAGTACTTATAATTTTGGCAATGAGTTCGTTTTTTTGGCTATATCTGAATAGCCCAGATTCATCAGAATAATTCTGCAGGGCAGTTCCATTGAACTTCTTGGCCAATTCAAGATAGTCTCTTTCAAAAGTTACCTTATATAGGTTAAGGGCACTTTTGGCCATAAAGGCATAATCCTCAAGAAAAACTTCCTTCTGTTTACTTCCCTCCTTATAAGAATGTACTAAATTTCCATTTTTGTAACTATGGTCTATGAGAAATTGAAACGTATTCCTTGCATTTATTAAATAGGCTTCCTTGTTAGTAGCCTTGTAGGCTTCAATAAAACCATCTATTAATATGGCATTCCATGACGTAATAATTTTATCGTCCTTTATAGGTCTAATTCTTGTTTGTCTGGTCTTTAATAAAATCCGGTTCCACTTTTCAGAATACGCTTCTAATTTACTTTCTGAAATTGAATTGGCATTGGAAAATTCGCTGTCGGACATCTGTTTCACAAGGATATATTTTTCGTTTTCCCATTCCAGTCCCTTTTGAATGGAATACAAATTTGAAAATAGCTCAAAATCATCTCCCAGTTGGGATTTCAACTCCTCCGCTTCCCAGACATAAAATGCACCTTCCTCTCCATTGGTGTCAGCATCCAAGGCACTTATATAGCCTCCCTGATTCCCTTTCATGTCTCGCTCTATAAAACTTATGGTTGTTTCTACCGCCCTCAGATACATTGGGTCTTTGAACGCCCTGTATGCCTTGGCGTACAAGCTTACAATTTGGGCATTATCATAAAGCATTTTTTCAAAGTGGGGTATTTTCCACTGCCCATCTGTACTATACCTAAAAAACCCACCTCCCAAGTGATCGTGAATACCACCCAATAAAATAGCGTCCAACGTGTTTCTGAGGTGATTCTTAGCTACTACATCGTTGCTCAAAAAGGCATAATCCAAAAGAAAATGCAACTTTGAAGGATTTATAAATTTTTGAATACCCAAATCACCACCCCATTCCGAATCCCATTCCGCAGACCATTTCAAAACCCCTTTCTCAATGGCTTTTGTATCTGCCAAAGATTCATTGTTATCCGCACTGCCACTAGCAACCTCTTGCACACCAGATGTAAGAAGCTTTGCATACTCCTCCATTTTTTCCGGATTGTTTTTGTACTCTAGACTAAACCTGGCAATAAGGGCTTTCCAGGTTTCCTTGTCATGATATGTGCCTAAATAAACAGGTTTTCCGTCCGGTAATAAAATTGCATTTAGCGGCCACCCTCCAGATTCTTGCACCAATTCCAAGGCAGTCTGATATACCATATCCACATCGGGTCTTTCTTCCCGATCTACTTTAATACTGATATAACTTTCATTCATCAATTGGGCTACATCTACATCTTCAAAAGATTCTTCCTCCATTACGTGGCACCAATGGCATGTGGAATAACCAATGCTTAAAAGAATCAGCGAATTTTTCTCTTGGGCAAGTTTTAAAGCTTTTTCCCCCCAAGGTTTCCAATCAATAGGATTATGGGCATGTTGCAATAAATACGGACTTGTTTCCTCAATGAGGTCATTGGTATACTTGAAATCATTGTTAAGAAGTCCATACCCTTCTTTTTTAACTTCCTTTACTTCCTCTATATCCTTGCATGACCACAATGATAACAAACAAGCAAACCATAGAAAACTTGAAGTTAATCTCATATTAAGTTTTGTTTTTCAACTGATTCAAAAGACAAGCACATTTTTAGCCAAAGTTGTATTTAGTGCGCCATTAAAGTATGCGTTATCACTATTTCTATTTAGCTCCAATATGTTCTTTATAAAAACTCCAAGCTTCCCTAGCTACATTTCTACCTAACTCTAAGCCAGCCACATTATCGGCCTGTATGTGGTATCCTCCTAAAACCCTTGAAAGACCGGCCATTTCGCCAGCCTCAGTAAAAGTTGGGAATTTTAAGGTTATTTTATCTCCCAAATTATCAGGCTCTGTCATAGCTCCCGCAACCAGTGTTGCAGTAGCCCCAAATTCGTCACTACCGGTCCAGATTTTCAATGCTTCTGCACAACCTCCACTAATGGTACTATGTCCAGAGACATAACTAGGAAAAGGGGGACATAGAAATATTTCCGGGGAATAAGGCCTCCATTTATTTCCCTTAATTTCTATCATGCCTTTTCCTTCTCCGCCCCAAGCCTTGATATTCTTATTTCCAAAATATTCATGGACCAAAGCATAGGGCCTTGCAAAATCATAGAACATCTTAGCGTCCCAAGATGCAATGAAGGCATCCATGGCAACTACTTGATTGTAAAAATACATTTTAACATCATCATCTAGGGTATGGTTGTCTCTCTTGGAAACTTCTTGGGCGAAACTTAGCCAATGACCAGCTTGCTGAACAGACTGTGGCCCATCCCTCATAAATTCCACTAATGCTTTTTGATAATCGGTAAGGTTAACTTGCAACTCAACCACTTCTTTCAGTTCTTTTTCCAATTGCTCAGAACCCACCAAGGGAGGAGGTCCTGGACGAAATTGATCTGCGGATTTTATAGCGATGGGCCTTACTTTATCCCAATAAGGTGTTAAACATCCTGGGGCGTATTTACCTCCCATACCGTCCGAGAAATATTTTGGTTGCCATCGATTGGGATCAACATTTTCATCCGCAGAATTTATAGGTTCATAGCCAACATAATCAAAATAAAGTTCGCCTTTGGAACCGGGTTCTTCTCCATACTGGTTAGAACCATCTCCTTTTCTAGCTGCTATTACGGCTTTGGCCGCCAAATTTCCGATACCCTCAGGTGTATTTGGATCCAGAGTATTATTCGTAGGATCTAACCCTAGTTCCTTCATGAAATCTTCAAATAGCACTTTGTCCGAATAATAATATTCGTTCATGGTTCTATATGCAGCATAACTTATGGCAATTTCCTTATTTTTTAAGTTTTGTTCTTCATGAGGCCTGCGGTCAACTCCTGTGAGATAAACAGGAATTGCTTTTTCATCATATCGAGACCAAGCATCAAAAACCGAGACAAAGATTAAGCCTAAGTATCTTGAGGTAATAGTCGGCCTTGGTTTAAATTTTTCAGTATCGCTGGCCGTGGCAGTCAGGGCCATTTTCCCCCATTTATAAGCAATGTTATGGACTCCTGTTGGTTCGGGGCCTGTCAATATATTACCCTTTGAATCGACTTGTTTACAGCCCAATGACAGCATTGAACAAAGAACTAACAATAATAACTCTTTCATTTATAATATTATTTTTCTTAAGTATAAAAATAAAATTGAAAAATAGGAATTTAGTATTAATAAGATAACTAATATGCTATTTTTTTACCGTAGTTAACCTTAAAGTATTACAGAATTATTGAGACTTCATAATTGTTAGATTCTCAGTTGCATCTTTAGTTGATATATTAGCTTTTATTTTTTTGTAATGGCATGTTTCCAACTATATATTCCTGACATGTCGGCGTTTCAAAAATCACTTCTTTAAATACAATACCTCTAATCCATAATGATTTTTAATCATCAGTCACGTAAAAAGCTCTAAATCTATGTCTTTACCCTGTAGTTTTAAAAAACATTTAGCAGCCAAGCTAAAACCGAGAGTTAAGTATATTTTTTCAAAAATATACTAGTGTTTTTTAGTCCTGTTTTTCTTAAAATAAAATTTCCCAGATTTGGTTTCAATCAATTCAAATTGCCTATTATAATTTCTTTTTTCTGTGAAAATATATGAGGGCCTAAGTGTAAAAATCCAGGAATTGTAGAATAGAACTCCCCTACAACTTAAGCTAGGTTATTTTAATAATAAACATTTATCTGACTTCACTTATTAGAATAAATTGGGACAAGTAGAAGATAAAATTGAAAAAACAATATTTTCAAATCCGAGTTCCCCGAGAACTCAAATGTTAAAACCCTTTATTAAAAAGGCTTTTAAACGGTAAGTATAGAATAGGACACGTATTAGGACACGTTCGATACCGAAATTACCCTGATTTGGGGTGATTTTACAGTATTTATAAAAATATAAAACCCTGTAAATATTTGATTTACAGGGTTTTAAAATGTATTAGTCGGGGTGGCAGAGTTAGAAACCCCTACTCTAATTCTTTCATAATCAACTTATTACAATATTTTTTCTTAAATAGGACACGTTGCCCAGCGTTTTAACGCTTTCGTACTATAAAAATAGCAAATGAATTCCAAAACGATTTAAATTTAATTCATCCTTTATTTGAACTTTCATAAAGATAAGAACTCAGATTTATCCTTTGTGCGAAAAATGGGTAAGCTTACATACAAAAATCTTAAATCCCAATTTAATCAAGGTGTATTTAAATTCATTCATTTTTCGTGCGGTTTTCAAGAATCTCTCCAACTTCAATTTTAAGCCCTACGCCACTCAATTGTAAAGCAAATGAACGGTCTATTAAATATTTCAATAAGGTTGACCCTTGATTTGCGCTTAGTCCATCAGCATGTATATTAGAAATGCAATTACGGCGTTCATCCGTTAAACCCAGCTTGGGCTGATAGGTGGTATAAATACCCATACTTTCAGGAGATGAAAGTCCGGGGCGTTCCCCGATGAGTACGGCCACAAAATCGGCCTCATACCGTTCGGCCACTTCATCCCCTACGGCAACCCTTCCCTGCTCCACCAAAGCGATGGCAACCTTATATTTTTCCGTAATTTCAGGTATCACCATATCCAAAACCCCAAAGGCATATTTGTTCACCGCGGTGGCCGATAATCCGTCCGTTATCACGAACAGGATATCCACTTTTTCCGTGGCTAAATGCTCGAGATTCACATCCAACCGGCGACCGAGATCGGGTCGTTTTAAGTATTCCAATCGGTCTTGCACCTTACTTTTAAAAATCTGACAGGGAATAGAAAGTCGCTCACTTTTATTTTGCAGTCCGTCCACATCCAATTGGGTCACAATCGCATCCTTTGCCAAGGCATGTGCATGTTTAAGGGCCAGCACTTCGTTCAGGGGCAGCCCCGTACCCACATTGCCCAAGGCTACCCTTGCCTTGGTAAATTGCTTCAGCTTTTGCCATTGATTTGGAAGTACGACTTTACCGCTCATAAATTCGACAGGAGTTTGTGGGTTTCCCCAATATTCAGTTTGCTTCCGTTTTCATCGATAATTCCCATTTTCAACAACCAGGCCTCAAACTCCGGCGCGGGTTTTTTATCCAATACCTTTCTCAAATACAGGGCATCGTGGAAGGAGGTGGATTGATAATTCAACATGATATCGTCCGTTCCCGGAACGCCCATAAAAAAATTGCATCCAGCAACACCCAATAAGGTCAACAGGTTATCCATATCGTCCTGATCGGCATCGGCATGGTTCGTATAACAAACGTCCATTCCCATGGGAAGCCCCATTACTTTGGCACAGAAATGGTCCTCCAATCCTGCGCGGGTAATCTGCTTTCCGTTGAACAAATATTCCGGACCTATAAATCCGACCACGGAATTGACCAATAACGGATCAAACTGCCTGGCGACCGCATAGGCACGGGCCTCCATCGTTTGCTGATCAACACCATGATGTGAATTGGCGGAAAGTGCCGAACCTTGACCGGTTTCAAAATACATACACTGGTTCCCAACCGTACCGCGGCCCAAGGCCAAGGTAGCTTCATGGGCTTCCTGCAACATGCTTAAATTGATACCGAAGGAACTATTGGCTTTTTGGGATCCGGTGATGGATTGGAAAACCAGGTCTACCGGAGCCTTTTCCATAATCTGAAGGGCAGTGGTTACATGGCACAGTATACAACTTTGGGTAGGAATCTCATATTTTAAACGCAAATCCTCCATCATATTGAGTAGATTGATGGTCACACCTGGACTATCTGTTGCCGGATTGATGCCAATTACGGCATCACCACAGCCATATAACAATCCATCAATCGTACTTGCTAAAACCCCCTTTAAATCATCGGTAGGATGGTTGGGTTGTAAACGTACCGATACATGTCCTTTTAAACCTAAGGTATTCCTGAAACGAGTGACGACCTCAATTTTTGAGGTGACGGCGATCAAGTCCTGGTTTCTCATCAATTTGGAAACTGCCGCGACCATTTCAGGCGTTAATGCATTTTTGATTAAGGCTATATCATGACCTTCTGTTGCATCCTGCAATAACCAATCCCGTAAATCGCCCACCGTAAAATGGGAAATTTGTTCAAAAGCTTTAGCATCATGCGTATCCAAAATTAATCGGGTTACCTCATCGGTTTCATAAGGAACTATAGCTTCGTTCAAAAAAACGGTCAGGGATAATTCGCTAAGTAGGTACTGCGCAGCTATGCGTTCCGCATTGGTCGCTGCGGACAAGCCCGCCAAAACATCCCCGGATCGGTGCGGACTAGCTTTTGCCAATACCGATTTTAAATCAGCAAAAAGATAATTCTCGTTTCCTAATGTGAATCGATATGCCATTTTAGTTCCTTCGGATTAAGAATACATACACCAAACTACAGGCAATAAAAATGATAAAAGCCTGAAATTGCAAATACGCAAATGCTCCTATACAAATTAGTGAAATAATAACCGCCAACCATGCGTTAAAGCCTGAAAAATTGGGATTAAAATCGGAATGCCCATATAATATATCAGCAGAAATCATGGACGGACTTTTTGGATTCCGCTTTCGTAAACGCAAAAGTGAAGCACTTACCACCAAATACATGCATACCGCCCCAAAAACGGAAACTTCTATTAAAAAACCGGTTTGGCTACTCCATATCGCCATTAAGCTGAACAGAAAAACCAAACTGGAAGCAAGAACCCTTTTTGAAATAGTATTATTTTTTATGACCGGCAACAAAGGTTCCAATTGCGTAGTCGCCGCAAAAGCAATACCCTGTAAGGAAGCGATGAGCCCGAACAATCCAATAAACGTAAACAATTGCACCAAAAAATTTCCTTTACCCAATATAAGTGCCATGGATGCGGGCATGGGGTGATTTTCTTCCAATATTCCCAAACTTTCCGGCAAACTCCAATCGATGCCGCCCGCTGCTAAAACAAGGACCAGTAGGGCGAGTGTCAGTAACGTAAAAAAGGCTAGATTATAGCCTCGGGTAATCGTTTTCCGGAAACCGTTCCGGTCAATAGAATTGGTCATTAAGGAGATGCCCTCAATGGCCAAAAACAACCATACCGCATAGGGAATGGCAGCCACAAAACCTTGTAGATCCAAACTTCCCACGCCGGAATTCCGCAGGTTATCCAAGTCGAAAGAGGGTAAAACCGCCCCTTGATAAAGGAATAATTCCGCTATCGCCAATAAAGTCAAGACCACTAAAAAACGCACGCCAATGTGCATTTCAAAAAGATTGATTATGGAAAAAAACAGTAAAAAACCTGTGGCTATCCAAGGCGACATGGCTAAATCATCCATTAAAAACCCGAGGTATTCCCCCAAAGAACTTGCTATTGCCGGTGTGGCGAACAAAAACTCAAAGAGGATAGCCAAGCCTATAAAATTTCCCCATTTTTTACCAAAGGCTTTTTCAACATAGCTATGTGGCCCGGTTGCCTCTGGATAAACACAAGCCAATTCGATTAAATTTTGGACCAGACCAAAATACATCAAAGCGGCCACCGCAACCGGCACAAAAAACCATAAGGGCCCGGTTATGGCCCAGCCTAAATTCCAGCCAAAGGATTCCCCTGAAATCACCATGCCAACGCCAATGGCCCAAATAGCAAAAACACCTAGTTTTTTTGAACTCATTTTTTCTTCTGTGACCTTCATAATTTCATTTGAATGGATGCAAATGCAAAACTTTTCACTTAAAAATAAAAATTATAACTGGTGACACCCCACATAAACCAGTTAATTACAGTGGTACTTCAAAGAACTTCGAAATCATTAAAAATATGACTGTTTTTATTGCAAAACTTTAGTTTTTAGAAACTGAAAAGGCTATTTGTGAACGAAATAGAAACAAAAAAATAACCGATACATGAGACAAAATGTAACGGTTATCCAGCTAATTCAAACTAACTTTAAACTCTCGGTAAAGATGCGTTCATTTATTAAATTCAAGTTTAATTAAATATCAAGGAAACTTTAAATCCAATGCTTTTCCTGGCATAGTTTTAGAGCTGGTTTTCACATTCAATATTCCCATAATCGTTGGTGCTATTTGATTGGTATACAATTGTTCTTCACCGGCCTCTCCCGTAGCTTTTACGTCAGGACCTAAAATAGCCATCCAGGTTTGATTAGCACCTGCCACATCCGTTCCGTGACCGGTCCATTTAGAACCTTCTTCAGTCCCCTCACCTCTGCCGTGATCGGTAGTAATAATAAAATAGGTATTGTCCTTATAAAAAGAATCGTTCTGTACATAGTTCCATAAATCCTCGATCAAAGCATCTGTATTACGCATGGATTTGGTGTAAAAATCAAATAGACCGCCATGAGCAAAATCATCCGTTTCGCCATAGGAGATAAAGACCAATTCTGGATGGTTCTTTTTAATGAATTCCTTGGCGAAATGATGGGTGAAGACATCTAAACGAACGCTCTCCCAAATAACAGGTGCCTGACGTTGGATCTCGTTCAGAAAATGTTCTTTTTCATTTAAATCGCCAACGGCATCCATATATCCTGCGTTTACCGGAACGCCACTGCGCTTGTCATTTATGATGAACGGAAAAACATCCCAACTACCAAAGGCGGCCACTTTACCTTTATACTCCTCACTATTCTTGGCAAGTTCCAACAAGGTCATATTCTTATTATAGATTTTGTCATTGCTGTTGATGTTCTCATCGTCTGCTTTCCCCGTCAAAATCTCATTATAGCCAGGGTATGAAAAGGCCATTGTATTGGTCAAGTTGACTTTACTCCCCTTATTTCTATTACCGTGTAATTGTCCTTCTTTGGCGATGGTATTCCAAAAGAAAGGCATTAATAAGGTTCTGTTCTCTTCCTCTGAATTACCTACAAATTTTTCTTTAAGCAGATTTTTATCCTGTGCATAAGGACTGTTCAACAACACCGTGTCTATTCCCGTAAAAACATCCTGCCAACGTACCCCATCTAACGTGATCAAAAATACTTTTGGTTTTTTGTCCTGTTGCGCCATTAAGGCTGACGAGGTTAGTAATAGCATGAGAAATGAAATTTTCAATACTGTTTTCATAGGTTCTAATTTTTGGTTTTAAATGTTTGTGTGTTGGACCAATCGCTCCAGTTCAATTGTTGATCACGGTAGCGTACTCTCCAAAAATAGGTGGTATTGGGTTGTAATCTTTTGGTTGGCTCATCGGTCAGGTCATCCCCTTTTTGACGGTCTTCTAGGTAATACCAGTTTTCGGACTGTTTCCAGCTATCTTGAACTACAGTGGAGAAATCCTCAACGGTGGATACCTGCCAATTGGAAGCCGCATGATAGGCTCCATTAAACGTACTTTCAAATGTACCCGCCTTTAATAAAGCACCTTCCACACCAAGAGTCTCGTTTATTGGAAAAATAGGTTTAGGTACTTCTGGCGAGTGGTTATTCGCGTAAATGGTAATTTCATCCGTCTGCTCGTTTTCCCTGAAG
>TARA_R110000765_G_scaffold144848_1_pt1 | contig 12050 bp, 6 predicted proteins | sample TARA_R110000765 | Tara Oceans TARA_R110000765 (sample SAMEA4398168) | marine metagenome | biome: Polar Biome; feature: [MES] marine water layer (ENVO:01000295) within the mesopelagic zone...; material: water (ENVO:00002006), including particulate matter (ENVO:01000060) such as...... | reverse complement strand
CCAAGTGGCAAACAAAGAGTGCTGCACAATAGGGTAGGTTGGTCGCGTACATATCTCACTAAAACCAAGCTTCTTGAGGCGCCACGCAGAGGCCATTTTATCATCACTCAGAGAGGACTTGATGCTTTGGCTAACGAAGCCGCCACAATTGACGTAAATTATCTCAAGCAGTTTGAAGAGTACAACGAATTTGTTGGTGCCAACAAAACGACTAGCGGTGAGATATCTACGACACAAGATGATGATACCGACAAAGAAATCACTCCTGATGAAGCATTAAGAGACGCATATCAAACTATCAACGATGCATTGGCTGATGACATCCTAGAAAGAACACGCAAAGTCACTCCTGCCTTTTTTGAAGATTTACTTATTGAGTTACTAGTGGCGATGGGATATGGAGGGGCCGGTGGAGGCGCTGCACATGCTCTGGGCAAAACCGGCGACAATGGTGTTGATGGAGTAATTGACCAAGACCCACTAGGTGTTGATCAAATCTACATTCAAGCTAAGCGTTACGCTCACAACAATACCGTAGGCTCAGGTGACATTCGTGACTTCTTCGGCGCGTTAAGCCTGAAAAGAGCCAATAAAGGCATATTCATTACTACATCCGAATTTACCGCCTCAGCCATCGAAACAGCCAAAGGCCTAGGTACTCGAATAGTGCTGATTAACGGCAGAGAACTCGCCAAGCTGATGCTTAAATACAATATTGGCAGTCGGGATGAACAAGTCTTGTACTTAAAGAAAATAGATGAAGAGTATTTTGAAAACTAGTTCGAAAAGTTAGTTTTAGATATACATTCAAGTAACAATTAATAATAAGAAGTATTCACATGAAAGACGTAGAACAACAATTTTTGTCAGACCTTGATAAAAAGCTCTGGAATGCAGCAGACAAGTTACGTTCAACCCTTGATGCATCACAATACAAACACACCGTCCTTGGGCTTGTTTTCTTAAAGTATGTATCAGATGCATTTAAAATTCGACAAGATGAGCTTACAACGCAATTTAAGAATCCAGCTCACGACTATTATCTCGACCCGGACGATTTTGGTGGTGAAGATTCAGAAGAGTACGCAGTAGAGCTAAAAGTAGAGCTGGAGCAACGCGACTATTATGCCGAGGTAAACGTTTTTTGGGTCCCAGCTGCCGCTCGTTGGAAATTTTTGCAAGACAACAACAAAACCGTTGTCGGCGGTGCTGACTTAAAACTACCTGATGGAACCACCAAAAAATTTAGCTCAGTGGGGCATCTTATCGACAATGCCCTTGAGCAGATAGAAGCCGACAACCCAAAGCTCAAAAGCGTGCTCAATAAACTATATACCCGCCTTCGAATTGACCAGACCAAGCTTGGCGAACTCATAGACCTAATAGCAACAGTCCCGTTCAATCACGCAAGCTTGAACTCCAAAGATATCCTCGGCCACGTATACGAATATATGCTTGGGCAATTTGCATTGGCTGAAGGTAAAAAAGGCGGCCAATATTACACGCCTAAATCCATTGTTAGTTTAATTGTACAAATGCTAGAACCTTTCAAAGGGCGCGTTTACGACCCCGCCATGGGCTCGGGTGGGTTCTTTGTGCAGTCAGAGCATTTTATCAATGCCCACAAAGGCAAGATTGGTGACGTGTCCATTTATGGGCAGGAATACAACCACACTACATGGCAGTTGGCAGCCATGAATATGGCGATACGTGGTATCGATTTTAATTTCGGTAAAGAGCCCGCCAATACCTACACCAACGACCAACATCCAGACCTACGCGCAGACTACGTAATGGCTAACCCGCCTTTCAACATGAAGGAATGGGATACTGGCGTAAGTGATAATGACCCACGCTGGAAATACGGTACACCACCATCGGGTAACGCAAACTTTGCGTGGCTTCAGCATATGCTTTACCACCTTGCACCTAACGGCGCATTAGGCTTACTGCTATCCAATGGCTCGATGAGCTCCAACACCAACAACGAAGGTGCTATTCGTAAAAAGTTGATTGAAGAAGACTTGATTGAATGCATGGTCGCCCTTCCTGGGCAGCTTTTCACCAACACCCAAATTCCTGCGTGTATTTGGTTTCTAACTAAAAACAAAGGCGCTCGCACAGCGGCAAGTGGTAGACAGTTGCGTGATCGAAAAGGCGAAGTCCTATTTATCGATGCAAGAAAATTAGGCTATATGAAAGACCGTGTATTGCGTGACTTTACCTCCGAAGATCTAAGTCAAATCACTGATGCCTATCACAATTGGCAGATGGGCGAAGGCTATGAGGATGTGGCTGGCTTTGTTAAATCAGTAGAGCTTGAAGAAATACGAAAACATGAACATGTTCTTACGCCCGGACGCTATGTTGGAGCCGCTGATGCAGAGGAAGATAGCGAACCCTTCGCCGAGAAGATGGCTAGATTAACCGCTCAGCTAAAGGGACAGTTTGAAGAATCCGACCGTCTGGAAGCAGAGATAAAACATAACTTGGCGGGGTTGGGTTATGAGTGCTGATACAGATACTTTAGAATCGTTGTGTGAGCTGGTTATTGATTGTCCACACTTTACCCCAAAGTGGACTGACTCTGGCCATATTGTTCTTAGAAATCAAAACATAAAAAATGGAGTTCTTGATTTAAGTTCACGAAGTTTTACACATAAAGAAGATTTCAAACGCAGGAATAAGCGAGCAACTCCAAAGGCTGGTGATATTGTTTTTACTAGAGAGGCTCCAATGGGGGAAGTTTGTATGATCCCTGATGGGTTGGAGTGTTGTCTAGGGCAGAGGCAGGTACTGCTTCGACCTAAAAATGATGTCTGTGGGCGATACCTATTTTGGGCTTTGCAATCTCCGTTTGTACAGCACCAAATTTCATGGAATGAAGGAACGGGATCAACTGTAAGCAATGTGCGTATTCCTGTTTTAAAAGCATTAAATATCCCGCGCCGTCCTAAAAAAGAAGAGGAAATTGCAAAGCTGCTTTCTGATCTGGCAGACAAAATTGAACTCAACCGCCAAACAAATAAAACCCTAGAAGACATCGCGCAAGCGATATTCAAAAGCTGGTTTGTGGATTTTGACCCCACGCGAGCAAAAGTCGCAGCCAAAGAAAAAGGACAGGATCCTGAGCTTGCTGCTATCGCCGCCATTGCCGGTAAATCTGTAGATGAACTGGACACTCTCAGTGATGAACAGATAGACAAACTCAAAAATACTGCCGCGCTCTTCCCCGATAAGCTAGTAGAGTCCGAGCTCGGTGAAATACCACAAGGTTGGAAAGTTCAATCATTAGATGAGATAGCGCACTACCAAAATGGATTAGCCCTGCAAAAATTTAGGCCAGAGGATAATAATGAGTTTTTGCCGGTATTAAAAATTGCACAACTTAAAAAAGGTTTCACTGATGGTGCCGAAAAAGCATCACCAAATATTAAAGCAGAGTGCATAGTAAATAATGGCGATGTTGTTTTTTCATGGTCTGGCTCACTAATGATTGATGTTTGGTGTGGCGGCAAAGTTGCTTTGAATCAACACCTTTTTAAAGTAACTTCCGCTCAATTCCCTAAGTGGTTTTATTACTATTGGACGAAACGACATTTGGAATCATTCCAACAAATTGCGGCTGACAAAGCTGTAACAATGGGACATATAAAAAGAAGTCATTTAACAGAAGCTAAATGCTGCGTTCCCAATATTGATACAAACAACTTTAAGCAAATTCGTTTATTGCTTGAAAAGATGATTGAGCAACGCCTAGAGAGTACCTCTTTAGAACAAATTCGAGATGCTTTGCTTCCTAAACTACTCTCTGGTGAATTGGAGGTCGCTAGTGCCAATTGAAAAGGTTAAAAAAAGTGCTGAGCTTATTAAGCAAGTAGAAGTTTTCTTAGAAAATGGTTTGAGGGACAATGAAGACTTTAACGAAGTTATAGATGGTGGTGATTTAATTCAAATTAGAAGCCTGCAAGACCGTGACCAGATATATAAATATAAAGCTAGTGAGGTGCTCTATTGGGTAGATCGCACAGTATATTTGGATGAGTACGATAACTGGAATGGTGTTCAGTTAAAAGAAATGCATTCTGAAGCTATTGCTCATATTGATGAAAGTAATCAAGAAGCTGTCTTCAGCGATTTAGTTAATCTTATTAGAAGGCGTAAAGTTGCACCGTTTGTGGGGGCTGGAATATCTGCCGCTGCTGGTTATCCCTGTTGGGGTAACGCTCTGCGAGATTTAGGGCGAAAACTTGTTGAAGTTGATGATATCGAAGTAGACCAGTTGTTAGCGAATGAAGAATATTTGTCTCTTGCTCAGAAGCTAGCAAATGCATCGCCAGTTCAGCTAGAAAACCATGTGAGAACAACTTTTAGGGTAAAGGCAAATATTGAAACAGACCGAAATCATATTCCAAAAGTAATTCAGCTTCTTCCTCGATTGTGCTCTGGAGCTATGGTTACTACAAACTTCGATACTCTCATTGAAGATTGGTGTAAGTCTAAAGGGGCTCCGGAATTTGATGGCTTTCTTCTTGGCTTACAGCAAAATAGTAACTTTGTTCAAAAATTACTGAAAGGTGATCGATGCTTGCTAAAGCTGCATGGAGATGCAAGCCAGCCTGCTACTTATGTTTTTACCGAGGAGCAATATAGACAAGGTTATGGTGAAGCTGAAATTGATTTTCGATTACAACTCCCTAAAGCGCTACGCCAAGTTTATGTCAGTCATTCATTGTTATTTCTGGGCTGCTCGCTAGCGCAAGACAAAACAATGGATCTTTTCAAGCAGGTGAAGGATGAAGATCAGTTTATTATACCTGAGCATTTTGCTTTGCTCGCCGAGCCGAGAAAAGCATCTGGTGAAATTGATGGCCAGGTAAAGCAAGAAACAGAAGATCGCTTGTATAAAATAGGCATTCGCCCTATTTGGTATTCTGGGGAAGACAATCATGCAATGTTAGTAAAGCTTCTTGAACTAGCAGTTGAGGTTGCAGAAAACAGGGTCGGACTAGGAGTATAAAATGCGTGTAGGGATAAATTTTTTAATAATAATCACGACTGTGAGCAAGCCATGATCACTGAAGATCAATTAGAAAAACTTTGCCTTGGCTGGTTTCAATCTATCGGGTACGACTATATTTGTGGTTACGACATAGCTCCAGACGGCACTAGCCCTGAACGAAGTGATTATCGACAGAGCATACTGAGCACTCGGCTTCTCGATTGCCTCGTAAGAATTAATCCGCATATTCCAGTTTCAACGCTAGAACAAGTAGCTTTGCAAGTTGCTACTCCTGAAACACCCATACTGATAAAAAACAACAAAGCCTTTCATCAAATGTTATTGGAAGGTGTAAAGGTTGATTTCAAAGATGAAAATGGCGAAGAGAAGCATGACTATGCTCGTCTAATCGATTTCGACAATATAAATAACAACCAGTTTTTGGTGGTAAACCAGTTCACCCTTATTGGCAGCAAAGGCAATCGTCGCCCCGATGTGCTTGTATTTATCAATGGCTTACCAGTTTCGCTACTAGAGCTTAAAAACCCTGCCGGTAGCAAAGCTGACATATGGTCGGCTTATCAGCAAATACAAACTTACAAAGAACAAATACCCGACTTTTTTACTTTTAACGAAGCATTGGTGGTAAGTGATGGATTAAATGCTCGTGTTGGTTCACTAACAGCCAATAAAGAGCGCTTTATGGCTTGGCGTACCGTTAACAATGAGCACGACAGGCCTTTATTTGAATATGCTTTAGAAACCTTAGTTAAAGGATTTTTTAAACCAGAGTTGTTTTTAGATTATATCCGTCACTTCATATTATTTGAGCAAGCAGGTGACGTTACCATTAAAAAAATTGCCGGTTACCATCAGTTTCATGCGGTACGTGAAGCAGTGAAAGCCACTGTAATTGCATCACAAGACGAAGCTGGTATCACTGAACCGCGAGCAAACTATGTCAACAAAGTGGTGCCAGGCTCGGGTAAAGCTGGGGTTGTTTGGCATACACAGGGTTCGGGTAAATCTATTTCCATGGTGTGTTACGCAGGTAAATTGCTGGCGCAACCCGAAATGAATAACCCGACCATTGTGGTAGTGACCGATCGCAATGATTTGGATGGGCAACTTTTTGATACCTTTGGTATGGTGGCAGAAACACTCAAACAAACTCCGGTTCAAGCGGAAGACCGAGATGATTTGCGTGAAATTTTATCCTCACGTCAGTCAGGTGGCATTGTGTTTACCACTGTTCAGAAGTTTGCCCTCAGAAAAAATGAAGATGGGGCAGATGAAACAGCTCATCCTGTTTTAAGTGAGCGTAAAAACATTGTAGTTGTGAGCGATGAAGCGCACCGCAGTCAATATGGTGATAAAGCCAAGTTTAATGCCAAAACAGGTAAATACACCTTTGGTTACTCGAAACACATGCGCGATGCATTACCCGCTGCTTCTTTTATCGGCTTTACCGGCACCCCAATAGATTCGGCGGATAAAGACACCCGTGCAGTGTTTGGGAATTATATTTCTATTTACGATATTCAGGATGCCGTTGACGATGGCGCAACCGTGCCTATTTACTACGAGTCGCGCTTAGCTAAGTTAAATATTAACGAAGCCGAAATGGAAGCGCTCAATGATGAGATAGATGAAGTCATTGAAGATGAGGAAGACACCGCAACCAGAGAAAGCACCAAATCTAAATGGGCTGCCTTAGAAAAGTTGGTAGGCAGTGAGCCCCGTGTTGCTCAAGTTGGGAATGACCTAGTTGAGCATTTTGAAAGCCGTATCGAAACAATGCCCGGTAAAGCGATGGCCGTATGTATGAGCCGTGAAATTTGCGTTGATTTATACAACGCAATAGTGGCCATTAAGCCTGACTGGCACGATCCAGATCCGATGAAAGGCGCTATTAAGGTGGTGATGACGGGCGCAGCGTCTGATAAAGCAAAGTTGCAACCACATATTTATAACAAAGAAACCAAGAAGCTTTTTGAAAAGCGTTTTAAAGATGTAAACGACCCACTGCAAGTGGTGATTGTACGCGACATGTGGCTAACAGGCTTCGATGCCCCTAACTGTCACACCATGTATATCGATAAGCCGATGAAAGGTCATAACCTGATGCAAGCGATTGCGCGGGTGAATCGAGTGTTTAAAGACAAACCAGGTGGTCTGGTGGTGGATTACATTGGTATTGCCAATGAATTGAAACAAGCCCTAAAAACCTATACCTGTTCAAATGGTAAAGGTAAGCCAACGCACGATACTCATGAAGCCTACGCTATTTTGCTGGAAAAAATAGATGTGGTTAGAAGTATGTATTCTTCACCAAGTGCTAACGGTACTGGTTTCGACTACAGCGGCTACGAACACAATGCATTGCAGCTTTTACCCGGCGCAATGAATCATATTTTGGGCTTAAAAGGCCAAAACGGTGAACTGGATGGCAAGAAACGTTTTCTCGACATAATGGCGGCCATCAGCAAAGCGTACACACTTTGCGGCACCATGGATGAGGTAGAACCATACAAAAAGGAAATAGCCTTTCTGGGTGCGGTGAAGAACGCCATTAGTAAATTTACCACTATCGATAAACGTCGAACCGATGAAGAAAAAAACTCAGCGCTTAAGCAAATAATAGACAACGCAATTATTGCAGATGGTGTAGATGACATATTTAACTTGGTTGGCTTAGACAAACCCAACATTGGCTTGCTGTCACCTGAATTTATGGAAGATGTCGCGAATCTTAAAGAAAAGAATTTAGCCGTCGATTTGCTAGAACGCCTTCTACGAGACGAAGTTAAAGCGCGTATGAAGACCGATGTTGTTTCCGAAAAGAAATACTCAGACCGCATACAAGAAACACTGCGCAAATATCACAACCGCGCCATTGAAACGGCTCAGGTTATCGAAGAACTCATCAAGATGGCCAAAGAAATGGCCGAAGACGAAGAGCTTGCCGCTAATTCTGGTTTAGACACCGATGAAATCGCTTTTTACCGTGCTTTAATTCAAAACGAATCTGCCGTACGTGAACTTGGCGATAACAATCTTCGTGCACTGGCTAAACATGTAACAACTCAGTTGCGAAAAAGCACGACTGTAGACTGGCAAGTGAGAGACAGCGTTAGAGCAAAACTACGCAACCTTGTGCGCAGAGCACTTAGAAAGTGGAAGTACCCGCCAGATAAGGCGGATGAAGCTATTGACTTGTGTTTGAAGCAGGCTGAGGCGTTGAGCCAGCATTGGAGTTCAGGGAGCTAGCTGATAGTCATATTAAATCAATTTAACCAAATGAAATGGAGGTCGATCAAATGATTGGTAGAGGTTCGGAATGGCATCGTTGGGAGCCACATATTCATGCTCCAGGAACAGTACTCAACGATCAATTTGGAAATAATAACTCTTGGGATGATTACATTAAGGCTGTTGAAGAAAACTTTCCGTTAATAGAAGTATTGGCAATAACCGATTACTATCTCACCGAGACATATGAACAAGTTTTAAAGCAAAAGGAAAGTGGAAGGTTACCAAACGTTCGGTTGATTTTTCCAAACGTTGAACTGCGCCTTGATGTTGCAGCTAAATCAGGGTTTGTAAATATACATCTTCTCGTTAGCCCAGAAGAGCCCGACCATCTTGAGCAGCTTCATAGAATATTAGGTCGTTTACAATTTAGTGCATTTGGCGACAGGTTTGATTGTAAAAAAAATGATTTAATTAGACTAGGGCGACTATCAGAACCAACTATTCAGGATGATGTTGCAGCTCTTAAACAGGGGGCTACTCAATTCAAAGTAAACTTCGCTCAACTTAGGGAAGTTGTTCAAGAGAGCGATTGGGCTAAGCATAATATATTAATTGCGGTTGCGGGCGCATCCGGCGATGGAACTTCTGGAGTGCGTCAAGCTGCCGATGCAACAGTTCGTCAGGAAATTGAAAAATTTGCTCATATCATTTTTGCTAGTAGTTCAGCTCAGCGTGAGTTTTGGTTAGGGCAAAAGTCCGTAACTGCAGATGAACTGAGAGATCGATACCATGGTTGCAAACCATGTTTACACGGCAGTGACTCACATGATTTGGAATCTGTCGGTAAGCCCCAAAATAATCGATATTCTTGGATTAAAGGAGGATTAGACTTTGATTCTTTACGGCAGGCTTGTATCGATCCTGAAAACCGGGCATTTGTAGGATCTGAGCCTCCAAAAAGTGCTATGCCTTCTCAGGTTGTGTCCAACCTGTCAATCAACAATGCTACTTGGGCAACTACACCCAATATTCCTTTGAATCCCGGCCTTATTGCTATTGTTGGGCCCCGTGGCTCGGGTAAAACAGCTTTAGCCGATATGATTGCTGCCGGGTGTGATGCCATTTCAGATCAAGCTTGGAATGCAAATGAGTACACTAGTCCATCGTTTCTAGCTCGAGCTAAATCCCTAATCAGTGATGAAACAGTGACGCTGCATTGGGGCGGGGGGAATGAAACTACTAGAGAGCTGAATGGGAATGATGCGAACAGTCATTTGTCATACCCCCGAGCGCGATATCTAAGTCAACAGTTTGTCGAAGAATTATGCTCTTCAAATGGAATCTCTGATGGTTTGGTTGAAGAAATTGAGAGAGTAATTTTCGAAGCTCACTCTATAGATGAGCGAGAAGGAGCTATTAATTTTGCAGGATTTCGGGAATACAAAACGATTAGGTTTCAACAAGCAAGAAAGCGAGAAAGTGAAGCAATCACTAATATATCAGAACGGATCTCAACAGAACTAGAGAAAGAGGCTGCAATTGACAATTTTTTGTCTCAGGTCGCTCAAAAAAAGACGTTGATCAAGAGTTACGATGCAGATTTGAAAAAACTTGTGGTCAGTGGGACTGAACAACAAGCTAAGAAACATGCTGAACTTAGTGAGCTAGCGCAGACCATTCGAAATAAAATTCAGGGTTTCAGCAATCAAAAACGTACTTTTCTCTCGATGCAAGATGAAGTTACTAGTACGCGAGCAACTAAAGCGCCTGAACTGCTTCGACAAACACAAGAGAGACACAATCTAAGTGGTCTTGGTGACCAACAATGGAATGAATTTCTCCTAACCTACAAAGGTAACGTTGACGCCAGCCTCACTGGTTATATTTCTTGGGTAGATGCGCAAATTGCGGAGTTAAATGGTAAGCCGGTTCAAGTAACAAATCCCAACTCCCCAATAATTGCAGACAATAGTGATTTATCAAAATTAACGCTCTCAACTCTTGTGGCAGAGATGACGAGGCTAGAGGCCATACTGAGTGCAGATAAGCTAGTTAGAAATCAATATACTGCTATCACAAAACGGATATCTCAAGAGAAAGCGACTTTAAAGTCGCTAGCAGAGAAGCTAACTGATGCTAAAGGAGCCTTTCAGAGACGAAAAATTTTACAATCGGAACGTGATGATACATATAGTCGAGTTTTTGAAGCTATCATAAATGAGCAAAACGCTCTATCAGAGCTTTATAAACCATTAATGAAGCGTCTAGCATCTTCAAGCGGTACCCTTGGTAAATTGAGCTTTTCAGTAAAACGGATCGTCGATGTTAATGAGTGGGGTGACTTTGCTGAAAAAAATTTACTAGATCTTAGAAAGGCTGGCGTATTTAATGGCCGAGGTTCACTAACAAATTTGGTAACGCAAACACTTCTACCAGCGTGGGAGACTGGAACAGCGGAAAGCATTAAAGATGCTATGGCTAGTTTTATTAACGATCATATGGGAGATTTGCTTGCTCATGCTCCGGTTACGAAAAAGCAGCAATTAGAATATAGATCGTGGTTAAAAAAGTTTGCTCACTGGTTGTTTAGTACCGACCATATCTCAATTCGCTATGAGATTTTATATGACGGCATTGATATAAGAAAGTTATCGCCTGGAACAAGAGGAATAGTTTTACTTTTGCTATACCTAGCTTTGGACGAAGCGGATGATAGACCACTGATCATCGACCAACCTGAAGAGAACTTAGATCCAAAGTCGGTCAATGATGAATTGGTACCATTATTCATAGACGCGAAAAGTAAGCGGCAAGTAATCATGGTCACGCACAATGCTAACCTTGTTATTAACACCGACGCTGATCAAATAATAATTGCCGAAGTTGGGCAGCATCAATCCGGCGTACTTCCTCCGATTAGCTACGTAGCTGGAGGATTAGAAAATAACACTATACGGACTTCGGTTTGCGAAATCTTGGAAGGTGGTGAAAAAGCTTTTCGAGAGAGGGCTAGACGTCTTCGAGTTAGGCTGCAAAGGTAACTATGGCAAATACCCTGTTTCTTCTGGAGGTCGAGTGTTACTAAATATTGATGAAAGCGAACATGACAATCACATTTACCGAATTATGTCATATGACAGGTTTCTCGAACTATTCGATACAAAGAAAAATACACTGGTCAGTCCGAACAAGTGGGAGGACACTTTTGAAAACTATGCTTTAAAGTCAACGTTAAAGTTTCCCGATGGTACAGAAGTAAAATTGGATACTCATCATAGGCTGTTTGGTCAATGCTGGACAACATCGAAAGCATCTGATGCAATTTGGAGAATCTACTCTCACGATAAGAAAAGCGTAAGAATAAGAACAACTATAAATAAATTACTGATGAGTTTAGTAATTGCAAATGTGAATACCTCGATGACTGAATCTTGTATAGGTAAAGTTAGATATCTTTCTGAGAAAGAAATCACCCGTTTGGCCAAAGGAGCATTCACTAACACTGGTCAAATGACTTTTGGGAGTTTGTTTCGCTCATTGTTAGTTAAGCGTAAAGCTTTTAAGCATGAGAAGGAAATAAGGTTGATTTATCTAGATTGGGGATACGATTTGCCTAAGAAAGATATTTATAAATACGAAATTGACCCGCATGATTTAATAACACAAGTGATGGTCGACCCTCGTATTAATTATCATGAATTTAAGACTATAAAAAATGACATTCGGAAAAAGACTGGTTATCGAGGTGATCTTCCCCTAACTTTGTAGACACTTTTTACTTAGAAACTGAAGT
>TARA_R110000765_G_scaffold225379_2_pt1 | contig 12051 bp, 4 predicted proteins | sample TARA_R110000765 | Tara Oceans TARA_R110000765 (sample SAMEA4398168) | marine metagenome | biome: Polar Biome; feature: [MES] marine water layer (ENVO:01000295) within the mesopelagic zone...; material: water (ENVO:00002006), including particulate matter (ENVO:01000060) such as...... | reverse complement strand
TCACACCGACTTAGTGGTAGAGGGTATTAATGAAGGGGCTATTAAAGAAGAGCACATAACTGTCATTAAAAAAGGACCTTCTAGAGCACCTGGAATAAATGCTACGTCTAATAAAAGATCAGGACATATTTATGGACCAATAGCTGATACTGGCAATGGTACTTGTGATCTTTTTTATCCACCAGGAGATGCTTATAATGAAGTTGAAGAAGGTCATAGGATGTGGATTGGAATACAGAATGAAGGTGGGGTGAACGGCACCATTGAGGGTTTGCCACCAAACCTTGCGGTAGGAGATGTCATTAGGGTGTACGCAGGAAATAGCACTCCAACAGAAGGAGAAAAACCTGTTGCTAGACTATTAATTGAAGACACGGCTGTTTTTCAATCATTTTACTACTCGCAAACACAAAATAACTTTGGAGCGGTGGGGCAAGCTTATATCCCGGGGCTTATCGCTTTTTCCCACCAAACAGCATTTAAAGTTGCTGTCTCAACATTAATCACTCATACCAGCAGTTCTGATTATTGGTTTGAGCTAGAGCAAGAGGGGAAGGGTATATTCGAACGCAAACTACCTAGGTTCGCGTATAGATATAAGTACGAAGACAATGAATACTCCCCGGTTGGGCCGTTCTCAGAAGTGGCTTTTATTCCTGGGGAATTTAACTACCACCCGATAGAAGCTTACAACAAGGGTATGATTAATAATTTAAAAGAATTAACCCTAGAAGATTTTGTAACTACAGATGTGCCAAAAGATGTTGTAGCTATTGATTTATTATATAAAAACGAGTTTGCACCAAACACGTATGTTATTAAAAGTGTTGAGAAGGGTGATGAGCATTGGGTAGCGGGTTATGGTGGTACGTTTAAACCACAGGGATCTTACACTATAGTCACAGAAAATGTTTATGCCCAAATACCTTCTAACCAGCTAATAAGACCATGGGATAACGTTCCTAAGAAAGCCTTAGCTCAGGAAGTTACTGGTAATAGAGTTGTCTACGGGAACTATATACAAGGTTATAATCTTAAGGATGCAATTAATAATAAAATAACGCCTAAGATCACTGCTACAATAAACAATAGATTTAAGAGAAATAGCATTAGTAAAACACAAAAATCTATAAAATCCCAAAGAACATATAACTTTGGAATAGTATATGGTGATGAGTACGGTAGGGAGACCCCAGTCTTTACTAGTAGCAATGCTAATCAATTAATTACAAAATCCTCTAGTGCTTCAGTCAACGGGATATCTATTGACATTGAGAACAACCACCCTTTTTGGGCTGACTACTATAAAATATTTGTAAAAGAAACATCGAACGAATACTACAACTTAGCTATGGGTAGAGTATACGATGCTAAAGATGGTAATGTTTGGCTTTCATTCCCCTCTGTTGACAGGAATAAGGTTGATGAAGATACATATTTAATTTTAAAGAAAGGAGTAGGTGAGACAGGAGTTGTTTTAGACGATGCTAGATACAAGGTTGTAGCAATTGAAAACGAAGCTCCAGACTATATAAAAACAAAATATACACCACTAGCTGAGCCTAACCTACAAACCAATGGGTATTCATTGATTGGTGGACTTAGTCAAACTACAGTGGAGTTTCCTTCACCAGTACAACCGCCATACCCTGGGCAAAGTTCATTCACTATAAGAAAGAGCGCTTGGGTAGATCCATACTCAGTGGAAAACACTAGATTTGGATTAGCAGATCTTGTGTCGGTGTGGGAAGATAAAGGCGAATCAGATATATATGTGTCATTTTCTAATAAATTTAAGGTAGAAGGTGATCTAACCCCCTGGGAGAACGTTCCAACAAAAATGTCTAAAAAGTATAAGGTAACTGATATAGCACTCCCAGACGTTTCGAGTGCTGTTTTTTCTGGTAGTGGCGGTCCTGTATCAATTCTTTATTCAGTTAAACTAAGTCAAGCTATATCACAACAAGATTCTTTTGTCACCGATAATGTTTCGGTAAATTTCGTTGATGGAGGCGCTTTCCAACCTCACTTTTACACGAAAAAAGTTGAAAATGGAGCAGAATTTGACGGTAGGTTTTTTGTTAAAATAGTAGAGGATTCTATAATAAAAGAATACTTACCACGAGAGGAGTCACCTCGTAATCAAGGTTGGAAAATAGACGCTACAATAAATCAATTATATTACATAAGCGACAACTCAGCTCTAAATGTGGTAACAGGTACTAGTGGAAATGCAGCTAGTATGACACCAGCTCACTGGCATAGCAACCTCGGTAGTACTAATGGTAGTAAGTGGTTTATTGATGCGGCTTCTTTCGCTGGGCTTCAACCATCAAATAACGCGCATGTTTATGATTTTATCGCCAATCAAGATAATACTCCATTAAGCGATATCGATAGTGAAGTGCATTATGCCGTGGCGACCGGAAGTCCTGCTGGTCCTATTCCAATAGATCTAACCACATCAACAAACACATTGGGATTAAATGCTGATGAATCGTGGGGAGACGGCCGTAGCCTTGGCGCTGCGTGGTTGAAAGGTGCTCATGATGGAAGTTACAACCAATCGTTATTAGGAGATTTAAGCACAGATGGTAGTTATAATGCCGCTGGTACAGAGAAGTTTTTACACTTATCATATGGTGGTATATCACCAGTGGGTAGTGGTCGCGATTCTTCAGGAGGATTGTGGTGGGATTTTAAGAAACAATGGCAAAATACCTGGTGGAGTGATTTTAATTGGCATAAAAACTGGAACGTTGGTAAGGATGGTGCAAGCAGTTATTTTGGTGGTACGAATTCATATACCGACAACCAAGAGGATGTTGTGAAAAAATTAACATATGGGTCGCTATTTCGACTAGTAGGTGATCCCAACGTATATAAGATTACTAGGGCTACCAAAAGAAGGTTGTATAATTATAGAGGGGCAAACCGCTGTGAAGATGGATTGCAAGATTACTGGATTTTGCCCACAACACCAACAGCTTCAGGTGCGCTTATAACCCCATCCAACCTCACGGAAACAGTTAGAGCGTTAAATTACGGCTTGACTAATGGCGGAATTGATGAGTTTGATGATACAAGCGTGGTGGGTCAATATGAAAGTATGACAGCCCCGGCTAATTGTAGATTAAGTTACCTACTGAGATACGAAGTGCTAGACGGAACGTTGAATCCTGATATTTCTTTATATAGTTCCACAGCTCCTAACGTAATTAATGTTGGTAATGACCTATTGAACAGTGCTGCATTTTCAACGAATCCACCAACAATAATAACCGCTAGCCTTCCGGGTACACTAGAGTTTATATCTAACTTTAGCACAGAAGCAGAGAATTTACTACCTTCAAATCCAGCAATATTTGAAACAGAGCCTAAGGAGGATGTGGGGTTAGATATATACTACGAGGCTAGTGGTAAAAAACCGATTAATAAAGTACAATCAAACATTACAAATTTAGTTCAAATTGGAGCGATGCTCGATATCAGTCCATCAAAAAGTGTAGGTGGGGTGATGGATGGGACCTTTGTAGTGGGAATTGAAGATGCGGGTAGCAATATTTGGAATGTATCTACATCAAACTTAGTTAGTTTAGATGATTTAGGTTTTGTTGCTGGGGAAACAGATGGAAGTAATAACGTACGTTTAAAATTTCATAATGATGATGGTAGTTTTGCTGTTGCTGACTTAGCTAATATGGAATATAGCGTTTCGATAGCAGCTGGGGTGAATGTTGACGGATATGGGACAGTAAGTTATGGGGTGAACGCGATTCCAACTCACACACAAAATATCTGGGTAAGATTTATAGACAATACAATTGGTTTAGGTTGGTGGAATTGTTGGAGCTTTGGAAATGGAGTTGAATCCAATCGTATTGGAGATACATTTAATAAACCATTTATAACAAATGGAGTTAAAGCATCCACTACTTTGTTGGAGAGTTATAACGAGGAGCGTAGGAAGTATGGGTTGATATACTCAGGCATCTACAATTCAACTAGTGGGATAAATGATCTGAACCAATTTATAGCAGCTGAAAAAATAACAAAAGACATAAATCCAGTATATGGCAGTATTCAAAGACTACACTCTAGATCAACGGCTGACGGAGATTTAATTACCTTGTGTGAGGATAGAATTTTAAAAATTCTAGCAAACAAAGATGCTTTATATAACGCTGATGGCAACCCTCAGTTGATTGCTAATAATAATGTTTTAGGACAAGCAATACCTTTTAGCGGTGACTTTGGTATATCTAAAAACCCCGAATCACTTGCATCGCAATCATATAGAATTTACTTTACAGATAAAGTCAGAGGCGCTGTGATGAGGCTGTCTAAAGATGGCTTGACACCTATATCTGATCACGGAATGAAAGATTGGTTTAGAGATAATTTAAAATTATCAACTAAACTTATTGGTAGTTATGACGATAGAAAAGACGAGTACAATTTAACTTTAAAAGGAGAAGTTATATCTAAAACAGTTACATTTAAAGAAAATGTAAAGGGTTGGGTTAGTTTTAAATCGTTTGTCCCTGAAAATGCTATTAGTTGTGCTAACGAATACTACACTTTTAATGGTGGAAAGCTCTGGAAGCACCACAGCGAAGTAGCGCACACTAGAAATACATTTTATAACAGCTTTGTGGAATCTAGTATTAATGTTATTTTAAATGAATCTCCAGGTAGTATCAAGACTTTTCACACTTTAAACTACGAAGGATCGCAATCAAAAGTAAACACTTTTACTGATTGGACCACGGTTTCGCCCGGCAACAACATGCCTACACAGCATTTCAATGACGAATACTACAACCTGGGATCTAAGAAAGGCTGGAAGGTTCAAGATATACACACTGATCAAGAAGATGGAAGAATAAACGAATTTATTGAAAAAGAAGGTAAATGGTTTAACTATATAAGAGGCAGGGTTGGTAGTGCAACTGATACTATATTAAACGATGGTGGCATAGATAGTGGGTTTGATAACGCTGATTTTTCCTTCCAAGGATTAAGTCGCATTACCTCGGCCGCAGATGTTTCCAGTGTACATGGGTGTACTGCAAATGGATTAAGTGTAAATGGAGCTGGCGTAGTCAATGATTTTTTTAACGACGGGTTTGCAGCTGTTAATTACAACCCATTAGCAACTATAGATGATGGTGGTTGTATAATGGCTGGTCTTGGATGCACAATGATGATGTCAACAAACTATGATCCATCAGCAACAACTAATGATGGTTCGTGTATTTTTGTCGGATGCTCTGATATATATGCTACAAATTATGATCCTAACGCGGGTTATCCTGTCACACCCCCAGGTGCCTACATTTTTGTTGATGATGGTTCTTGTATTGTGCCAATTTACGGCTGCATGTGGCAAGAAATTGACATTAATGGTGGATTGGTTATGTCTAACTATGACCCACTAGCTACGGTACCTTGTAATGGATCACTAGTAGCGGGTGGTTCACAACCCTGTGCAACTCCACCATTTAATGCCCCAACTTACACGACTCTTGGTGACAACTGTTGTTGTGTACCATTTGTGTACGGTTGTATGGATCCTACAGCTGATAATTATCATCCTGATGCAAACACACAACAAACATCGTCTATTGACATAACAAATCCTTGTTTTTACACTGTTTACGGATGTACGACTAGTACGTCTTGTTCTTATAACCCATTAGCTAATACTGACGATGGTACTTGTAGCTGGTGTAACGATAATACAGCCAACAATTACGATGGTACTGATGCAAATGGAAATGAGTGGCCATGTAGTAACGGGTGTTTATTTTGTAATGATGTTACTAATATAATGTTGAGCCCCACTGCAATTCCAAGCACTCACAATGTTTCTTGGCCTGCTTCGGGTGGGGCGCAAGTAGATCATTACAATCTTCAGTACAGAGTGGATGCACCCGGAGAACCGTGGACTACAATATCAGGGATCGTACCATTTCAAACAGCACTTTTTATAACATCACACGATATTTCTGGGTTAGCAGAATCAACATCTTACGTTGTTCAGGTTCAAGCTGTTTGCTCTGCTGGTACATCACCACTAAATCCAAGTTGGAGTACATCTTCAGCATGGAGTGCCAGTGCTTTCTTCCATACTGAAGCATTTCCTACTTATGGTTGTACGGATGCTTCAGCTTGTAATTTTGATCCTTTAGCTACCGCGGATGATGGAGCTTGTGAATACACATCATGTGCTGGTTGTACAGATCCAGCTGCACTTAACTATAACGCAACATCAACTATTGATGATGGAAGCTGTACCTACATCAATGGATGTACAGATTCAACTGCTATTAATTATGACTGGCAAGCCGTTATAGACGACGGAAGTTGTATATATCCAGTGTATGGTTGTATGGATTCAACACTAAATAATGCCGGTACAGCTATTGCAGCAACTAATTATAATGCAGCTGCAACTGTAGCAACGGGCTGTAATTATATCATGCCTGAACAATGGGATAGCATACCAGCTAATCACGCTCAATCCCAGCTTTTAAATACAAATGGATGGATGAGTAGTGGACTTTGGGGTGGTGGAACTTACAGAAGGCTTTGGGCTATTTGGGATGTTAGTTTAGCGCCAAAGATTTTGACACAAATACAATTTGCCTATGAGCAATCATTTACTACGAGTAACAACCCTGGGGATATCACCTCCTTCAATTTCGGCTCCAACATTTGGTATAGTAATGATAGCGGTGCTAGTTGGTCTTCTATAAGCAATTGGAATGTTGGTGATGCGATACAGTTAATTAAAATACAATACAGTAATTCGGGAAAAGTTGAATTTGTAGGTAACGAGGCAGAATACCCACCACATATTACCTCTGGTTACACTGGTGAACAGCAAGCGGCTAAATTTAACTTTACTGACCCCTTGATAACTGACGCTACCGGTCAATCAGTTGTTGGAGCATCCGGAACAACACACACGACACAAGTAGCTGTATATAATGTTATGCTAGGTTGTAACGACGCTACCGCAAGCAACTACCTTGGCCCTCAAGGTTTCTATGACAACAGCTTATGTACTTACTAAAATATAACCCATGCCAATAGCAATACTAACATTTGACGATCCCATAAACTCTAGCTTACAAATAGGGGATATAGTTTACTACTCCCCCACTAGTTTAGCTCCAAATAGTAATATCCCTAAAACAATAACCGCTAATGTTATAAAACTTGGGCCGGTATATAGTATAGAGATCGACCCTATTGTGGTGCGGGTTATTTACAACGACGATCCTGGTAACTCTGGGGCTGCTACTGTGTTTGCTCCACCAGCTGGTAGTTATATTATGTTTGAGAAAGACAAGCAAGTTAACTCATCTAGTTTAATGGGTTACTATGCTAATGTTAAGCTGATGAATGATTCCACGAGTAAAATTGAATTATTTTCTTTAGGATCAGAGGTTACAGAGAGTAGCAAATAAATAAAACAACAAAAATACAACATGGCTGAAATATCTTCATTTGACTTAGATTTATCTAGTATACTTGCTATTGGTGAAACCCGGACTTTTTCAATATCAGGCGATAAGGGGGCGACTTTTAGGCTAGAGGTTAAGAATGAAGATGGTTATTATTACAACTTCATAACAAGGCTTTTTCAATCAACTAAAAGTGCGTTAAACGAAAAGCTATCCTCCTCTACTTATAAGGGGTCTATAGCCTTCCCGTTAGTTACTGATGACGACCAATATGATATATACCTATTTACCCTACCAGGAACAAATCACGCGCAATATAGTGAGGTTAGATTTGGAGATGGGAGTATCGATATAAATTCCACTACAGGTTCTAATTCGCTCTTGATGACTAAAGTCATCTACCAATATACAGCTTTAACGTTAACGTTAAATCCCTTCTCACCAACAAGTGCTATTACAGGTACAGCTGTTAATGATACTATATCTATATCCACTGGAGAAGGGGCTGACGCCCAAGCTTTTTCAATGACATTTACTGCTGCTAACGACAAGGCTCTACAAATCATAAAACAACCAGTACATACCGACATACTCGCATACGTTGCCCCAACACTAGGCGCAGCCCCGGTGGATATACCTGGCGAGAACATATACCCAACGGCTACAACCGCTTTTACAGGTGATGATATTAATGGCGCTATAACTAGTGGTGCTGTAGTTAGAATGGATAACACCGATCTATCTGCTGTTATCAAAGTTGGAGATAAAATAACTACACCTGTAACGACGGATACTGTTAATGGTGAAGTGGAAAGTGGTGCTAACGTAGTTATGGACGCGGCTGTAGCTACAAAAATGGCTGTAGGAGATCAAGTAACAAATGGTGTTGAGCGCGGTCATGCTCTTAACACTACAGTGATAACCGTCACAGCTATAAATGTTGGCGGCAATGCTAACAAATTTACTTTATCAGAAGCAGTCTTACTTGATGACGGCGTAACACTTGCATTTAGTTCTAAAATTAATAGAAGCCTAACAACGGTTACGGTTGTTGAGACCAGTAGTACCGCCACCGACTTCACTATGTCACAAGCAATTCAATTTCGTGATAATGCTCCTTTGACGTTTTTTAATCAAATGAATTACAGGTGGCCAGTTAACAACTTTGCACACACCATGAAGCCAGGGTTTATTGTTAGTCCCGGTGGCGGCGCTGTAGCTGGAACAACACTAGCTAAATATTCGGATACAACAACTGTATTTGCTGGTACAAATCAAGAAAAAATATATATAAACCATGAAGTTGAAGCTGTAGATACTCTTTCCTTAAAGCCAACAATAACAAGAGGAGAAGTGTCAACTCAAGCCGGAGCAATCGTTTTTAACCAACAACAACCACTTGCAATCGCGGGTGCATCGCTGAAAATTGGTGGATATGGACAGAATGAAATATTACGTACCTACGGGTACAACGTGGTTTTCACTGATTTAGCAATCGCTTTAACCCCAGTAACAACTACGACAACAGCTCCAGTCAGCAATAGTACTAGTGTTGTGGTAGCATCGAGAAATGGTATACTAGACGATGTAAGCACTGTTAGCGGTATAGGTATAAATCCTAGTGTTACTGATCCAACGGTTGACACGGGTGCTGGAGCTGTTACTGGCGCGGGTACTTTGGTGCTTACAGCGGCTCAAACCCTAGAGAGTGGCGCTACACTTACCTTTGCTAATGCTGGTTTAGTAGCTACTATAACTGGAAACATTCAAATTTTAAAAGCGGGTACTGCAAGCCAAACACTTAGGTTTGACATCGAGAAGCTTCTCTCTATCACTTAATAGTAAAAAAACAGGTAAAACTGTGACTATTATAGATATAAATTAAATTAAATGAATGATAATATTAACTTTAGATCCTTTAAAAAAGGGGATTATGAGGTTTGTTGCCAATGGTGGAAATGGTGGTGGAAGCGCAGTGGACAAGACCCGGTTATAAGGGCTTTTTTACCAAAGGATGAAAGATGTTTTGTTATAGAAAAAAACGGAGTTGCAATAGCTTGTTACTTCTTGTTTATAATGGAACCAAGTATAGTGGGTTGGACAACTTATTTAGTCACTAATCCTGAGTATAACGAAGGAGATAGAAGAGAAATAATAAAAACCTTGGTAACAAACGTAGAAAAAGAAGCAGAAAAAATTGGTATAATGCAGTTGTTTACTGTTTGTGGAAACCAACAGATGTCAAATATACACGAGAGTTTAGACTGGATGTTAGTACCCGTTCAAAACGAGGCTTTTAAGTACTTGACGAATAACTTTAAGAAATAATATAAAAAAAATACAATGGGAGATTTTACCGGGAAAAAATCTAAAAGAAAGCAAACAGCGGCTATGAACGATATGAATCAAATGATTCAAGGTCAAGTTGATGATTTTGGTGTTAAGCAACAAGTTGTTCAAGGTAGGGCGGATAAAACCAGGCAGCAGTACGAAGATTTCAAGTTTTCAAATCCCTATGCTGAGGCTGAAAATAAATTTGCTGGGCTAGAGAGTCAGTACAAAGGTATGGAAAATCGTTTTGAAGATATGACGGTTGATATGCGCGCCGCTGAGTTTCAAACACAACAAGGCCAACAACAAAGAGCTAATATAATGCAAGGCTTAAGAGGAGCGGCTGGATCAAGTGGCGTAGCTGGTTTAGCTCAATCATTAGCTAATCAAGGTCAACTGCAGTCTCAACAAATTGCAGCTGGTATTGGCCAACAGGAAAGACAAAATAAAATGATGTCTGCACAAGAAGGTTCTAGAATAGACATGGCACAAAGAGGAGCTGAAACGCAATTACAATCACAACAAGCTCAAGGTGCTATGCAAGCACAGGGGATGCAAATGCAAGGTGCAGCGGCACAACAAGCTGCTGAGGCTGGGCAGCAAGCAACGTTGTTGGGTGTGGATTATGGTGCTTTAGCTGGTGCAAACCAAGCTTATCAAGGCGCTTTATCAAATCAAATGTCTGGTATGGGTATGAAAGCAGATATGTACGGTGCGCAATCACAAAACAACATGTTTAGTACATTGGTAGGTGCTGGTGCACAAGTTGCCGGTGGTGCGTTAGGAGGAGCGCTTGGCACTAAACTTTGGGGATGATAATAATGATAATATAAATAAAACAATATGGCAATAAATTTAAACCCAGGAGCAGATTCAACTTTAGTAGGTGTAGCTTATAGAGCCGCTATGGCTGATGCGCCTGGAGATTATAGTGGTACGTTAGAGAAAGCCGCTGAAAGCTATGGTAAAACAATGGAAGCCTCTGGCGACATGTGGGGTAACATTGCTAAAGTTGGCGCTGCTATCGGTGGTGAAATGATGGCAAACGCACAAGAGCTTACGGATGCGGTTGCTAAGGGTGCTACTTTGAATGCAGAAGACACTAGACTGTTTTATGATGAAATATATGGTGTTAAAGATGAGTTGAAAGCGCTAGGCCCACTAAGTATGTTTGGCAATAGAGAAACTAGGTTAAAAAGAGCTGAGCTTAAAGCAAAGCAACAAGGGCTTTTTGCAGACATCGATAACGCTATAGCAAACCTTAAGGTTGGAGCTGACGCTGTTGCAGCTGGTACTCTTGATGATAATCTAATAGGTTTAAAAGATAAAGAAACGATAAACGCTATTATTAAAAGTAATTTAAAAAACAAAGTTACAGGAGAGGGTAACATGGCTAAACTTAGTCGTAATGAAAAAGGCGAGTTAGTATATACGTTGTATAGGGAGAATGGTGAGTTATCTGATAATCCAGATGGCTCTAGTGAACCTGTAACAATGACGTTAAAACAATTTAACGAAAGTATAGCCACTAATGTTAAAGACGGTGGCGCTATGTCAACGGCTTTTAGTGGTCTTACTGAACAAGAGTCCAACGCTGGTAACACAGCTTTAAATGGCACATATGATCCTGAAAGAAAGCAAATGACATTAAACAAGCTAGATGTTTTGCTAGGAGATAAACCTGTTAATTTAAAAAGAGCAATGAGAACTCCGATTGGTTATTCAAATACTTCTTTTCATGACGACATAACAAGAGAACAGGGTGAGCACTCTATTGGTTTATACAACGCCTTGCTTGAAGCAACGGGTGGTAACGTGTTAACAGGTGCTATTACCGAAGGTATGATAGACACAGATGGCGAAGAAGGTATAAGTCGTCAAGAAGCTATGAACGCTGAAAATTATAAAATTTTAACCGCTAATGTAATTGGGTTAAAAGATCCTGAAGTCAGTAAAGCTTACTTTAAAGAGTATGCAGCTAAGGAACTGGAGGGTGCGTATAAGTTTGGGTATAGCAAAAAAGCACCTGTTGCTGGGAAAACAGATGGAAATAAAACGGATACAAATCCTTATGGTCTTTCATTAAGCAAAAAAGGTAAATACGGACTAGGACTTCCTTCAAAGGGCACTAGTTACGTGCCACAATATGACGCTGGATATGTAACTAACAAGATTGATAACTTAAAAAGTGGTACAGAAATAACTTTTCAAGGATCTAACTATACTTTTAGAGAAGTAAACGGAG
>TARA_R110000765_G_scaffold89991_13_pt1 | contig 12062 bp, 9 predicted proteins | sample TARA_R110000765 | Tara Oceans TARA_R110000765 (sample SAMEA4398168) | marine metagenome | biome: Polar Biome; feature: [MES] marine water layer (ENVO:01000295) within the mesopelagic zone...; material: water (ENVO:00002006), including particulate matter (ENVO:01000060) such as...... | reverse complement strand
TTCAAATTATCCAATTGATACATTGCTACATTGAACAATTATTACATTGCAGCTCCATCTTCAAATTATCCAAATGATACATTGCTACATTACAGCTACATCTTCAAATTAAACAATTGATACATTGACCAATTTCTACATTGAACAATTGGCACATTAAGAACTTACAACAATAAATTACCGACTTCCAACCAATTGTCGGCACGTTCGTAACCAGTGGTGTGTATATTGTGAGGTGAGGTGAACAATATTTTCCTTCCCTGGAAATGCTCCAGGTTGTAGCTGCGATCATCGATCAAAATATCGCCATAGAGAATATGCTTACTGCCACAGAGAATTCTATTTCTCCAATGGATAAAAGGAAAATGCTCATCCAACCAATCGCTTTTCTCCCGCAATGAATTTGGATATTCCATAGCCGCCGAGGCTACATAAAGATCGTATTTCCGGGATAGTTCCTTCAATACTTTTTGACTATCCTTAATAGGTTCAAGAGTGCGAAAGAAGCCCTCTGTCCTAGCATGGTTCCTTACACTAGGTTGCCGCTCCTCGGGAACAGATTGCCAAACCTCGCGGCCCATGCAGTCCATTTCCGTAAGGTTTTCGTTAAATTCAGCATTGTACAGTGTTATATGTGCATTATATGCATCGGCAAACACCTCGTCCATGTCTACAAATAAGGTCATTGAATTAAATTTTAAATACGAAAATAACTATTTTTCCAATCAAGACCAGCTCAATCGCCTCCTAACATAATTTGATAACTTAAAGATGAAGTTGAATTTTTTTTCTAGGGAAAAGTATGTTTATTTTTATTCAATGCAAAATATTGGGATCTAACTTCATTGGGCCGACTTCGACCTAAAGATAACCTGGACTAAAAATTAATCTTGTTTGTTGGCCTTGTTGAACAAGGCATCCATAATCAACTTAATACTGTAAAAGCCCATGGCAATGGCCGCAATGGCCAATATAAGGCCAATAATCAAGACCGGCCAGTATAGTGGGTGGCTTTCATTTTTAAAGGCCTGATATATTACAATGGGCGCCGTAAACATTAAGGCAATAGTATATGCAATATATTTTAGGCCTTTTAACAATAGGGCTTTATTTGTTCTCATAGGTGTAATCTTGGGGATGGTCTTAATATTATAGATTATTTTTTTATCAAAAGGGTATCTGAAAATGCCTGACATACGGCGAAATAACCCAAAGCAAAACTGTCATGATCGATACTATCATTATTAGTGGAACCAGTAACATTAACAATATTTCCCTTAACCGTAGTGGCAGGAGTGCTAAAGGGTCCGGTATCCTCTCCACTTTGTTGGATCAATTGGTTCATATAATTAAAAAGATCCTGATCTATACCTAAAATACTAATGGTTACCAATCTGTCATCTTCCAATTTACTATCGTAAAAAAATGAAAACTGGAATCGCTTTCCCTGATAAAATTCATCTTCGCTCACCAGATACTCCCCAAAATCAAAATCGAACAAATAATAATCATCCCGTTCCCCGTTATCCGTGAAGGTAAGAATTACTTCCGTTTCATCATCTCCAAACAAAGTCGTAGTTCCCTGTTCCAAGGAGTCCAAGGGAACGGTAGGCACAAATTTGGTTTTGGCCAAATAGGTTTGGCCACTATATTCAATATTGAGTTCCAACTCTCCTTGGGTCAATTCCTGCAAATCCCATTCATTTTCATAAATACCGGTATCCGGAATGGATTCTTCCAAATTTAAAATAGCCCCTGATTCCGTATTTGTGATGGTAATTTCCTGTAGTTGGGCCGGCGGTACCTCTTCAAAGAATGAACTTGTTAGACTGGCCCGTATTTGAACCAATACCGATGGGCTATCCATATCCTCCAACCTGATCAAGGCATCGATAACCAATCTAGGTTCTTCTGTAGGCAGGTCTACTTCAATTACATCCTGACACCCAAAGGTTATAAAGCACGAGATTAAAATTATAATGTTCTTCATTTCTTTAGAATTTGATGTTATAGGTGGCGGCTGGTACCAAGCCAAAAATAGAGGTTCGGACCGCTTCATTCACCCCAGTGTCCCCATTTCGGCTGAAACCGATGGAGGCAGCATTTCTTCTGTTGTATAGGTTATATATGCTAAATACCCATTCTGCCTTTAGTTTTCTGCCCTTATTTTTTCGGGGGGTAAGTGTGGCCGAAAAATCAATTCTGTGATAGGCTGGCAGGCGCTGTTTGTTTCTAAGGCCATAATAAGGTACTGCTAAATTTTGAAATTCGAATTGACCAATGGGATAATTGGTAGGTTGCCCTGTCTGGAACACAAAATTGCTGTTAAAGCTCCACTTTTCATTTAATTCATAATTTACATAGAGAGAAACGTCGTGCGTCTTATCATAGGGTGTATTGTACCAACTACCAGAATTAATACCTGTTTCCGAAGCATTTCTTCCTGGGGTCCTCTGTTCCGATTTGGACAGGGTATAGGCCAGCCAACCTTCAAATCTATCCCGGTTTTTTCTCAAGAGCAGTTCAAATCCGTAAGCCCTGGCTTCTCCATTTAGAATTACCTGCTCTATTGCATCATTGGCAATTAAATTGGCCCCGTCTATATAATCTATTCTATTTTGGATATCCTTATAAAAAACTTCGGTTTCCAAGGAATAATCTCCATCCTTTAAATTTTTAAAATATCCCAAGGCATACTGATCCAATAGTTGTGGTTTTACAAAGGGACCACTTGGGGTCCAAACGTCTAGCGGAGTAGGGGAGCTTGTATTTGAAAGTAGGTGGAGATATTGTGACAACCTGGTGTAGCTTGCCTTTATGGAATTATTAGGGTCAAGTGAATAGGCCAGGGCAATACGGGGCTCTAAATTTGTATAGGTTGCGAGTTGTTCGCTGCGTTTAGGGTTTATAACGTCTATTGGGTCCGCCTCCTTGTATATCTGTAGATCGGGATCAAAACTTACCGGATGGTCATTTTCGTATACATTTAATTCATCCTGTCCCAAACGTATGAAATTACTAAGTCGTAACCCATATTGTAAACTTAATTTTTCCGTTATGTTCTGTTCAACATCCACATAAACCGCGAATTCATTGGCGTATTTTTGGATCAACTGATTTTCAATTATTCCTGATTCCGAATCACTGGGTTCTATCTTGCCAGGGTTAAAGCGATAATATATGTTGTTGATGCCATAGTTAACCTGAAAATTATTGCTCAAATAATGCTTAAAATCGTATTTCAGATTAAAGTTTTGAATTCCGGAATTCCATTTAAAGCCTACGAAATCCAATTTTAAACCATAATAGTAGTCAGAATATATCAAAGATAAATTGGAGAATAATTTATACGAAAACAAATGGTTCCATCGGAAATTAAGAACCGCATTGCCGTAAGTGTTTACAAAGCTGTCACTTATGGAAAAAACATCCCTTCCAAAATAACCAGAGATAAAAATGTTATTGCTTTCATTTAATTTAAAGTTTAACTTGGTATTTAAATCATAGAAATAGGCTGTATTGTCTATGTCGAAAAGCGGTAGGAACAAATGTGCATAGGACGCCCTGCCACCAATTAGGAAAGCAGCTTTGTCCTTTATGATGGGGCCCTCTGCCAAAAGCCTGCTGGCAACGGCACCAATACCACCATTAACCTTAAATTCTTTGCTATTTCCTTCTTTTTGAAAAATTTCCAGAACAGAGGAGACCCTGCCTCCGTAACGGGATGGTATACCACCTTTGAATAATTTTACGTCCTTTATGGCATCTGGGTTAAAAACAGAGAAAAACCCAAAAAGATGGGAGGAATTAAAAATGGTAGCTTCATCCAGCAGAATAAGGTTTTGGTCTACAGCACCTCCCCGTACATTGAATCCTGATGCCCCTTCGCCAGCGTTGCTAACTCCAGGTAAAAGGAGTATGGATTTAATAATATCTGCCTCCCCTAGAATTACCGGTATTTTTTTTATGGTTTCCACAGATAGGGAGTTAACGCTCATCTGAGGTTTTCGGATATTTAATCTTTCAATGTCCTCCGTAACCACTACCTCCTCCAGTTGTTCTGCATCTTCAAGCAATTGAAAGTTTATTTTTTGATCGAAGGACAAATCAATAGTTTGTATAATATCTTGGTACCCCAAGGAGCTTATTTGAAGCTCATAGATCCCCTTAGGCAGCGTAATGGAATAGAATCCGTATTCATTGGTAACAACACCTGTACTTAATGATGGCACGGCAACTGTTACACCTATGAGAGTCTCGTTACTTGCTATTTCGGTTATTGTACCGCTCAGGGTAAATCGTTCCTGAGAAAATAGACTTATGGAAAATAGTATCAGTAAATAAAAAGGCAAACATGTAATTTTTCCCATTTATAGCATTTTTTACTTAAATGTATCGATATTTTCCTTGAGGAAAAAAAAGTTTGCAATCTCTTAAAGTAAAAAGACCTTTTCATAAGTTGAAAAGGTCTTTTTAAATATGGAAAAAATTCGTTTATATAGATTCCAAAATGGTATTGAAAGTAGTGCTTGGTCTCATGGCTTTACTTATCAGATTTGCGTCTGGCAAATAATAACCTCCAATATTGATCGGGGCACCTTGAGCATCGTTCAACTGCTTCAGAATTTCATCCTTGCTTTTGGAGAGCTTTTCGGCAATTGGTGTGAAAACGGTTTTAAGTTCCATATCCTTATTTTGTTCGGCCAAAGCGTTGGCCCAATACAGTGCCAGGTAAAAATGGCTTCCTCTATTGTCCAGCTCGCCAACTTTTCTTGAAGGGGAATTGTCGTTTTCCAAAAATTGTTCGGTAGCCTTGTCCAAAGCATCGGCTAGGACTATAGCTTGACTATTGTTATTCTTTTCACCAAAAAACTCCAAAGATACTCCAAGGGCCAAGAATTCACCCAATGAGTCCCATCTTAAGTGGCCTTCGGATAAAAACTGTTCTACGTGTTTGGGGGCTGAACCACCAGCACCGGTTTCAAAAAGTCCGCCACCGTTCATTAGGGGTACAATGGATAACATTTTTGCACTGGTCCCAACTTCCAAAATAGGGAAAAGATCCGTTAAATAATCTCTAAGTACGTTACCGGATACGGATATGGTATCCTTTCCTTCTTTTAGTCTTTGCAGGGTAAATACCGTAGCTTTTTCCGGAGACATTATCCTAATGTCCAATCCAGAAGTATCATGGTCGGCCAAATAGGTATTTACTTTTTTGATCAATTCCATATCATGCGCCCTGTTCTCATCCAACCAAAAAATGGCGGGGATATCGGTAGCCCTAGCTCTGGTTACCGCAAGTTTAACCCAGTCTTGGATAGGTGCATCCTTTGCCTGGCACATTCTCCAAATATCCCCTTCCTCTACATTGTGCTCAATTAGAACATTGCCAGAATTGGTATCCACTACGGAAACCTTACCATTGGCTTTAATTTCGAACGTTTTGTCATGGGATCCGTATTCCTCTGCTTTTTGGGCCATTAATCCTATATTGGGTACTGTCCCCATGGTTGTTGGGTCAAAGGCACCATGTTTTTTACAGAAGTTGATAGTCTCGGTATAAATTCCGGCATAGCTACTATCTGGGATTACGGCCTTGGTATCCTGGGCTTTTCCATTGGCATCCCACATTTTGCCTGAATTACGAATCATGGCCGGCATGGAGGCATCAATAATGATATCACTTGGTACGTGTAAGTTGGTAATCCCCTTGTCAGAATTTACCATGGCCAAGTCAGGACCTTGATTGATGGTGTTCTCGATATCCGATTCTATTTGCGTTCTTTCGGCATCGGGAAGACTCTTTATTTTTTTAAGTAAAATTTCAAGACCATCATTGGCATTGAAATCAATTTTCTTAAATGCAGCGCTGTGCTTTTTAAAAACATCGGCAAAGAATACCTTAACTACATGACCAAAAATAACCGGGTCGGAAACTTTCATCATGGTCGCTTTTAAGTGTACGGAAAACAAAACACCCTTCTCTTTTGCGTCTTGGACCTGCTCTTGTAAGAATTTGATTAGTGCATTTTTGCTCAGTACAGTAGCATCTATTATTTCTCCTTCCTGAAGTTTAATATTTTCCTTAAGTACAGTCTTGGTACCATCTGTTTGTGTGAGTTCTATTTTCACAGCGGTAGGTGACTTTATGGTAATGGACTTTTCGTTGGCCTTAAAATCGCCCTGCGTCATTGTAGCCACATGCGTTTTGGAATCTGCGCTCCAGGCACCCATTGAATGAGGATGCTTCTTGGCATAATTCTTAACCGCCCTTGGAGCTCTACGATCCGAGTTGCCTTCCCGTAAAACCGGATTCACGGCGCTACCCTTTATTTTGTCATACCTGGATTTAACATCTTTCTCAATATCATTTTTAGGGTTGTCCGGATAGTTCGGAATATTATACCCCTTGCTCTGTAATTCTGCAATGGCTTCGTTTAATTGAGGAGCAGATGCACTTACATTAGGAAGCTTAATGATGTTGGTCTCGGGCATTTTGGCCAAATTTCCCAATTCTACCAAATCGTCAGAAATCTGCTGTTCCTTTTCTAAATAATCCGGAAATACAGCAATAATTCTACCTGCCAGGGAAATATCCTTAAGTTGGACATCTATTCCGGCTGTTTTTGTAAATGCCTTAATAATTGGTAGAAATGATTGTGTTGCTAATGCAGGGGCTTCGTCTGTTTTGGTATATAAAATTTTTGGCATTATAATTTAAGTTTTTAAGTTTAAGCGGAGCAAATATACAATTTTAAAAATGCCAAATAAACAGGGAGGGAGTATAAAATTGACTAAATGTGCACTAGGAAAGTAGGGGAGGTAAAATTCTATAAATTGAAGGTGATATTATTGCAAAAATAAAAGCCATATCATTGTATAACTACCTTGATATGGCTTTCTAGAAATAGTTTACAAACTTGTTGTTCTGTTTTTTTAACAAAACGGCAACCATTGATTGCATTTGCGTCGCTATTTCAACGTTTGAAACATTTTATCCTCAATCATACAACCAAGTGACAAAGATGTTTCTCCTCAATGTTTAAATATTTGGTATTCTTAATGCACAACCTAGATGTTGCATTAACAATATCACAATATTCACATATCTACCAACCTACATAAGCAAGTCAATAGCTAGTATGCAATCTATAATGTAAAACACTATAGAAGGACAAATAACAATGAGATAAAGAACGTAAACTTTATGTGACATTCATTAATCCGTGTAACGAATTACCAGCCACAATTTAAAAATAGGAAATTTTTATTTAATAAACAAGTTTTGTAACAATTTTATTATCAACATATTATGAACTTTTGTTTTTAACAAATGTTTATAAATGAAAAAGCATCCTTACGACGGTAAGGATGCTTTTTTATAAATTCGAAAAGCGTATTAAGAGCGAACCTCTTTAATTCTAGCTTTTTTACCGGTAAGACCTCTGAAGTAGAAAATACGTGATCTTCTAACCTTACCTTTTTTGTTGACTTCTATTTTTTGTAAAGCAGGCATATTTATTGGAAAAATACGCTCTACACCTACAGTACCTGACATTTTACGGATTGTAAATGTTTCCGTAGCTCCGGTTCCTCTTCTTTGAATAACAACACCTTTAAAAAACTGTGTTCTTGTTTTTTCACCTTCCTTAATTTCATAGTACACAGTGATAGTGTCCCCAGCTGAAAAGTTTGGAAAATCTTTTTTAGGAATAAATTCGTTTTCTACAAATTTTAATAACTCTTCCATCGTTTTAAATTATTATTTACTTAAACCAACTTTCACGATTATCGTCAGAGGTTGATTTAATGGAGTGCAAAATTAATCTAATATTTATAACTTACAAGCGATTAGGCGTTTTTTATCATTAAAATCCTTCAAAAAAAATCATCCTAATTCAAGTTTTGCCTTTATTTGAAATGTTTGGGAATTCAGCACATGGAAGTAACATTAAAACTTTCCCATAGATGGATCCAAAAAAAAATTACACCAAGCCTAGTCGTTAAGCAGGTCCGGACGAAGCGCCTCTGTTCTTTTATAAGCCTCATCTTCCCGCCAGGTTTCTATCTCTGGAAAATTTCCGCTCAACAGAATATCAGGTACCTTATGGCCTTTGTATTCTGCTGGCCTGGTATATACGGGAGGGGCAAGCAAGTTGTCCTGAAAGGTGTCCGTAAGCGCAGAGGTTTCGTTGTTCAATACTCCCGGGATTAATCTAATCACGGTATCGCATAAGACGGCAGCTCCCAATTCTCCCCCGGACAGGACATAATCGCCTATAGATATTTCCTTGGTAACAAATAGGTCCCGGACGCGTTGGTCCACTCCTTTGTAGTGGCCACATAGAATAATTACATTATTAAGTAAGGATAGGCCATTGGCCATTTTTTGATTCAAAGTCTTTCCGTCAGGGGTCATATAAATGACTTCGTCATACTCCCGTTGACTTTTTAGGGTTGAAATACACTTGTCTATAGGCTCTATCATCAGGACCATTCCTGCACCGCCCCCAAACTGATAATCATCCACCTGATTGTAACTTTTGTCCGTGTAATCCCTTAGGTTATGTAAGTGGACTTCCACAATCCCTTTATCTATAGCTCGTTTTAAAATGGAAGCTTCAAAGGGACTTTTGAGTATGTCGGGCACTACGGTAATTATATCTATTCGCATGGGTAAAATCAATGACGATTAATGTTTTTTTCAGGGCGGGCTCAAAAGTAGTAAAAATAGACGCAATCCTTTGTGCTATTTTATTTTTGCCAAACACAATTAATCCAAGAAGTAAAAAAAGCCCCTAAAAAGGAGCTTCTTAAATAGTATTCGCAAAAAATCCAATAGTTTTTCTTAAAATTATTTGGATTTTTTATGCTTGTTGATCTCGTCCTGGAGCTGTCTGCTAATTTTTTGTTCCCTTTCCAATGCCCTTCTTCTATGGTCCTCATACTCGGTTTCCACTTCCGCAAGCGTAGATTTGGCTTCCTGGGTAAGAATATTGCTATTTCTGAATTTATAGATAAAAAATAATAAAAACAGCAAAAGTACCGCTATTATGGTCCAGAGAATAAAATTGTAGGTGCTTTTGGCCACCAGAATACCTAGGAAAGACATGCTATCCTTCTCTTCGGTCACCTCGGAAAGGTTATTGGTAGTCTCTTCCAGTTTTTTGTTAAGCGATTCAATTGTTTCCACATGTCCTGCAATGGTGCCATTGAGCTCATTCACCTTTTTATTGAAGGCATTTATGGAATCCAACACATTTTGCCTCAGTTTTCCCAAGTTAAACTCCTTTACCACTTCGTATCTTACCCCATCGGCCCTGTAATTGCCTGATTTTTGGGAGATATACTCGAACTGTGAACTAATTGGGCCTTGGTCCAAGGAAAGTTTATCGTCTTCCTCGGATTCCTGTGCATAGTGTAGGTTAAATGACAATAGAGCCATTACGATAAAGAGTAATTTCGAAATTTTCATTTATGTAATTCTTATTGTTAATAATGATTTAGAGAGGGCTAAAATACTTTAATAATCCCAATTATTAAAAAAAGGACATCAAGTGACTTAACTAAATAGAATAACCCACAATTTTCTATATTATTATATATTGATTAAATTTTAATAATAGGTGTATCTGCGAACCTTTGCAATGTATTTGGCAAGGCGGATTACTTGATGGGAATATCCAAATTCATTATCATACCAAATATATAGTACAAGATTCTTCCCATCGTCCGATACTATGGTTGCAGTACTGTCATAAATTGCAGGCGCAGAAGTTCCAACAATGTCCGTTGATACCAATTCATTGCTCAAGGAATACTTTATCTGTTCTACCAAATCGCCTTCCAGGGCATATTTCTTAATAATGGTGTTCAGGGCCGCTTTTGAGGTTTTGTTGTTGATCTCCAAATTCAATATTGCTAAGGAGCCATTGGGTACCGGTACCCTAATGGCGTTGGAGGTCAACTTGCCTATTAATTGCGGTAGGGCTTTGGCCACTGCTTTTCCGGCCCCAGTTTCCGTTATGACCATATTTAGGGCTGCGGCCCTGCCACGCCTATATTTTCCGTGCATATTATCCACTAAATTTTGATCATTGGTATAGGCGTGAATGGTTTCTATATGTCCTTTTTTTATTCCCAAAGAATCATCTACCACTTTCAGGATAGGAGTTATGGCGTTGGTAGTGCAAGAAGCAGCAGAAAATATCTTTATGGTGTCCGGATCAAATTCCATATGATTTACGCCATGAACTATATTGGGAATCTCTTTACCGGGCGCAGTCAATAGCACCTGACTACTTCCTTTGGATTTTAAGTGCCTGCTTAAGGCTTCTTTGTCCCGGAAGGCCCCTGTGTTGTCTATTATCAATGCGTTGGCGATCCCGAATTGGGTATAGTCAATGTCCTCCGGATTATCTGCCTCGATAATATGCACGGTGGTACCATTAATGTACATGGCTTTGTTCTTAAAGTCGATATCCACTGTTCCCATAAATTGCCCGTGAACGGAATCTGTCCGCAATAAATTGGCTCTCTTTTCCAAAATTTCCGGTGTTATGGTGCCTCGGGTAACTATTGCCCTTAATCTCAACTGATTTCCTTTGCCGGTTTTTGCCATTAATTCCCGGGCCAATAATCTGCCAATTCGTCCAAAACCATATAACACCACGTCTTTGGGGGTTATCTCGTTCTTGGAATTGGCACTTTTTAGCTTATCCAAAACAAAGGCCTTTACATTGTTGTAATTATTGTCATCGGAATGATATTCATAGGTAAGTTTACCTATGTCCAATTTTGAAGGAGGTAATTGTATATCGTTTATTGTTCGCAATATTTCGACCGAATCAAAAATTGATATCGGTTTTTGAACAAATTCGCATGCATACTCATGTAGGTTTATAATGTCACTAACGTTCTTATCTATCACCTGATTTTTGAAAAGAACAATTTCTATGGATTTGTCGTACCATAAATCACTTGCAATTTTAATGAACTCGGTGGTAGCCTTTCTTCTGTCGGCCTGAAAAGCCAATTCCTTTTCATAAAGTTTAATAGCGCTCATAGGTTGATCTTGATTTGTTGGATTTAGGGCAAAATTATATATTTCAAACGTTTTCGTAAAAGAATATAGTACAAAAAAAAGCGCTACGAAGGTAGCGCTTTTTTCATGTTTTGTTTTTTATTGAATTATCAATCGTTCTTTTTCTCCTTTTTTATTCAACATGGTAATACTTGCCCTGTCGTATCTAGAAATTCGGCCAAACTTGGTTTTCGCATCCTGAATATTGTTGATTTCTTCATCTCCAAAGGATAATAAAACTTTACCTTCAAATCCGTAATTTCTATAGGTTTCGGGTACTCCTATAATTTTTACCCCTTTCTTGGTTTTAAAGGCCTTCTTCTCATCTTCGGTCAAGTTTTTAACCTCAAAGCCCAGAACAGGAATAATGATCGTTTGCCGTTCCTTAAGCATTACTGGTACTTCCATCCGCTCATCACCACGTAAAACGGTTACCAAAAGCTCGTCTCCAGGTCTTTTGGAAGATATATAGCCAATAAGATCTGCGAATTTGTGAATCTCAACATTGTCTATGTTTTTTATAATGTCCCCTTCTTTCAATTCTGCGTCAAAAGCACCTGAATCCTCCTCAACGCCCGCTATATAAACCCCATCAATTTCATTTATTCCGTTTTCAACAGCATATGGACTGTTCATGGGAACCGTGTTGATACCTAAAATCCCTTTCTGAACATTGCCATATTCCATAATATCCTCCACTACTTTTTTCGCAATATTGCTGGGCACTGCAAAGGAATATCCTACATAGGAACCTGTTTGTGAGGTAATGGCAGTGTTGATACCTATAAGGTCGCCATTGGTGTTTACCAAAGCCCCACCACTGTTTCCAGGGTTTACGGCTGCATCTGTCTGAATGAACGACTGATCCAAACTGGCCAAGGCCCTGGCTTTGGCACTAACTATCCCGGCTGTAACCGTGGAGGTTAGATTAAAAGGGTTTCCTACGGCCAAGACCCATTCTCCCACCTTGGTGTTG
>TARA_R110000765_G_scaffold221139_3_pt1 | contig 12070 bp, 14 predicted proteins | sample TARA_R110000765 | Tara Oceans TARA_R110000765 (sample SAMEA4398168) | marine metagenome | biome: Polar Biome; feature: [MES] marine water layer (ENVO:01000295) within the mesopelagic zone...; material: water (ENVO:00002006), including particulate matter (ENVO:01000060) such... | reverse complement strand
GGTAAACATATTCGTGAAGGTGAAGGAAGGAGCTATCAACATGCTTGCGCTTCGGGCCACGGTATAGGTAAGGGCGCATTGACCTCATGGCTTGTTCTGCACCAAATGTGTACCCGTAAGAACCTTAACGGGGTCGTCACAGCTAATACAAAACAGCAATTAGAGACTAAGACCTGGAGAGAGCTGGCACTCTGGCATTCAAGATCGATAGTTAAGCCTTGGTTTGAGTGGACTGCAACTAAGTTCTATCATGTATCATCACCTGAAACTTGGTATGTATCAGCTATCCCCTGGAGCGAAAGAAACTCTGAAGCATTTGCTGGTCAGCATGGCGAGGTTCTAGTTATATACGATGAGGCTAGTTCTATACCAGATTCCATATATGAAGTGTCTGAGGGGGCAATGACGACTCCTAATGCTATGTGGTTCACCTTTGGCAACCCTACAAGAAACACGGGACGATTTAGAGAGTCATTTGCGAAGTTTAAGCATCGCTGGAAAACTAAGCAGATAGATAGTCGTACCTGTAAGATGACTGACAAGAGAAAGCTTAACCAGTGGATTGAGGATTTTGGGGAAGAGAGCGACTTCGTTAAAGTCAGGATACGGGGTTTATTCCCGTCTGCTTCATCCATGCAATTCATATCAAGTGCTTTAGTTGAGGCTTCTCAAGAACGGGAGGCTGTCTGTTACATAGAGGAGCCCTTGATTATCGGCTGTGACGTGGCTCGCTTTGGGGATGACCAATCAGTTATTTGTTATAGACGGGGACGCGACTCCAGGACAATAGAGTGGGTCAAGTATAGAGGTTTGGATACAATGCAACTCGCTTCAAGAGTGGCTGAAGCAGTTAGAGTTCACCAGGCTGATGCTGTCTTCGTAGATGGTGGAGGCGTTGGTGGTGGTGTTGTTGATCGATTACGACAACTCCATGTTGATTGTATTGAGGTCAACTTTGGGAGCAAAGCTGAAGATGTAAGATACAACAATAAACGCGCTGAGATGTGGGGGAAGATGCGAGATTGGTTAGAGAACGGAGCAATACCTACAGATCGTGAGCTAGTAGATGACATGATTGGTGTTGAATATGGATTTACTCCAACAAATAAGATACAATTAGAGAAGAAAGAGGATATGAAAAAACGTGGGTTGGCTTCTCCTGATTTGGCTGATGCCTTAGCACTCACTTTTGCTTATCCAGTAGCCCCTAAAGGAATGAACGGAAAAAGGAGCGACATGGCAAAGAAACGTAGAGAGTATAACCCTTTTGCAGGTAAACGATAATGTGTGGTGGCGGAATTGCTCCTTATGGACCAGGGTATGAAGGGACAACTCATTACCTGGACCAAATTGATAACTTTAAAATAGATGGAATGCCTGTAACAAACGATATGAAACAATTTGGCAAACATCAGGCAGGAGATAGACAGATGTTTTTCATGCCTATGGATGCGATAGGAAGAATAGCTCAGGCTAAAGAGCGAGGAGCTTTAGATGGTTATGGTAACAGAGTAATACAGCCAGGGAAATCTCCATCTCCTGGAGTAGGAGTTGGCGGAGTAAAAAAGCCATCAGGCCAAGTTAGAGGTAAAGGAAAATCTAAGGGTAAACGTCAAACATCTGGATCATCCACGCAGGGGAAAGACAAGAGAGGGGATCTTTTGGTCCGTGGTAATTCAGGGAATAAAACATTACTAGGGGCATGATGCCCATTAACCTAGAGCAAGGAGGCTCGCGTCAATGATTGAATTACTATCAGTTCTAATGTGTGGTGGCGGTGGGGCTCCTCCAGTTGCTGCACCAATAGTCCCAGCACCTATCAAGGCAGTACAGAAAACCGCTGCGACTTCAGTTAAAAGGAAACAAACAAAGACTACAGCTGGAGCAAATGTGGCTAGTGGGTTTGGTGGTACTCTCCTTACAGGGGCTCAGGGTGTTGGGGATCAAGGCTTGTCAACTGGAAAGTCAATGTTAGGGGGCTAATGAAACGCGTTGAGCAGTGGGAAGATAAGCTAGTTGAGTTCTTTAAGGAGCGACTTAAAACCCCATTTAAGTGGGGGGAGAACGATTGTTGTTTATTTATGGCAGATTCCATTGAGTCAATCACTAGAGTTGACATAGGTGAGTGGTTTCGTGATAAGTATCGTGATAGAACAGGGGCATTTAGACTACTTAAACAGTTTGCTAATGGATCAGTCACTGAGACTATGGATGAGTTAACAACTAAATATGGGATGACTGAAACAGATCATAGTTTATTAAGTCCTGGGGATGTAGTGCTTATGAAAGCAAACCCTTTAGACCCGATAGCAGGATGTTTGTCAAATGGGGTGTCTGTTGGGATAGAGTCCTTTACTAAAGGAGCTGTCCTTTCCCCTGGTAAAGATGGTTTAGTTCTTTCTATGAAACCACAGGTTTATAAAGCATGGACCCTATGAATGCTCGTCCTTGGAATATTATTGATGGTTGTGAGCGACTAAGCCCTGGATGCGACAACTGCCCAACTTTTTGGGAAGCACAGCAAGCTAATATCGACTACCATCCAGTTGTTCGTAGGGACCAGGTTGGTGTACCACTGGGAATAACGCTCCCAACAAGCCTATTAGTTGCAGCAGGGAGTGATTTGTTCCACGAAGCGATTAGGGTTGAGTTCATCCAGGAAGTTTTTGAAGTGATGAAGCAAGCAGATTGGCATCAGTTCGAAGTAATGACCAAACGGGTTGAACGTATGGAGTCATTATCTACTAGAGGTTTGATTGAATGGCCTAAGAATGTTATAGCAGGAGCAGCTGTGGAGGAGTCAAGATATAAATGGAGAGTTGAAGCTCTTCAGAACATAAAGGCAAGGCGCATGGTTATGTTTGGTCCTATAACTGGGGCTATCGGTAAAGTAAACTTAGATGGAATAGAATCAGCTGGAGTTGTGGTCGAGAATTGGGGTCCGTATCCAAGGTCTGCTGACCCAATGTGGCTTGATGAAATAGTAGACCAGATAACAGAACAGAATGTAAATTTATTAAAAGCCTATTGGCTATGCGAGGAGGCATCTTAAATGACAGGAGTCGGAGTAATGGCAGCAATGGCAGTAGTTGGAACAGGATTGAGTGTGGTAAAGGCAATTCAAGGGCCGCCAAAGCCTCCTGCCATGCCAGCAATGCCTGTATCAAAAGTGGAAGCAGCTAGAAAGGATGCTAACAAAGACACTGCTAATGCAATAAAGTCAGCAAAACAAAGAAGTGGTATAGCAACACCAAACACTCTGCTTACTGGGAGTACTGGGGTAGGTGATGAAGAACTAAACTTAGGTGGTAACCGATTGGTTTAACCTTTCAACCTTGCGGCAAGGATGCCGTGGGAACGAGTGCATGGAGGCACAATGGCAGATTTAGAAGTCCAAACTAACGCAACATACATGAGACGGTTGGCTCGGCTCAAGCTAGAAAGGGAAAGCTACATTTCTCATTGGGGGAAGATAACTGACAACCTACTCCCCAGGTCAGGGAGATATTTTCTCCAAGATCGTAATAGGGGTGAAAGAAGAAACACTGACATTCTTGATTCCACGGGGACCAGGGCTTTAGGCATTTTGGCTGCTGGGATGATGGCTGGCATGTCGTCCCCTGCTAGGAAGTGGTTTAATTTAGCTTTGTCCGATAGGGAACTTATGAGTTACCAACCTGTTCGTATATGGCTAGATGAGGCAGCGGAAACACTAAGAGATGTCTTTGCACGGTCTAACTCTTATAGAGTCCTTCATGGTTTATACGAAGAGATGGCTGCTTTTGGAACTGGATGTGCCTTATTATTTAGAGATCACGATGACTTAATACGTCTCTACCCACAAACTGTTGGAGAGTTTTACCTTGGACAAAGTAACCGCTACACAGTGGATACTGTTTACAGAGAGTTTGAGATGCAGACAGGTCCATTAGTCCAGGAGTTTGGGCATAAAAATGTAAGTCGCGCAGTGCAAGCTATCCATGATCGTGGTGTTAGAGATGAATGGCATACGGTAGTTCATGCAATTCAACCAAGAGCCAATAGAGATGAGACTAAAGCTGATAACATTAATTTCCCTTTTGAGTCAGTGTTCATAGAGTCTGATGCAGATGAAAATGGAACTTTAAGAGTATCTGGATTTAAGCAGTTCCCAGGGCTTACACCAAGGTGGATTGTAAGAGGCGGTGATGTTTATGGCTCAGATTGTCCAGGGATGACAGCATTGGGTGATATTCTACAACTTCAAGATGACCAGCTAAAGAAAGCCAAGGGGATTGACTATCAATCTGACCCTCCTCTACAAGTGCCAACCGCACTGAGAGGGAGTGAGGATGTTCTCCCTGGTGGGATTAGTTACTATGACCCAGCAGCTCCCACTGGAGGGATACGTTCTGCTTTTGAGGTCCAGCTAAACTTACAGCATCTACTAGAAGATATCCAGGATGTGAGAGGAAGAATCAATTCCTCCTTCTTTACCGATCTATTCCAGATGATGGCTTCATCTGATCGAAGACAAATAACCGCACGAGAGATTGAAGAACGACATGAGGAGAAGTTGCTTGTACTAGGTCCTGTGTTAGAGCGTAACCAGAATGAGCTACTTGACCCATTAATAGACAACGCTTTTATGATTGCAATGGAAGAAGGCTTGTTTCCTCCTCCTCCCCAAGAACTTCAGGGCATGAACATAAACATTGAATACGTTTCTATGTTAGCCCAGGCTCAAAAGGCTGTGGGAATTGGGGCAATTGACAGAATAGTTGGTACAGTTGGCCAAATGGCAGCGATTAAGCCAGATGCCCTGGACAAACTTAACGCTGACGAGATCATTGATGAATACAGCAATATGCTAGGGATACCTCCATCATTGATTGTTGCTAATGACCAGGTTGCTATAGTTCGAGAGCAAAGAGAAGCTGCGGCACAGAAGGCACAGCAAATGGCACAAATGCCAGCAATGGCTGATACTGCTAAGAAACTATCTGAAACACAATCTGGAGAAGGCTCCGCACTTGATAATGTGGCTAGTCAGTTTACACAATTATGAACGAATACGATCCTGATGTTAGGAAAAAGAAGCAAGAGGGTGGTAAATCAAAGCGTGACCAAGAACTGGAAGATATACGCCAAGTCATGGCCACGGCAAATGGTAGGGGGTTTATATTGAAATTGTTAGAGAAGAGTGGAGTCTTTAATCTATCCTATTCTAGCAACGCCAATGAAACTGCATTCAAAGAGGGGAGAAGGTCTTTAGGTCTTAGTGTTTACAGGGATGTCGCAGAGGCAGTCCCTGATGGAGTTAGACAACTTTTAGGAGATTTTTATGTCAGAAGAACAGGAAACCACGACAGCTGAAGCTACAGTGGAACCAGCCGAAACCCAAGAGAACCAAGCTCCAAGCGAGGTCGGTGAAAGCAAAGAAGCACAACCGCAACAAGTATCAGAGTACAACGTCCCAGAAGGGTTTGAGATTAATGACTCCATGAAAACAGAGCTTGATGGTCTGTTTAAGGATTCTAATATCAACCCAGAAACTGCACAAAAGATAGTAGACAAGCACTTTGAGATTCTAGGGGAGAGAAAATCTTCCTATGATGACCACATTGAAAACCAACGTCAGGAATGGGCTAGTGAAGCCATGAGCGACAAGGAGTTTGGTGGTGCGAGTCTATCGGAAAATATGTTAGGTGCTAGAAAGGCGATGAACTCATTTTCACAACCTGCGGTTAGTAAGGATGGGAAAGCTGTCTTACATCAAGAAGGCCCAATGAAAGGTCAGCAGATGTCGGAAGTTGAAGCCCTTATGAATGAGTCAGGATGGGGTAATCACCCTGCGATGATTCGGGTGTTTCACCGTGTTAACCAAGCAATGAGCGAAGATTCTTTTGTCCAGGGAGATATGAAGCCTATGGAGAAAAAGAAAACTCATGCGGACATTATGTATGGGGGGACACATCCTTCATAGATAAACAATAATTCTCCAGTAAGGAATAAGTCCTATCAAGGCCAAGGATGGCTCTAGTTGACAGGACGTCAGTTGATGGGACTGCTCAACCGATGGTGACTTATTCAATCCCTGGGGGTTTTAATATTAAACCTTTTAGATTAAGGAAATTGAACTATGGCTACTTTAGCTGTCACAAACCCAACTCTGGCAGATGTTGCAAAGGCAACTGATCCAGATGGAAAGATTGCAACAATAGTTGAGATTTTAAACGAAACAAACGAAATGCTAGACGATATGGTCTGGGTTGAGGGGAATCTCCCAACTGGTCACCGCACAACGATCAGAGCAGGTTTACCAACACCAACATGGCGTAAATTGTATGGTGGAGTTACGCCAAACAAAGGCACTAACGTGCAGGTTACTGATACAACTGGTATGCTTGAGGCTTATGCAGAAATTGATAAATCTCTAGCGGACCTAAATGGTAACACCTCTGCGTTTCGTATGACCGAAGATCGTGCTCACATTGAAGGAATGAGTCAAGAGTTCGCTAATACGGTTATGTATGGTAACGAAGGTACAGCCCCAGAAGAGTTTACTGGGTTTGCTCCTAGATTCAACGACAACTCAGGTCCTGCCAATGCGGATAATATTATCCTTGGTGGTGGTTCTGGTGCTGATAATAACTCCATCTGGTTGATCTCCTGGGGAAGTGATACTGTTCATGGTATTTACCCTAAAGGATCAAAAGCTGGCCTTCAGTTTTCTGATAAAGGCCAAGTTACACTAGAGGATGCTTCTGGTGGATCCAACTCTGGACGCATGGAAGCCTATCGATCTCACTATAAGTGGGACTGTGGTCTTTCTGTAAGAGATTGGAGATATGTAGTTCGTATCTGCAACATCGATCAATCTGCATTGACTGGTGATAAAACTGGGTCTTCAGCAGATATTACTGACCTCATGGCTCAAGCTATTGAGTTATTGCCGAATGCAAGCAAGGGACGCCCTGCGTTCTATATGAATCGCGGAATCCGTTCTACACTTAGACGGCAGATTGCTAATACCACAAACGTCAATCTTACGATGGACCAAGCTGGTGGCAAGCACGTTATGAGCTTTGACGGTATTCCAGTTAGACGTTGTGATGCGTTAACCAGTACAGAAGCAACCATTTCCTAGTTGGGATTGGTTAAACTTAATATAAACTTCCTAATTATAGGAGATCAGTTATGAGCTATGTAGATGCAAGATTAGAACTGTCGGATGCCCAGGCATTGACAGCATCAGCAGATTCAACAAATGTAATAGACCTTACCCAAACCGCAAGGCAAGTGGGTGCAGGTAAACCTTTATACGTTCACTTTAATGTGACCGTTGCAGCTGACTTCACCACGGCAGACGAGACTTATTCCTTTGGTGTTGCTACAGGTGCTGCGGCTTCTTTGGGTACTGTTTTGGCAAGTCGTGCCATTGTCGCTGGAACATTAGTGGCAGGGTACAACTTCTCAATAGCGGTTCCAAGTGACGGTGTTCTAAGGTATATTGGAGCTGAATATGTTTTAGCTGGCACATCGCCAACGATCACGGTAGATGCTTATCTATCAGATCAAGAGGCGTATAGCTGGCAGTCTTACGCTGACGCTATTTAGGTAGCGTCTGCTCCTCCAGGGCGGTGGTTGTAACTTACCATGCTTCCATCGCCCTTTTTTTTTATAAGGAGAACTGACATGAAAATAAATTGGAATAATTTTATCTGGTTTATGTCTGGCTGGGCAGTATCAGCTGTCTTTTACTGGGTGGTCTAACCTAAAAAAAAGAGGTGATTTGTGTCAATTAAAGTCAAAGCAAAGATAATGGGATACTACGGGGCTCAACGAAGGCGTCCTGGAGATATTTTTGAGATAGAGAAAGAATCAGATCGTGGTTCCTGGATGATTGATGTTAATGATGAATTACCCCCAGAGAAAAATGCTATGCCTTTTACCTCTAATATCCAGGGGACTAGAGCTGGTGGAAACATCTACAACCCAAAGAAAGATCCTTGGGAAGAGCCTGTTGGCGAGTCTAAGGTTGTCCCAGATTTAGATAAAACAAAAAAGAAGTCCCCTAAACGGAGAAGATAAATGGCATCAGCTGTTGATATTTGCAACCTAGCATTAGGCCACATTGGGAACAAAGCTGAGATCACGGCCATCGTTCCTCCTGATGGGAGCGCGGAGGCAGCCCAATGTGGGAAGTTCTACCCAATTGCAAGAGATGAATGTTTGTCTGAGTTTGACTGGGGTTTCGCTAAAAGACGTCAACTCCTAGCTCAAATATCAGGAGATGCTCCTTCTGGATGGGAGTATTGGTACACAGTCCCAAACCCTTATCTTGTGGCACGGCAAATGGTAGTAGAAAAATATGACACCCCAGTCCAATATACAACTGAAAGCCATGAGACTCATGGTACTATAATACTAGCTAATACTGACAAAGCAGAGCTTTGGTACACGGCAATAATCACTGACCCAACCAAGTACCCTCCTTTGTTCATTCATGCTTTGTCATGGTTATTAGCGTCATACTTGGCACTTCCTCTTACTAGAGAGGCTAAGATCAAAGAAATATCGATGCAGCAGTACTCCTTAAATATGGGGAAAGCAAAAGCGATTGACGCGTCCCAGGGGAAATTGTTAAGCAAAACAGACTTAAATCTCACAACTTATAAACCTAGTGGGATTAAAGCTAGAACTTAGGGGAAGCATACATGGCAAGAATACATCAACGGTCATTCGGGGGTGGGGTTATTGCTCCTGAGATGCTTGGCCGCATCGATCTCAATCATTACCAGACAGGATTAGCAGAATGCAAAAACTTCTACCCTCTTCCACATGGTCCACTTGTTAATCGTCAAGGGTTCCAGTTTGTAAAGGAAGTCAAGGACGGAGGTTCAGCTTCAACAAAAATCATTCCCTACATATTCAACACAGAACAAGCCTATTGTTTAGAGTTTGGCAACCTCTACATGAGGATACATACTGAGGGAGCAACAATACTAGAAGCAAGTAAGACTGTATCAGGAGCAACGCAAGCCAACCCTTGCGTAATCACTGCTAGTAGCCACGGGTTCTCAAATGGGGAAGAGGTATATATTGGCTCTATTGTAGGGATGACTGAGCTAAATGGCAGATACTTTAAAATAAAAAACAAAACCACTAACACATTTGAGATTACTGACCTGCAAGATGGGAACGTCAACTCTTCCGCTTATACTACTTACGGCTCGGCTGGGACGTCTTCAAGGGTGTTTACCCTGGTGACTCCATATGTAACCGCTGACTTGTTCTCTCTCCAGTATGAGCAATCAGCAGATGTAATGACGCTTTGCCATCCTTCATATGCTCCAAGAGAGCTAAAGAGGTTAGGATCAACTAGCTGGACTCTATCTGCCATTACATTTGCCCCAAGTATTACAGCACCAGGGAGTGTTTCAGTTGCTGCAACCGTTGGGACTGGAACAGTGACTTATAAGTATGTGGTCACAGCATTAGAGTCTGACATTTTAGAGGAATCGGTGGCGTCAGCAGAGGTTTCCCTTACCAATGATCTAACTACTTCTGGCAACAAAAACACAGTTTCATGGGGAGCTGTAAGCGGAGCGGTTCGGTATAACGTCTACAAAGATGACAATGGAGTACATGGGTACATTGGTCAAACTCCTGACACATCATTTGTTGATGATAACTATACTGCCGATCTTTTGACGTCTCCCCCTGAAAATCAAACTCCATTTGGGACAACCGATAACTATCCGTCTACTGTCTCATATCACGACCAAAGGCGAGCATTCTCAGCAACAAACTCTAACCCACAAACAACATGGATGAGTCGCGCAGGATCAGGAGCGAACTTAAGCAAGTCAATCCCTTCACAGGATGATGATGCAATTCAGTTCTCTCTTGATTCTAGGCAGTTCAATCGTATTAGACATTTAGTCCCTTTGGACAAACTTGTGATATTTACAAGTGCAACAGAGTGGATTTTGTTTACTGAAAACTCCGATGCTCTTACTCCTACAACTATTGCGTTAAGGCCACAGAGTTATGTAGGTTGTTCTGAGAGAAGGCCAATTGTATCAGGGGATGCGATTCTTTTTATTGCTGACATGGGTGGTCATGTGTACGACATGAACTATTCATTTGAAACTGATAAATACAAACCTAGAGACATTTCTATTGTGGCCCCACATTTGTTTGATGGGTTTACTATCACGGATTGGGATTATTCTAGTGTCCCCGTCTCTATTATCTGGTCAGTTCGTTCAGATGGGAAGCTAGTTGGGTTAACCTATTTATCAGGACAAAAGCCAGATATTCTAGGATGGCATCTACATGAGACTGATGGAAAGTTTGAGTCTGTTTCTGTTATCCCTGAGAGTGGTGGCGAAAAGATGTTATATGCTGTTATTAAACGTAGGATCAATGGGGTTGATAGAAGGTTTGTGGAGCGTCTTCATTCAAGGATATTCACTGATGTAAGTGACGCGTTCCATGTTGACTCAGGACTTTCGTATGATAACCCAAAAACAATAACAGCTGTAACTAGTGCAAACCCTCCAGTAGTAACAAGTTCATCACATGGGTTTTCTAATGGGGATGTGGTCCAGATAGAAGGTGTTGGCGGTATAGGAATTGATACTGGGATGATTGAGCTAAATGGTAACCGTTATACAGTGGCAAGCTCAACAACTAATACATTTGCTTTGCAAACAGTAGCGTCAACTCCAGCTAATGTTGATGGTAGTGGGTATGCTACTTATGTATCAGGTGGCAAAGCAAGAAAAGAAATCACTGTTGTGAATGGGTTGCATCACCTAATTGGAGAATCTGTGGCTATCTATGCAGATGGGTCGGTGCATCCCAAACAGACTGTATCAGCTGCTGGACAAATCACATTAACGCAAGGTGCTGTTAGAATACATATTGGGCTATCTTATACCTCTGATATGAAAACGCTCCCTGTTGTGGTAGCAAAAGCTGACGGGCTAGGACAAGGACAACCAAAATCTGTATCAAAAGTACATTTAAGGGTAGATACTACTAGAGGTCCTTCGTTGATTGGGCCTGATTATGAACATCTAGTTGCTTATGCTCAAAGAACGAGCGAGCCTTATGGGACGGCAACCGCATTAGTGTCAGACGAGATAGAGATTTCTTTGGATGCTTCATGGACCCGTGGTGGCCAGGTGGTTATTCGACAAACCGATCCCTCACCGTTGACCATTTTATCTGTGACTTCGGAGGTAGATTTTGGAAGTGCTTAAAATAAGACAAGGTGATACCGATGATATAATGTCATTGATTATGCTTGGGAGAGAAATGCACAAAGAGAGTCCCAGGTTCCGCGATATGGATTACGATGAAGACAAACTTATGCACTTAGGACTTGGTTTGGCTGAACAAGGGGGGATATTTATTGCCGAGAAGGATGACAAACCAGTTGGGATGGTTTTAGGCATGGTCACAGAACACTTTTTCGGACATGACTTAATGGCAACTGATCTCGCATTTTATGTTCACCCAGATCACAGGGGTGGTACATTGGCTGTAAGGATGCTTAAGAAATTCGAAGCCTGGGCATTCTCTTTAGGGGCTAAAGTAATCTCTGTTGGAGTTAGCACAGAGGTTGGTTCTGAACGAACTGGGCAACTTTACGAAAGACTAGGCTACCGTATAACGGGCTGTTTAGCAGTCAAAGAAAAGCAAAACTATAAAATTAAGGAGGCTAGTTAATGTTAAACCCACAAGGGATATCGGGTTGGTCGGGGTCAGCTGGTGGTGGAGGTTCACCAATGGGTGGGGCTGATATGGGTTTTAGTACCATGTTTAATATTTCATCAGGGGCAGCAGCTTTAGCTGATGGGTTGGCAGCTTATACAAAGTCAGCAGCTGACAAGTCCTACTATATGCAGAAAGCAGCCATCAGCCAAAGAAATGCTGAGTTGGTCCAGCAGCAGATTGAGGATCAGAAACATGCTAGTAAGCAAGAGCAAGATTCACTTCGTAGAAAGTATAACAAGTATAGGAAGGGCATAAATACTGGGTTTGCAGGGAGAAACCTTTTACTTGGAGGCGGAAC
>TARA_R110000765_G_scaffold14768_1_pt1 | contig 12072 bp, 13 predicted proteins | sample TARA_R110000765 | Tara Oceans TARA_R110000765 (sample SAMEA4398168) | marine metagenome | biome: Polar Biome; feature: [MES] marine water layer (ENVO:01000295) within the mesopelagic zone...; material: water (ENVO:00002006), including particulate matter (ENVO:01000060) such as...... | reverse complement strand
CTATCTACAACTTCTCGTTCTTGTTTCTCCAGTTTCTCCAGAGCCTTCTTGTTTCTAATCACAGCAGCACTAGCATTCCGGATATTAGTTGCTTCCTTTCCTGTGATTCTTTCACCACCCGCAGAATTTTCACCACCGTAAGATTTTTCAAGTTCTTCAACTTGACCTTCATCCATATATTGCTGGAGGTAATTCACATCGAAACCTACTGTGTCGTTACCTGCCCGTCTCTCGGATTTTCTTTTTATCTTCCTAGATAGTTTCTCATTCCGCTGCTGCATCTGAGATTGAAGGAAGCTGTTTGCGGCAAGTAAAGATTGTTGAGCAACCCTACTGTTCGCAAACGTGTCAGAATTTTGTAGTTGAAGAAGACTTATTTTTTCTCGTTGCTCAAATGGGCTAAGATCTTCGTCTTCAAGAGTGATTTGGATTTTACTCAATAGACCCTCGGCTTTTTTGTCTGCGTCTCTCTCGTCACGCAACGATTTTTTTCTTTGTTTGAATTCAAACACGCTCGTGTCGTACGCGAGATCAGCGGCTTTTTCCCTATGTAGTTGCCCACGCAACTTAACCATCAAGTCAAGCTGCGGCATGATCTGTTGATCAGCTTTTGCATTAGCGAAGGAGGATTCAGTTTGATTAAAGCCAAAGTTGTTCCTTTCGGGAGCGATGTCTCGATCAAAATTAAGAGGGGAATCAGGCATTATTAGTAGGAGTTACGGTTTCCCGATTGTGTTTTACGTATCAATTGTTCCGTTAAGTCAAAGTTAACGTCCCTTATTCGGCTAGCTCTAGCTGAATCTTGTTGCATCTTATTTCGTAAAGCGGGGGTCATTATAGACGGAGCTGATGCTTCCGCAGAACGACCATAGTCTAACGCGATGGCTTCTGCTGCTCTACCAAAACCATCTTTTCGTAATCGTTTAGCTAGTCTCAATTTCCCTTTCCTTTGGTAGACGTTACTAGTCCCTTGAAGCTTCGACGAACTTTGCCCAAGCCTCGACGAACCACTAGCCCTAGCAAAGAAAGCATCATAGTCAGCTTTCTTTTTCGCATCTCTCTCAAAGCGCATTTGTCTGACGTTTGAGCCAACAAAATTCTTCCTCTCTTCAAGGATCTCGCGATCCATTGCTGAGGCACTAATACCATAGTCGCCGTCAGGATTGGTCCCTTCGGCCCTAATAGAATCCAACTGCCCTTCTCTAGAGTCGGGGTCTTCGTCTTGAAAAGCTTGGGTTATTCTATCCCTCATCTTGATCCGACGATCCAACTTGGCTTTTGCTGCATCTGCTTCAGTCTCACTACCCCCCGTTAGCTGGCCATCATCCAATATACCTATCTTTTCTATCGGAGTCTCACCGACCTTCTTATCTTTATCATCTTCGTCATCGAAGGCGGCAAGGAAATTTTTAGCACCTCGCTTTACCCCACTGGTAAAGCCTTTCGTGCCTCTCAAAAGGTCTTGTAGGAAGTTAGACATAATTTAAATTTAAGGTATTTTCAAGAAAAAGTCAATCGATGAGGGTGGTCTCTGAGTTTTGTAAAGCGGTAGTTAGATTTTTTATGGTCGTCCTCCGGTAAGGCATGGCCAAATTTGCTGCATCGGGGGGGTCAACAGCCACTAAACCAAGCCGCTGTCTAGCGCAATCCAACGCCAGAAATGCAGCATCGGCAAGATCGGGGCTTCTCCCGAAGCGGGATTTGAACTCAGGCTTCGATTCTATTTTCATTCGGAGGCTCCCACCTTTAACCATGTCGTAGTTCCTTGCGGTCATTTCTTGCGCGAGTTCGGGGTCAATCCCAAAGATTTGTTTGGTCCGCATCAATTCTTTCCCCACAAACCACAACTCCGATACACGATTTACGTATAACTCCGTCCCTATTTTAGAACTGTTTGCGCTAACTCGTTTATCACTAGCCTTCCCACCAAAAGAAATTCTCATAAATTTGTTCGACCACTCCCCAGCCAGCACATCACAGAAGGGAGCACCCGCTCCCGTGGCATCAACGCTGAGATTCTCGGGCAGCACGTTGTTCTTGATGCATTCTTTTTTCACCTGCTCAACAATCTGATATGTGCGAGGAATCGCCTTGTTTGTCGCATCGTCATTTAAGTGGACGGCTTTACCAAACTCAATCACATACTGACCCGACATATCATACCCACATTGCGCCAAGAAAAGAACTGTCCGGTCACCACCATTAGTGAAGCTAGGATCTAGTCCCGCCAAATTTACCGGATTTCCTTGCCAGTTTACTTTATTCAAAGAACCAGAAGACGTTAATTCGTTCTCCGTGTAAATTCCTGTAGTCTCGTCACTATCAAAAAATACAGCTCTCACCATTCTCATATAGCCCCTACTCTCGACTCCCAATAACGCTTTATCTTCGTCAAGTTTTTCTTGGGTTGGGAGCCAAGGATATATGACTTCTCCGGCTACAATGTTTGGCGATCTCTCACCATCTAAGCGAATGTATTTCCCATTCCATTTAGTCTCCCATGCATCCTCTGTGTTAGTGTCTACACTATCCCAACCGCTTTTCGGCGTAGCCCATATCCCAAAGGCATCGAATCTGGAGTTGGGGTTACTCATCCCAATCATTTGAAATGATGGGTTCTTCGATAAGTTAGTTAGTCCGGCGTTCAAAATTGCTTCAGACAATTCTGACAGCTCATCACCAATGAGTATCACCCGCTTCTGTTTTATTCCGATAAACTTCCCTACCGCTTCTTTAGTCTTGCTCTTCTCTGCTGAGATCAGAGAGAGTCCTGCTCGCTCAATTAAAATCCCTTTCTCATTAACGTAGGAAGCATTACCAATTGAATCCCTAATCTTGATTGGTGCATCGTCAATCACGGACAGGAGAGACATCACACTACCCCAGATACGCTTACGGGCTTCACGAAGCGTGGTCGAAGTCATGAGAATTAGCGTGTCTTGAGGCTGCGATAACCAATTCACTATCCCCCAAGCTGCCATAGTGTGACTCTTTCCTGATGAAGCGGACCCACCCACAGCCAAATATTTATTCTCTAAGGCAGCACGGATCATAAGACTTGCCCAAGGGTGGCGAACCATTAGCTTTTCTGGAAGTTCGTCATTGTTCCATATCTCGTCACACACCCGCCAGAAATAATATTCCCTTGCAGCCACTACTTCATGGTTGGCAAACCCATATAAAAGGGCTGTGAGTAAACTAGTCGGTGGGATTTTAAACCCACCCACATCCATCTTTTTTGTTTTAGGGTCGATTCTTGGTTCGAGTAACTGCTTGCTCCTTTGTTCTTTTGAAGACATAATTATTTAAAACAATAGAACAGAAAAAAATGGGTATCAATTCCAAACAAGAAATTAAAGACCGTGCCATCCAGCTATACAATTTAGATTGGAAAACAAGTTCTATCGCCAAAGAGTTGGGGGTCCATTCGGGGACGGTGCGAAGGTGGTTTAAAAAGAAAGGAATCCCAGCCAGAAAAAACGGGTTAGATATGGCGGTTAAGGCAGAAGATATCGACATATCTGAAAAACCTGTCGATGAGTTAGCTGATAATATTGAGCAGAATCTAGAGAACATGACAGACGAGGCGGTGCTCAGAGCAAAGCATGATGCTCGCTTGGAAGAAGATAAAACAATGATGGAGATTGCAGAAAGTCAAAGTAGTCCTGCTGAAAAGTATCAGCACTACATTGCCGCAGCCGGAATTAAACTTCTGCGGGACAACATGAATAACTTAAAAGGACCGAAGAATGTTCGCGAACTTTCTGAGTTGGATCAACTTATCCGAAGGAACTTAGGTCTTAATTCTAAGACGGGTGGGGGAGCTTCAAGTAAGATGCAGATTGATATTTCCATTCTAAACAATAGGAAAACGGATAGGGGGCAGGGAGCTGTAATAGATATTGAATCTAATGATAAATGATTTTGACAACTTCTCTTGGGACTATAGCCCTAAAAAAGACCCTTACCATAAAAGGTCTTTAACTTCGGGTGACTACAGAGAGACGGGCTTTGCAGAAGTAATATTTTTCCACCAGCTTGAAGAGGCACTAGTTGGAATTGTTGAATTAGCGACTGGACCTCCCATAGCTTGTTATAGTAGTTCTGTTGCAAGAACTTTACTACAGGAAGAGCACGGACTAACTGAAGCGGATGCCAAGTTTGCACTGACTCAACTTATTTCGGCGGACTTAGGACCGAGTGCGCCCTGTTTTTTAGACACTAGTATCGTAGAAAAGTAATGACCCTATTCAAAAACAAAGAGCTTGTTAATAACCCCAAGGTAATCATCAGAAAAGAGGATTATCAGAAGGACGATTTCTACTTTATTATAAAGGAATTAGAGGGTCCGTTCTATAGGGTCAACCCGTCGAATGCAAAAGAAGTTTTCTTTTTACAAGCCCTTCCAAAAAATGTATTTGTTTACGCTCCTGCGGAAGGCAGTGGGCTAATAATTACTTTAAATTTGTTTTGATAATCGGAATTGATAACGGACTAGATGGGGGGCTGTGTGCTGTGTCTAAGTTTGACGGCTCTGTCATAGACAAGATCGCGATGCCTACGAAGTGGGTAGCTAAAAAACGAGAGGTAGATACTCGCGCCGTTAAAGAATGGGTTACGGCTTTCAACACTCCTTTTACAATTGCTATTGAAGAACCCCTAGCCCACGCCAAGAGTTCTCAAGCAGTAAGATCTATGGCACTTTCTTTTGGAAAAATTGTGGGGATGGCAGAAGCCAACGACTACGATGTTCAAAGGATTTCTGTCCACAAATGGCAAAAGGCCATGCTTGGCTTTAGACCTAAAGGGATGACTAAGCAAGTTGCTCTCTCTAAAGCGGAACAGCTAGCCCCTGTAGAGAGCTGGTTAAAGAATAAGAGATGCCGCAAAGCCCACGATGGGATGGTTGATGCGTTCCTTGTAGCCCTTTATTACAGGGGAACACAAAAAAATTGAAAAAACTTATTGACCTAATTTCTGGTCCACATCAGAGTCCGTCTGATGAAAACGCCAGACCACGCTGATAGAGGACACGCCGAGTTCTCCCCCTCTTCACTAAAATACTGCGCCGGATGTGCGGGGTATAACGGTCGTGAAGGAACCAATCCTGCCGCCGAGATGGGGACTCGTATCCACGAAGCCCTTGAAATTTTAGACCCCTCTAATCTTCAGAGTGAACAGGAGATTTCAATCTACGAAGAGATCATTGCTGATCAGACTGAGTATCTGAAAAACTACGAAGACAGAGAACTAACTGAAACACACTCAGAAATCGTCCTAGACATAGAACTAAAAGGAACATCAACTTTTGGAACTTGTGACCACCTCTCAATATATGGGAAAAAGGAAGGGGTATTAATAGACTACAAGACGGGGATCAGTGTTATCGAGACCCCCCGAGATAACTACCAAGCTCGTGCTTATACGGTAGGGTGCTTCCAAAGATTCCCTGAGTTGGAAGAGATTACATTTGTATTCTTCATCCCCCAAAGGAATGAAATTCTATCCGACACTTTTAAGAGGAGCGAGCTTGAAGATCTTATCAACGACCTCTCCTCGGTGATTCTAGAAGCAGAACGAGTTAGACCTAAATGGGAAGGGGGGACTCCTAGTCTAGGAGAATTGACTCCCACAGTAAACTGCCGCTTCTGTAAGTTTGAGGATATTTGCCCCGCACTGGGTGGGCTGGTGGTGGAAGTAGCTAAGAAGATAAACCCTCAACTACCTGATGTTGACTTAGACTCTACTGAAGACCCCGAAGTTTTAGAACAGTTGTGGGCAATACAAAAAATCGTAACCTATTGGGCAGACGGTTTCAAAAAGAGATGCATTAAGCTCGCTCAAGATGGTCTTGAGTTCCCAAACCTCCGCCTTAAAAAGATGTCTGGGAGGAGGAACATAACTAATCAAAAAATCTTTATGCAAATTGCAAAGGATTTTGGGATGGACAGTGGGAAAGTCTTAGAACAAGTTTCCATCCCCCTTGCCAAAATTGCCAAAAGTATTGGCGAAACAGCAGAAAGAGGTCAGAAGAAAACAAAAGCAGAGTCCTTTATTAAGACCTGCCAGTCCCACGACATCATCGAAGAATCATCCTCAAGACATACTTTGTCGTGAGGAAAAACAAAAAAAACAGAAACCAGAAACCAGAAACAAAATGAGTAACCAAAATAAATTAGCCACAGAGCCTGTCAATGCACTTTCTACAGGAGCACTGCCAGATACTATCGACGCATCGGATATTGATATTCCACGAATCAACGTGGTGCAAAAAACCAGCGACATTACTTGTCGCGATGGGGAACCCGCTCCCTACGGTTCCCTCGTCCTAGACAAATCCATTGTCTTGGCTCAACCAGAAACTCCAATCAAGGTTATCCCTTTGATTGCAACAAAACAATGGCGTGAGGATATCCCTTATGACTCGGATGATGTTCCTCGTATTGCGGGAACTGAAGCAGAAAAGAATCAACTAGCTTTGGATAGCGAGTATAACCTCCTTGAATTTGCAGAGATCACCTTCCTGTTTGAAGGTGGTGCTGATGATGACGTTGAGGCTTTCCCTCTTCCTCTTGGGAAAAAGAACTACGCTATGGGTCGGATCAATGTTGCGAAAGACGCTTATCGTCAAACCTTTAAAAGGTTGGCTACGTTTGCCGTCTTCAACAAGAATACTCCGATTCACACTAGACTGTGGAATCTTACTTCTTCGGCTATCACGAGGGGTAAATATTCATGGTTCGCTCCATCTCTGGCAATCACGCAAAATGAGACAAGTGAGGAAGTCGTGTCCTTTGTGGAGGGTTTTATGAATTCGTAATATGACTACTAAAATTACACCACAAGAAGTGTTCGAGGTTGAAATCGAGGCAATGAAGAAAAGCCTTGTTGATCTGGAAGCAGTTCGGAATACAACAGAAACAGCAATCACTGCAAATAGAATTCTCTTGGGTGGTCTTGAACAGAACTTGCAGACATGCCACAAGGAAACTGAATTGTTACTTGAGGAAAAAGATTAGGTAATGCGGCGGCGTTGTTACTTTCGCTGGTGAATCATCCACCTTTGGGTAACCGCATAAAAGCCCGAGAAATACCTCGGCCCCCTTTTAGTTCCATTTTAGGGGGTCGGGGTAACTTTATATTATGAATACTTTTGCAATAGATTACGAAACTTATTATGACAAGGACTGCTCCATAAGAACTCTAGGAGTTTTGGGGTATTTCAGCCACCCCAACTTCGATGCTTACATGGTATCTGTAGTTGGAACAGATGGGACAAATTTTGTTGGTCACCCTAAAGACTTCGATTGGAGTTTACTGGATGGTCATATTGTCCTTTCACACAACGCCTCCTTCGATGAAACCTTGTTCCTGTATGGTGTATCCCAAAACTGGTGGGATAACTGTGAACCAGCAGAATGGCATTGCACCGCAGATCTTGCCGCATATTGCAAGCTGCCAAGATCACTTAAAGGGTCCACGGCTAAACTATTTAATCTTACGGTAGATAAATCTACACGAGATAATATGTCTGGTAAGCGATGGGAGGATATGTCCCCAGATTTCCAGAAAGAAGTTAGTGAATACGCTCTCAAAGACAGTGAGTTATGTCTCAAGTTATGGGAGTCACTCAAAGATTATTGGCCCCAGTTTGAGCGAGACATCAGCAGAGTAAACAGAAGAATAGTTCAGCGGGGTATTCCAATTGACACAGATCTTTTGAAGACTCAGTTAGAGACAATCAACAAAGCTTTGTTTGAAGCTGAACAGAACATCCCGTGGTTAGATGAGAAACCCCTTTTGAGCAGAGCCGCTTTCGATCAGCAATGTTTATTGCTAGGTCTTACCCCACCACATAGTCTTGCAGAAGCGGATGAAGATTCTAAAAAATGGATCAAAGAACATAGCGAAGAGCACAAATGGATAGGAGCTGTTAAGAGCTGGAGGAGGATTAACTCTCTTAAAAAGAAGTTAGAAAGCTTTGATTATGCCACCATGCCAGACGGTAGATACTACGGTGGGTGCATGTATTTTGGTGCGCACACTGGTAGATTCAGTGGGTCTGGGGGTAACTTAAACCTTCAGAATTTACCCCGAGAGGGGATGTTTGGTGTGAACTTGAGGCATTTGATTTGCCCTCAACCAGACAAAAAATTAATCGTGGTAGACCTATCTCAGATTGAAGTCCGAACACTTTGCTGGTTAGCTAAAGATCGCGAAATGATGGAGGAGATTAAAAATACAGACGATATTTACGAAGCGTTCGCTATTAGATTTGGGATGTGGGATGAAGAAAAAGGTGTCCTCAAAAAAGAGAACCCCGAAAAACGTCACGCCGTAAAAACGATGGTGTTAGGGTGCGGTTATGGGGCGGGAGCTAAACGATTTTCGAGTATGTCTTCAATTAGCGAAGAGGAAGCTCAAAAAAGAGTGGACACTTATCGACACAAGATGAGGAAAATAAAATCTCTTTGGTATGAATATAGTGAGGACATCAAAGGTTCGGTGAGTGTTACCGGAGGGTATGATGCAGACGGTAAAAGACTACACTCTAGATTCACAGTTGATCTCCCCAGTGGGAGGGTTCTGGACTATGGGACACTACAAACAGGTGGAGACCCCAGTAATATACAATATACAGCGAAAGTTCCTAGACACGGTAAATACGTTCCCGTAAGACTATGGGGTGGGTTAGTAGCCGAGAACGCTTCTCAAGCATTAGCACGAGATATATTTTCCGATATGCTGCTGAGAGTGGATAAAGCGGGATACAAAATTGTTATGCATGTCCACGATGAGGTGGTTGTCGAAGCTGACGCTGATGAAGCGGAGGAAGTGTTACACAATATAATCAAAATTATGTCAGAACCCCCAACGTGGATTCCAGATATCCCCGTAGCTGCCGAAGGATCAATACAAACCAGATATGAAAAATGAAAATTAAATACCTCAAGAACTTAAAATCAAAAGCTGCTTTAATAACCGTAAGTGATCCAACAGAGATCGCGGTCAAAGCAATCCCCCCGTTTAAATCTAAAGCTTTATATCGGGAGTGGTGTGCTAAGAGTGATACCGAACATGCCTTCTTAACGGGCTTTGAAGGTATTAACCCTAACGCAAGAATCGAAGGGGAGAACAAGATATGTAAGATTACTTCAATCCCAGCGGACTTCGACGCACCACCCGATTGGCCTAATGTAAAAGACATCATCAGAGCAAAATGCCCTAAAGCTTTACCCGCTTGGTATTGCCGGACATACAGTGGCTACATCAGGTTGTTCTTTGAATTAGAGGAGACTCTTTCTATCCACCACACTTTGGTAGCGGGGTTCTTTAAGTATCTTAAACAAGCTCTCCAGTATCAAAAAATCTTTGCGGGTTACGATAGGAAGTCTGAGTCTCCGTCCCAGTTAATGGAAATTGGAACAGACTGGGTAAACATGGGGGGTAAGATTCCTAGCTGTGTGGCTCAAACAGCTTTGTTTAAAGCGGCACAAGAAAAACCACCCGAGTCTAAAGATACTTCCATCCCAATTGAAATAGTTTCCGAAGAGGTCGAGAAAAAATTCCCAAATAGATGGATAGGAGAGTTTGAAGTGGGGTCACGAGGCCCGTTGTTTTGGATCGATGATGGTATCGACAGGGAGGGGTGTCAGGTATTTGAAGATGGGATGGTCGTGTATTCGGATCGCGATCTCGCTTGGAAAACATGGAGAGATATCTTCGGTCCTGATTTTGTTAAAGACTTTGAAGAACAGAAAATGGGGGATCTCCTCGATGAGTATTGGTTCAACGGTAGACAATTTTTTAAACAGCTTGATGGAACGGCTAAACCGATCCCCCGAGATCAATTAGTCTTGGAGCTTCGTCAGAGAGGCTTTAAAGGGGGTAGACCAAAAAAGGGGGAGAACGTCTCAGAAGTTGAAGCGGCTATCGTCCTGATTAGTAACACAAATAGGATAGATGAAATAGCTCCTGTTGTGTTCCGGCGGAACGAAAGGATTGTATCCTACAACGGTTTACGTATCCTTAACTCAGCAACAGTGCGCCCTATAGAACCCGCTTCGGAGGGGGATATAAGTAAATGGCCTTTTTTGAATAAATTTTTTGACCAGTTCTTTGAGGACTCGACAAGCATACGAAGTAAGTATTATTTCTTGGGGTGGCTTCAAAGATACTACAAAGCATTTTACAATAACAAAGAAGATCAGGGGCAAGCTTGTATCCTAGTTGGGCCAGCTAAGAGGGGTAAAACCCTTTTGTCGAACAAGATAATAGCTGCCTTAGTTGGGGGTTTTGCTGATGCGAGTGACTACCTATCAGGAGGAACAAAATTCAATAAAGACTTAGGGCGAGCAGCTTGTTGGGTCATCGATGACACAGTCAGTGCTGCGTCTTTCCAAGATCAACGCAAAGCGACAGAGCTAATTAAGCGGGGTGTGGCTAACCCAAGAATTGAATTCATGGCAAAATATGCGGATGCCGTCAACCTCCCGTGGGCGGGTAGAATAATAGTAAGTCTTAACGACGATCCTAACTCGATGAGTGTCCTACCCACAATGGACTCCAGCAACAAAGATAAACTTATGGCGTTCAGAATTTGTAAGGAACCTTTTGTATTCCCGAAGAAAGTAGAACTAGAAGCTACTATTGCACAAGAATTACCGCACTTGGCAAAGTGGCTGATGGATTGGAAACCACCAGAAGAGATATTAGACGATGATAGATTTGGTATTAAGGGCTTTATAGACCGTAGTATTTCTTACGCCGCATTTGACAACTCAAGCAGATCTCAAGTGTCTGAACTAATTGATTTCTTTTCAAAAGCTTGTAGACAACAAAATGAAAAGATGGCTTCGTGGCGTGGGACAATACTAGAACTTCAAGTCGCGTTGCATTCCTACAATGGGGGGCGACCGTTAGGAGCTTCTAATAAGATAGACTTCATAAGGAACGGGCTGTCACACTTAGAAGATGTAGGACGAAGTAGTAAAACTACTAGGCCCATAAAATCTGTAGGCAAAGGAAGTGGTAAGGTCTGGGTGATCGATGTCACAGCACCTTTCGATATTGATTACGAAGAGATTACTTCAGAGAACCAGCCTTTCTGAGAGCGTCGATTGGCAAATGATACCCATCAACTTTATAAGTAAATCCGTAATCATCGAGTTCACCTCGCCGTTTATAGTCGGCTTTCCTCTTTATAGATAGGGCTGTTGCCCAACCAAGGAGCCAAGCTTTCTGAAAATCTTTACGGACACGAACGAAGAAGTATGCCTTAGCAGGTAACTTTTTTCCTTCGGGGCAATTAACAGAAGCTGTGTAGTGGGGTAGGGGAACCCCAACACAGCTTTTTGCTTTTATATCTATCGTGCGATTACCGAGAACGTAATCGTGTTTAAAAGATTCACCCCCCTCATAAATAGCTTGGGGATACAAACATTCAAACGCGACCTCACCCAAAAACCCAGTCATGCGCCCCTCGCCCCTAGTAAAAGAATTAGGCAGAATTCCTAGCTTTTCGCTCCGCTCAAAAGCTTCTTTGACGTGATCGCTCGTTGGACTAAAAACAAGCATTCCGTTGGATCTTTTGAAATGTTTAGGTAATTTTTTTCTGCTCATGTTTTCCTAATCGTTTCAACAACCGCTCGTAGGCCGGAAAGAAAACTTCATCCATACACCGCACCACAGCTTCCTGTTCAAAGGTCTCACAAAACCCAACTCCTGATATACACAAAGAGGCTTCCATAAGCTCATGCCTCAAAGTGTTAAGTAACACCTCATCCTTTAGCTCTTTATCTAAAATTATTACTTTCCGGTCGTGGCTGTAGTAACCAAACAACCCGACCTCGCTTAAGTCTTCCCTTAATATTTTAACTACTTGGCCAGCTACACGAACAGTTTTTGGTAATCTCATCAGGTGAAAAAGTTATTCATCCCTTCGGCATACATCTTACCTAACTTAGATAGGTCCGACATAACTAGCGCGACATCTTCTGGGTTAGATCCAAAGAAGGGTTCTGCAATACACGCAGCTACGGGAGTCTTCCGCAAAAACAAAGCGCCCCGATC
>TARA_R110000765_G_scaffold339637_1_pt1 | contig 12074 bp, 3 predicted proteins | sample TARA_R110000765 | Tara Oceans TARA_R110000765 (sample SAMEA4398168) | marine metagenome | biome: Polar Biome; feature: [MES] marine water layer (ENVO:01000295) within the mesopelagic zone...; material: water (ENVO:00002006), including particulate matter (ENVO:01000060) such as...... | reverse complement strand
TTTGAAGTCCTGTATCAGCAATCGGACGTAAACCCAGCCAATGTTTTGGTAGATCCGCTATGGGTTTCAGGTGGTATAGGTAAAGATGGTGTAGAGCACCCTGGTTGTTGGGACAACGACAGAGATATATGGGAATTACCTAGAAACGTATCAGATGACATTACAGTTATAGCATCTGCTGACCCATCGCCTTCTAAATTTTGGGCTTTGCAATGCTGGGCATACAATTCAAATACAGAATACAGGTATCTGCTTGAGTCTTACAGACGTAAGATGGATGCGCCTTCTTTTTTAGATTGGAGCCACGAAAATCAACGATTTTCTGGGGTAGCAGAAGAATGGTGGCAAAAATCTAATGAGATAGGGCACCCTATAACGCATTGGATTGTAGAAGCTAACGCTGCACAGAAGTTTATTATGCAATATGATCACTTCAGAAGGTGGGCTGCGTTACGTAATGTGCAATTAGTTCCACATTACACACACAGTAGGAACAAAGGTGACCCTAAGTATGGGGTTCAAATGTTAGCGCCTTTATGGAAAGTAGGTCGTATACGTTTACCAGGTAAACAAAATTCTGAAGCACGCCCACATTCTCTTCTTTTAGTTAATGAAGTTACTAAATGGAATGCAGATGGTACTGGTGCTCGTACTGACGACTGTGTTATGGCACAATGGTTTTTAGAACATAACTTAGAGAATCTAATTACACCGACTATAGTTAACAATTATCAATGGAGGCCATCATGGATGGCATAAACTTAGCCTAGCAGGCGAGGTAAACGTGAAGTCAGTTGAAGAAATCTTAGCTTTATATTCTACACGTACAAGAGGATCATTAGAAATAAAATCAAGGATGCGTAACTTACGCAGTTACTACAACGGAGACGTTATAGTACCTCTTCCTGAAATCAACTCAGACGAGAAATCTGCTGTAGCTAACTTACTTGCACAAGGGTTAGATCAAACAGCAATGAGAATTGCTTCTACTAGTCCAGACATTTTTTGTCCTCCGGTAAATCAAGAAACAAAAAGATCTAGAGATAACGCTTCGATAACAAGACAAGCTATTTTTGGTTGGTGGGAAAACAGCCGAATGGATTTACAACTAGCAAAACGAGCACGCCATTTAATTGGTTACTCAACTACTTACACACAACTTAGATTTAATTTTAAAACTAATTGCCCTGAATGGCACATCAGAGATCCATTAACTGCTTACCCTGCTCCTCTTTACGGCCCTAATGACATGAGTCCAAGAGATATAATTTTTGCGTATGAACGGCCTTTGGGTTGGCTTCGTCAAATGTATCCTTTAGCTGCTAGAGAATTTGATGCTGGCGGGTCAGAAGATCAAGCCATCAATATAATTGAATACCTTGATGGCGATGAACAAGTCCTTTTAGGGACACGAGGCGCAGTAGATGTTGGATCTAATTTTCGGAGTGAAACTATACCTGGTGTAAACGCAGAGCTAGAACGTATACCTAACTTTTTAGGCAAAACGCCTGTAGTTATAGCTCAAAGAATAAACTTAGATGAATCACAAGGGCAGTTTGATGGCATCCTTGGGATGTATCAGATGCAAGCACGTTTGATGGCGCTTGAAGTTATTGCAGTGCAAAAAGGTGTATTCCCTGACACTTGGCTTGTAGGACGTGCTGGTGAATCTCCTCAAATAGTTAACCCAGCAGATGGTTTAACTGGGGAAGTAGGCATTATACGTGGCGGCGATCTTAAAGATATGCAGATGCAGCCAGGCTATATGACTAACCCAGCTATTGATCGTCTTGAAAGAGCACAAAGATTAACTGCTGGCATACCAGCAGAGTATGGTGGAGAATCTACTTCAAACATTCGTACTGGTCGTCGAGGAGATGCAGTGCTTAGCGCTGTTGTAGACTTCCCAGTGCAAGAAGCACAAAAGATTGTTGCTCGTTCGCTTGAAGAAGAAAACAAAATAGCTATTGATATGGCTTTAGTGTATGCAAAAAACAAATCAACATCTTTTTATGTAAGCACTAAGAACGCTAAAGGCCAAGTTGATTATGTTCCTAAAACAAACTTTGAATCAACTAACAACATTGTTAGCTATAGCCAACCTGGAGCGGACATTAACACTTTGGTAGTAGGCGGGGGGCAACGTGTCGGTATGGGCACTATGTCTAAACGATCGTTTATGAAGCTTGATCCTTTAATTGATGATCCAGAGTTTGAACATGACACAGTAATAGCTGAACAATTAGAACAAGCAATGCTTACAGCTATTCAACAGCAAGCTGCTGAAGGCATAATACCTCCCGGAGATCTTGCACGGATAATGACTTTAGTGCAAAACAATAGGTATGAGCTTGCAGAAGCAATTTCTAAAGTTCAAGAAGAAGCTCAAGAACGTCAAGCAACTGAAGTTGAAGCTGCTTCTCCTGCTGCACAACCTGGGTTAGCATTACCAGGTATGGGAGCGGAATCTATGCAAATGCCACCGCAGCAACAACAAGCTGCTCAAGCTCAACCTTCAATGGAAGAACTATTAGGAGCGTTATAATGGCTCAACCAATTCAAACTGCTCAAGGTCAAGAGTACGGTAAAGCACAACAGCAAGAACAAGCGCAACGACAAGTACCTTTACCAACTATGGACACTATTAAACCAGGTGGTATGGGCGATTTTAGTCGGCCTACAGAAATGCCTGAAGAAAGTGTTACTACTCCAATGGATCCTATGTCTCAAATGAGCATAGAAGAAGATCAGTACAGCTTAAAAATGGCTCGGATGATGCCGTATCTTTTAGAAGCAGCATCTAGACCTACAGCTAGCCCATCTACAAGATCAATCGTTAACCAATTAGCTTTGCAAATACCACCTATATCTATTACTGAAGGCTGAACATGACAGGTTTTTATGATCGGGTAGAAGGTATTAGTAAAGGCTTTTGGGAGATAGGAAAAAAAAGCGGTGAGTTTCTTTATGATATGGCTGAAGAAGCTATCACTGACGAAGATGAATTTGAGGGTAATGGTATACTCGATACTGTTTGGGGATCATGGAAAGATAATGTTTTAGGAGAAGGCGGAGTATTACAAGCAGCTTTTGGTAAAGACGAAATAGAAGAAGATGGCGGATACAGCGCAACTGTAGGCGGAAACTTTTTTGGATCTATTCCTGAATCTATTAGGAAACCAGGAACCAAAATTATTTCACCAGTCCTTAGCGCTTTAGACGCTACGTATGAGTATGTAGTTGATCGCCCTATTGGCACACTTATAACTTTACAAAATATGGCGTTGACAGATCCTGGATCTATTATTGACCCAGGTTCTTATGCTAAAGCTTGGGAGATTACTAACAGTAGAAGTATGGGGCAAGCATTTGCTTTAGCTGTAGGTTTTGTAGATCCTACAGATCCTGATCAAGTTAAAAAATATAAAGATACTGCTTGGTTTAATTTGCTTTCAGGCAGTATTGATATGATGGGAAACATAGTTTTAGATCCAACTAACGTACTTTTTGCTGGCACTAAAGTAGGTAAGTTAGCTAGAAACGCTATAAGACCTGGTGACTACGCTGCTCAAGTAGCTTTAACTGCTCCAAGATATTTGAAAATGAGACAACGTATTGACGATTTGCGGGAAGAGTTCCCAATGTCGCAACAGTACAAAGATGGTTTAGGTTACATGCAAGAAGATGTACCTTTTATCCAGCAACTAGGTTCTAAAATCTATAAAGCTTCACGTACTGGAAGATTAGGTAAAGATTTAAAAATGAGAATGACAGAGGAGTTTGCAAATAACCTTGCTGCTGTCTCTAACCATAAAGCTTTTGACACGTTGATTAGAATGCAAATGGGTGACGCAAGCGCATTCGAAGAGTTGCGTACTGCCGCTATTGATGCAATGAATAGTAAGGGCGAAGGCGGCTTACGAGATCAATTAGCGGACTTAACTACCCCGTTAATACAATCGTTTAAAGTATCTAGTGTAGATGGGAAACCGTTAAACACTCAAGCACGGTTAGCTTTATTAGAAAATAATCCTTTTAGCGGTATAGACCCTAATAGGGCAGCGACTATTAGAGGAAGCGAAGTAATTACTGCTCTTGAGCAAATGCTTCCGACAGAAGTTTGGCGTGTTGCTGAAGAAGCTTTGTTTAATGAGACATCAAAAGTTAATAGAGTTACTGCTGAGAACCGTGATTCTAATCGAGCCGCTAAAAGATTAGGTCTTTGGTTTAATCCTGAAGAAGCAGCAAGAATTGATCCTCTTGGTCCAGGTATTAAAAATTGGTTTAAAGCTGGTGACGGGTCAGTAACTGAAGCAGCTTTTATAAGAAAATATAAAAAAGATTTATCTCTTGAACAAGAGAAAGATCTTTTAGCTTGGGCTGGTATTCATCCAGGAGATAGAGCAGGGATAAAAGACTTTTGGGACAGATGGGATAGAATCATAGATATTGATGTAAGAGTAGATCTTGATATTAATCGTCGTGTCACAGCCGCTGATGCTTTGCAAGGTTCTGTGTATAGAGGTGGTAGTTCTACAGATAATGCTAGAGATAATTTTTCAAGTTATAAACAACAAGCATACGACAATCGTATTGAAGAGCTTAATAAGTTAGAAGATAGAGCATTAGCTAATTGGGATACAGAAAAAGAAATTTCTATATATGATTTAAAAGTTAAAGGTTTTACTACACGTAGATCTCGAAGTGGTTCTGATGCAAAAGTTATTAGTGGCACACCACTTGGTAACTCAAATTTTAGTAAACAACGAAAAAGTTTTTGGGACGAATGGAAAAAACAAAATAAAAATCAGTCTAGTGGTGACGTTTTTTATCCAGAGAATATTACTGTTAATGATTCGCCTGTTAGAAATCTTCCAGATTCTCCTGCTTTTGAAAAAGCAGCTGAGTGGGAAGAGTATAGAAATATGCTCGAAGCAACTTTGCCTGAAGAACTAAAACAATATATTGGCAAACCAATAAACGAAATTCCAAATGAGATTAAAGATGTTATATTTGAATACAATCTTGAAAGAATAGAACAAAAAGGATTTTGGGATACGTGGGAAGAACTTTTTTCTGAGAAGATATCTGAAAATCAGAAAGCTGCTAATAAAATTGGTAAAGGCAAAGAAACTGATTTACAAAAACAAGGTCTTACTTCTAAAGAAGCTAAGGGTGAAGATAGTAAAGAACTTCTTTTAGCTGAGTTTAATAAACGGAATGCGCCTAAAGAAGCAAGAGAATACGCAGGTGTGCCTAGAGACGAAATACCTTTAGATATACAGAATGTAATCTATGAGTTATTTGTAAAAGAAAATCCAAAGTCTTTAGGGCAAGATGCAATGCCTATGAAACGAAATGTTTCTCAAGGGTTTGCTCCTCAACCTAAAGATAGAGTTGAAGTTTTTTATGGCAAATTTGGTAGAAACAAATTAAGTAGTAACAGAACTCCTGAAGATGGACTAGCTCCGTATTGGGAAAAGTTTATTAGAGGTGTAGAAAACAATAGAAAAGATGTTCCAAAAAAGTTTTGGGATGATTGGAGAGATGTAAGAAACAAAAACATTTCTCCTGTTTCATCAGGCTATTTAAATAGGTTAAGAAAATGGGAAGACATACCTGATATTGATAGAACAAAAATTTTTGAAGAAAATAAATTTGATAAAGTTCTTGAGCAAACAGATGCTCCTGGTCCACAGATGATGTCGAATACAGCATTTTTAAAAGATAAAGCTGCTAGAGCAAAACAAGCTAAGCTTGATGGAGCAACTGAAATTCAAATAAATGCTATTAGACAAGAAACGATTGCAGGGTATAGAAAAGAATGGGCTGAGCTTTATAAATCTCCTGATGGGAAGTCTGGTACTTTACAAGAATTTACTGATGAGATAAGAAGAAAAGATTTTGTTGAAGCGTGGGATGGGTATATAGATTTTGAAACAGATTGGGCTTCAGTTAGAGAACGTCGTTTTAAACGGGATGAATCGTCTGAGGTTTCTATTGTAACAGACAGAAACATTGTAGAAGCTGAAGAGATCTTGTTAGCTTCTATAGATTCTCGTCGAGCTTCTATGGTCGCTACTCAAGAATCAGGAATTCGACCAGCTTTTGAGCAAGCAGAAATAGATGGGCTAGTTAATTATAGAACCAATTTAAGATCTGGTCCTACAAAAGGTAAACTAAATACTGTTGCAAAAATAAAGGATGCACTACTTGTAGATCGTCTTAACTATTTCTTTAGATCGACAGCACGTTTAGTTAAATTCAATGAGCAAAGAAACATTACAAATATTTATAACGGTGATGATGCTGCCGCTTTGTTTAACAAACAAGGATATGAAATTAGCAACGGTTGGGAATTAGAAGAAGGATATATTTTTAAACCTGGTGAAATAAAAACGACAAAAGATTCACCTGCCGTTGAAAAAGGATCACAATGGAAAAGCAAGGAAGCACCTAAAGAAAAAGTAAACAAAGAAACTATTACACCTGCTGGTGATGGTTCTAGACCAAAACAAGCAAAACAAGATAAAGACCCAACTGATGAAGCATGGTCAGAGTTTATAAAAACTGAACCATTTGAAAATGCAGAATTAGGTAGACAATTTAACGAGTATGCAGATGGTCAATTTGTACCTATGGAAGAACTAGTTAAATTAAACGAAAGTCTTAAAGGCAATAACGTTGAAGTCCCTATTTTAAGTGACGCATATATTGACGCTAAATTTAAAGACGGCACAAAAATAGATTTAATGACTGACGATGCAATCACTGTTGCACAACGAGAACTACAAAACAAAATCATGCAACAAGGTGACAATTATGAACTTCCATTTGCTGCTGCTTTTGCAAGCGATAGGTTACGTTTAAAAAGTTTAGCTCGACGTGCAGATTTTCGTGAAGATGCGTGGGAAGGAATTAACGTTCTTGATGATGCTTTAAACAGAAACCCAGATTTAGTTGCTGCTGCTGCCGATGACATTTTGTCAACTTATGGTGTAGGTATCTTAAATAAAAATTCAGTTCCTAAGACTTCTTATCTGGGAGATGTAGGAGTTAAAGTTGTTGAGTATATAGAAAAAGGTGTAGGAAAAGGACCAAAAGGTATAGGTGGTTTGCCTTCAACTACAGTTCGTTTGTTTAGCGAAAAAGTTGTTCAAGGTATTATTTATTGGGATGATGCTGCTCATGCGTATAGTCAATTTGACAAAATGTTACGTGACGCAGGGCGTGTACAAAACAATGGTAAAACTTTATTAGAAGAAGCAGGCTTAAACGTTGATGAACTTTTAGGAAGATGGGCTTCTGCGCCAGGTACTAACTTTAAAAAACCTATTTTTTATGAAACAGTTGAAAAGTTAAATAAATCTTTAGTAGATCTTTTTGGAGATCAACTTAGCGATGGTGTAAGAAATACTGATGACTTAGATAAAATTACTAGGATTCTGCGTAGGCAATGGAAAGGCGCAGACAAAGCTTTAAAAGAAGCTGCTCATGCACAGAAAAAAAATTATCGTGCTGGTCAGTGGCGTACAGTATTTGCAGAAGGCGATAACATAAATGTTCGTGAGATGGGAGGGATTACTCCGCAACAGTTAGCTGGAGCAGATCTTGTACCAAGGTATGATCTTTACGAAAATTTGTTTGCACCTAAGGGAGCTGTTTCTGAAGCTGCTAAATCTTTACGGAATAGCCTTGGTGTAACTGTACAAGCGTTTACTACTGTTTGGAAAAAAGCTGTATTGCTTAGGCCTGCATGGCCTTTGCGTGTGTTGTCAGATGAGTTGCTTCGTACTGCTGCTGAGATAGGAACGGTGAATGCGCTTAAGGGTGCAGCGGCTGGGTTCGGTGATTTAAGAGCAGGTTGGTATAAACGTAATGGTGTAGATCTTTCTGTTCCTATTCAAGATGCAATAATAGCTGATTTTAGATTACGTAGAAACGGTGATAAGTTCGTTACACCAGAAAATTATAGTGACCCCATTGCTTACGAAGATTTACCTTACGGTACGTTGTTGCAAGAATACATGAATGAAATTAGAAAAAACTCAATTCCTAATGGTGGTACAGGCAACTTTATAAAAGGTAAAGAAGTTGACACTCATGAGGTAGTACAAAATCTTATAAAGAATGTTATTCAAGATGATTATAGAAAAAGTGGAATAACTAACTTAGGTCGTTCTGGTGCGAGGACTATGGGTGCTTCTGCGATTGGAGCTTTTGTTGCTGGACCGGCAGGCTTAGCTGCTGGCGCTATTTATGGTTTGTATTCGCGTGGTTCTTTAATTCGGTTAGCTAAAACAGAAGCTGTTAATCATGTTGCAAGACAACTTTCTGGTGTTAGTAATGCTCGAATAAATACTCGTATAAAACAAATAGAACAAAAAATTGTAGATAACAAATTAACACTTACAAATAAACCTGATGAGTTAAACAAATTGGTTACTGAAGCAACTGATTTGACTCGTGCTAGAGACATGCTTGAAACTCAAGCTAACTACGTTTTAGATCAACACAAACTTAGAGATCGGATAACAGGTAAGGGAAGAAGAGCTGATAAAAAGAAAGCATTAGCAGATACAGATAAAGCTCTTGATGATATGAATCAGTATCAAGAAAGTGGAACGTTGTCACAAAACTTTGACACTGTTGGGAAAATGCTTAGCGATGTTGGAGTAAGCGATTATCACCTTGACACATATCGTTTAGGTAATCAATTTGGTAATACTGCTCAAGAAGTTGGTATATATAGAAACGCAGTTTCAGCTAATACTTATGCTTCTTCTTTATGGAATAGTGAAAGTGCTGCACAAAGAGCAACAGTACGTTCTTTAGAACGTAAAGTATATGAGTTCACTGAAGATAATCAACAAGCGTTTGCAGCAGCTTGGGATGACACAGTTAATAGGCAATGGGCACCTATGGGTGACACTGAAGCTATAAACGTGTTCCAAGATTTTACACGAAAGTTTTGGCAAGATGATGTAACTGACGCTGATATTATTTCATGGTTAGCTACTGGTGAAGGCAGACTTTTAGAAGATGCTATGCCTGCACATTTTAGTGGCGCTCAGTTTAGAGTAGATGAATGGGTTAAAGAAGTACGTGGAGAAACAAATGGCATACTTCCAAATATTCCAGCGTTTAAAGATTTAAGAGCACGGCTTGCTCGTGGTGAAGAAATCAAATGGAACAGAGATGTTTTACCTATCGTAAATAGAAAATTAGATGGCGATATAAAAGCTATACAAGGTATGGAAGAAGATACTTTTAGTAGTTTTGGAAAGATAGTTGGCGATACCTCTTTTGAAGATGCTTACAAAACTCAAAATCTTGTAATGAGAGTTAAAAATCGTATTGATGAAATGTTTACTGCTATTGGAACAATGCCAACAGATTCTTTAACTAGAAGCGTTGTGTTCAAAACAATTTATCAAGAAGAAATGGCTCAACGAATACAAGCTTATAGAGGAGTCAAAAAAAATAAAGATGCAGAAGTTTACAGACTTAATCAAAAACAATTAAATGCTATAGAAGGTGAATCAAGAAGATTCGCTTTACAAAGAACTAAAAATCTTCTTTACGATCTTTCTGAACGTACAAGATTTGAAGAAGTTATGTCAAACGTTATGCCTTTCTTTGCTGCTTACCAAGAAGTAATGACTAGATGGGCTGGATTGTCTGTCCGTAACCCTGCTTTTGTTTTAAACGCATCACGTAATTTCAATTTGTTTTTAGAAAATTATGATGCTGAAGATGAAGACGGCAATCAAATGTATGTGATTCGTCTAGGTGAATTGTTTGATGGTATAGATGCAAAAATACCTGAAGGCATTCCTGTCTTAGGTGGAAAAGATGCGTTTGGTAAAACAGCAGTTCTTGCAGATTTTGTATTGGACTTTAACTTTAAATCTGCGTCAATGGTTTCTATGGGTAAACCAGGGTTTGGTCCTGCGTTTACAATTCCTGTTAACGAAACTGTTCTTAAAACACCAAGTGCAGCCGGAATTAAAGAAGCGTTGTTTGGTAAGCACAGCCCAGAAGGAGATTCGGCAGGAGCACGAGCTATCGATTCTGTCTTCCCAACAGCAGCTTCTACTCTTATGAGTACGTTGTTTAACACAAAAGAAAAGCAACGTGTCAAAGGCATGGTTATGGCTGATCTTCAAGTTGAATACACATTGAATGGTCAAGTTATAGAAACTAATAGCGATTGGAAAGATTTCGAAGACGAAGTAGATGACCGAAGTAACGCTTTATTAAACATCCGTATGATAGCAAACTTAGGTTTGCCTGTGCAATACGTTGCAAAGTCTGCACATTATGACATCATTAATTCTTACGAAACTATTATGCGAAGAAAACCAGAGAAGTTTGAATCTGGAACTCTTTCTGGGGCGCAAGCTGCTGATGCTTGGATTTTAACTAACCATCCTGAGCTATGGGCAGTTCTTGGTCGTCAAACTCGTGTAGCAACTGTTGCCTCAGGTACTTTAGAAGGCAACGAAATGTATGAAAAAGATAAAAAGTTTATATTAGACAATCAAGCTATTGGTAGTTTTTTAACTGGTGGTTCTGGTTCTACTCTTGATGTGCAGTTTGAATTTAATGCAGCTACTTTTAGAAAAGAATTAGCTACAGGTCAACGTGAGTATCAAACTGTTGAAGAAAAATATAAACGAGCAACTGCAACTGCTGGTTGGTGGTTAAGAAATAAAATGATGGCTCCTATTTTTGCTGAACAGGAATATCTTAGAGTCAATGGGTTGCCAGTTAGTTTGAGTGCTGTATCTAATGAAGCTTTGAGAAACAGAAAAGACCTTATTACAGGTTATGTAACTGCAAAGTTTCCTTCTTTCCAAGAAGAAATAGATGAGTTTAACTCACCTACTGAAAAAGCAGAAGTTATACATTCGATGACACGTTTTGTAAAGAGCGATATTCAACGTGGAAGACCAGAGCTTCCTCACATGATAGCGTATCTTGAAAAACGAAATGAAATAATTAACACTATGGCAAATCGTGCTCGTATGTTTAATGATTCTAATATGAGATATTTGTCTCATCAAAAAAATAAAGATTTAAAAGAACTATGGGAATGGCAACGTATTGAGCTATCTCAAGTAGGTGACTTTACAGATTTCTTTACTAGGTTTTTAGAAAACGATGACGAAATTACGCTAGCTAGTTGGCCTAAAGCACGTCTTTCAAACGTAGGATTGGTTGAAACATGAGTAGTGATTTACCAGAAGATTTCGAAGTTTGGTTCCGAGATTGGAAAGCAGCAAACCCTAACTACATAGATGGTCAAAGTCAAGAAGGTGCGGCTCTTCGAGCCTATGCAGTAGAAAAAGGTTTGTCTGATGACCAAGTAATGGCAATAATATCATCTAGAGAAAACTTTGCAGGCAAACAAGCTTCGCAAGGTTTTGTTTTAGGTTATATAACCCCTCCAGCTATTCCTATTAATCCTAGCGATTCATTCTCTCTTAGAAATTCTGCGGGACAACCATACGATTTGTCTTACGCAGATAGATCAATGCTATCGGCAAATACTAAAGACAATGTTTATAACGAATGGCGTGACCAGACTTCATTCAGGTCAAGTATGATCCCTGGTTATATTGACAGTTTGTCTGAAACAGATTATGAAAATCTTGCACAAGGTTTATTTGTTGATGGCTATATGGCTGGTGTAATTAATGACTCTTCTGAATATTTAGAACGTATAAATGTTATAGCTGCTGCGGGTAATGCTGCAAATGAGTTAGCTACTGTAGCTAGAGAATTAGGTGTTGAGGTTCAAGATCTTTTGCCAGATGGTGTAAAAGATTTAAGTTTAGCTCCAACATTAGATGGAAGATATGCGAATACAGATTTTGAAAGTGATGAATTTCAACGATCGTTTTTTGAAAAAATGAATGAACTAAAAGATAGTGCGATTGTGTTGCCTGATGCTCAATCAGTTCAACTTGCTTATGATGAAGCTTCGCAAAAGATTCTTGGTTACGATTTGCGTAAGACTAGTCCGCAGGTGTATCAAGCGTTTTTAGCTGGTATGCGTAGTACTGCTA
>TARA_R110000765_G_scaffold134201_4_pt1 | contig 12081 bp, 7 predicted proteins | sample TARA_R110000765 | Tara Oceans TARA_R110000765 (sample SAMEA4398168) | marine metagenome | biome: Polar Biome; feature: [MES] marine water layer (ENVO:01000295) within the mesopelagic zone...; material: water (ENVO:00002006), including particulate matter (ENVO:01000060) such as...... | reverse complement strand
TTTTTTGGATATGATTTAGCAACAGCTCTTTTAAATTGTCTTACAGCATTAAACTGCCATAACTCTCTATTTCTAAAACGGTATTTAGTAGAATAATTTGTATAAAAAATCTTAGCTACCTTACCATCTGTTTCCCAATTTTTATTTTGCAATACTTTACCATACTTTTTTGATAATGCATAATCAGTATTAACACTTTTAGAAGCAGCACATGTTCCAATAAATAAATATCCTAATGAGTCAGGTAATTCAACACCATCTCTATTTTCTATAACTTCTTTCCAAATTTTTTCATTAAATAGCATTATAATTTTTTTAAATTTATTATTATCTATTTTAGAATATATTGGATGCTTGTCTTTAAATTCATTTATTAGTTTAACATTTAAAAGTCCTAATACTTTTTCACGGTATCTTGGTGCGTTTAAATCTGGTTGTTTAAAGTTGTTAATCATAATATCACTATACAGTATAATTTACAAAAAAAAGAGGAGTTATTCAAGTTTAATTAGGATAGATTACTCAGGTGAATAAGTTAATTCACAAATCTCACCTTTAGAAGGACTGTGTAATGACAATACACCTGATCTTCTAGATCCAACAAACTTATTATGATAATGGTAATAATCAGTACGTGAAAGGCTTGGTAATATTTTTAACATAAAACCTGTGTTCTCATGTTCTGTAATATATTGTATTTTCTTTTTATGGTGATAATGCCCTGTATATAATGTTCTATGTATTGTCTTACCCCATTCTTTTGGATACTCCATTGAATAAATTAAAAGAGAATTTTTAGTATTTACATCACCATGTTCAAATGCAAAAAAGTTATCTTTATATACATATACTTTTCTTTCAAGATAAACAACATCCCACATTATATTTTTATCATCAAAACATTTAGATAAACCATGTGCTAAATGAAAAGATGATAATCTATCATGATTACCAGGAATATATATCACCTGTAATTTATCACAAAATTGTTTAAGATAATTTATACTCCATTGTATTGCATCAAATGCTTGCATATAAGCCTCTGTAGCTGTCATACAATTATCTAATGGTGTTCCACTAGTTGTAGTACCACTCCATGTATCCATGTTTATTAAATCACCACCTACAACATAATATAGTTTTTCTAAGTGATGTGAGTCTGTTGCTCTTTGGATTAAATCTTTTATAGTTTGTTCAAAATCTTTATCAACAGTTTCGTTACCTTCTTTACCAAAATGTATATCCTGTAAAGACAAAACTCCAGCAGTTCTTGTTTTACCTGGAGTTTCTAATCTTTTTACTTCTTTATATTTTTTTGGTTTAAAATTTTTAAGTAATTCTGCAACATCATCTACTTCATTTTCTTTTAACTTTGTAACCATTGCTGAAACTCTCCAATGGTCACCCATTTGTTTATTCCAATAACTAGACAACTTCCATTCTGTAGTATCAATATTTAAAATTTTTATTATTTCTTTTGGTGATTTTGCTTCAGATGTAGTTGTAATTTCCATCTTTGCTTCCCCTCTTTCTAAATCAAACTCATAGGAAGATGTATTTGAATCTTTAAGTTCTCTTAACTTAATCACCTCTTTAAGGTCTTCATAATCTTTTGTTGTGATGTTTAATTTTTTTGCACAATGTTCTGAATTTTTCTTCCATTTTAAAGAAGCTTTGATTTTATCTAATAATGAATCCATAAAAAATTTTTTAATTAAATTATTTGCAAGATACAAAAAAAAAGTTATATAAAGCAGAAACCCTAGATTTCTCCAGGGCTTCCTACAATTGCAGAGTTAAAACCAACAAACTTTCTCTACTTTTGTTTTTTAAATTACGCTGATGTATTTACATATATTGCTACACTATTTGCAGAAGTTGTTCCATCACTAGAAACTAACTTAAATTTGTATGCTGTATTTGCTATTAATCCTGTTATATTTTGTTGTAATGTAGTTTGTATACTAGTATTAATAGTTGAGTTTAATGTCCAAGTTGTTGATGCTGCAGCAGCCTGATAAACTAAAACTGAAGTAACAGCTAATGGAACATCTGACCATTTAATTTGTATTGATGATGATGTTCTAGCACCCACAGTAAGTGGTGCAATTGCTAAAGGAACAGAGTTAACTCCTCCTACTGGATCAGCAATAAATAAAGATATTCTTTGTAACATCTCTTCTACTGAATCACCAGATCTCATTTGAAGACCTGCAGTAGAAGTTAAACCAGCTGATACTTCTGCATCCCATGAAATAGAACCTGTAGAACGTCCTGCTGAATCTGAACAGTTTATTACACACTCAGCACAGTAAACCTCTTCACAGATAGTTGTTGTGCATTCTGAGTAACTACAAGGTGTAGTAAGTCCATGATCTTGACATGCACATGGTGATGATGTTTTATTTCCGCAAGTATTACAACTCATTTTTTTAAATTTTTATTTATTATTAGCATGTTGTTATGCTAGTCCAATATCTTCCACCAACAGCTGTTGTTATGTATTTAGCTACATACCTTGTTCCACTTGCAAGATATATTGCATAAAAATTATTATTAATTAATTCATACTCAGACTGTGCATTTGTTGCAGCGGATTGATTAGTATATGCTCTTTGTTCCAATACATCTGTACTACCAAATGGGGCAGCAGGTGTTGAATTTGCAGCAGTTGCTCCTGCAGACCATATTGCTGGACTACTTGATGCAGCAGCAGAACATGCAGTTGCAGATGCTGTATTAGTTCCAAATACTGCAGTAGTTCCTCCAATTCTAAGTGCAGGATTAGCAGAAGGGGTTCCAACTGATGAATTTAATCTTTGTCCAACCATACCTAACATATAATCTTTCATAGTAGAATTAGTTGTTGTTGTCCAATTAACACCATTCTCTAAATACATGTGAGCAGTAATATCAAAATTAACTTGTAAACCAGTAAGTGTATTACTAGCTGGTGTAGTTAAACTTGTATTATATGGATTAGCTGTTGAAGCTACTCCAGTTTTTAAATAAGATTGTAAATCTACAGGGTAAACTGCTGCTCCAATCTTCATTCCTGCAAATTCTTGATTAGTTAAGAAAGCAGGTCCTGTTAAGGCACTTGCCATTTGTAATGCAGATGCTGCAGTAACTCCTGTGCTACTTGTTGACATATTCACTATAACTTGTGAAAATGTAAAAGGTATTGATCCTGCAATCCAAAATGCATTTTTAGCACCTGCAGCTTCAACTCCCCAAGCACTTGTTGGAGCAGCTCCAGAAGTAATATCTATTAGAGCGTCATAATCTTCTTGATATTTAGTTGCTCCAGAACCACCATTAGTTGTAGGTTGTGTTGGAGTACTCCATCCTGCTGGTGCACTACCTAATGTAGCTGCACCATATGTACCTGTTGAGTTTGTAATATTAATAAATGATATTACAAATACAGATGATGGATAAGCTGCAGTAGCACCTGCAGACCAATAAGAAGGAAGAGTAGAACCACTAGCCATGAAGTCTGTATAGTAACCACCTGATGAGTAAGTTGTAATAGCTGGATTAGTTAATGCAGTTGCATTACCAATATTTTCAACCATACCCATTACATGTTTAAGATAATCACCAGATCTAGCAGGTGAACTATTAATAGCTACATAATTAATTGTTCCTGTCCAATTTGATGAATTAGACTGTAATAATGTTTTAACTTCTTCAAATGAAGCTTTTATTAATTTTGCATCACCAAGACTAACACTTGCAGAATCAACCATTACTGTTATATCAGTATCAGTGTGTGATAATCTAAATGTATTAATTATTGGAACAGTTAATATTGTTGATGTGCCACAATCATTTGTTAATGTTATTGAGAATGAATCATAAGTAAAATCTGTACCATCTGATAAATAACTAAATGTTGCAGCACTTGATGTTTGTGCTGGACTACTTGCTAAAACAACACTACCGTGTGATGGTGAGGTTGATACAGACCAAGTATATGATCCACTAGAAGGTGTATCCCCAACAGCAGTAACTGGTATTGTAATTGTTGTAGATTTTGTACAGAAGTAACTAGCTTGTGGTGTAGTTAAACTTAACTGTGTACAATCACAACAAAAGTATACTTGTGATACAGTATTAGTATCTACATTAACTTCAGCAAATACATAATGTTTATTTCCTACTGGACTTGTTAATGAAGCAACATATCTCCAACCACTTCCTTTAGCTGATGCTTCAGTAATTCCACCACTAACTGCTATAGAATCCCCACCACATGTTATAGGTGTAGCAGCATTTTTATTGTCAACATTTGATCCAGTTGGAACAATTGTTGCTGCAGTTGTACTATCAGCAACTGATGCAGCAACTACTATTAATTGATTAGTTGCATTAAATCCTGCAGTAAATGTTAATTTATTTGTACCATCATATCGTGTAGCAAGATCTAACTTATTTGCTCCTGTTTGAAAAGATGTTAAAGTTGAAACCCAATTTACAGAAGAAGGTGTTAATGCTTCAGATGTACATGTTGGTGCAATAGTAGAAACAACTTGTTCTGGACAAGATTGAATTGCAGTTGAACCTGACTGTGATATTGATACATCAACAGAGTATTGAGTACTTCCTGATAAGTTAGTAAAAGTTCCTGTGAAAGTACCTGCAAAAGATGTAGTTGAACGTGAGTCTATTACTGATCCTCCTCTAGTTTTTAAAGTAATAGTAAGTGTATAACCTTTTCCAGCTGGTAAAACTATATTACTAACTGACCATGGAATAGTTTCCCCTGTTACTGTTCCTATAGATAAATCTGGGCAAGACGTTGCATTTTCAACATTTATAGTTTGTGTCTCTGCACATTGATTATCTTCATTTTGGAAACAAAATTCAACTTTTACAGAGTAATTACTTCCTGTATCAAGATTACCAAAATCAGTAGGTCCAATTGTAAATACACCTGTACTTTGATATACATTAACTATATCTACATATTTAACAATTGAATTTAAAGATGCATCTGTTATTGTAACTTTTGTACCTAGTCCATTACAAGATGAATATCCAGTTGGGATAACTGATCCAGTAAAATCTAAATCAAAAGTTGAAAATGCTCCTGTTGCACTTCTTGCTATACTACCTGTTACAGAGTTAGTGATATCAGAGCATAATGGATTTGCCACTGTTTCTTTAATACTTTCTACTGCACTTCTTATGTCATTTGTTGTTAACCATAAGTTTTGGAATGATTGTGCTAAATTTCTTGGTGATACAATCCATCCAGGTTGAGCAGAATATGTACCAGATTTGTTTAACATTTTAATTGCAGATAAGTTATTAGCTGCATATCCAATTGATTTATTTAAATCTTGAACACTACCTAATGCTCTTCTTGTTTCTCCAAATGCTTCTTCTGTTTGAACAAGCATTCTTTCTATAGAAGTAGGAGTTCCAACTCTACCTACAAAAGTTGGTATTACTTTAGGTGCTATATATGTAGTTCCTCTTCCATAACTTTCTAATGTAGTAACTCTACCTTCTATAGCAGTAGTTGTGTTATTCATTAGATTAATTGCAGAAAGATTTTCACAAATTGCATTAGCTAAATAAACAGCATAACCTGTACCTGTTGTTGCATCATGCAATGGTAATGATACTACAGTATTACCTTGTTGATCAGTATATTGTAAACATGTAGGTAAAGGTATTACACATGAACATGCATCTGATGATGTAGAATTATCTGAACATAATTCTGTAATTATGTTTTGTGTGAGTTCTTGAATAGTATTTGCTGTACCATAAGTTGTCTCAAGACACAATTGATTTATTGTATCTATATTTACACCTGCTGCTTCTATTGTAGTGCTCTCTATTGTTTCACAGAGTTTAGCAACAATATCACTTATTGTATCTCCTGTACAAACATCTACACAACTTAGAGTTGGACCTTGCCATACTACACAATTAGAAGATGTGCTATCACAACCATTAGTTGTATTTGATTTATTAGGTATCATAAATATTTTTTTCTTTGTAGTTGTATTTAATACATCTGTACATTATAATATACAGATTTTTTATGATACAACCAAGTTATTCATTTCCTTTATTATTACTGTTATTCATTACACTATTGATCATTGAGGTTCATTATTACAATCACCATTACTTATTACTATACCTGTAATACCAGTTGCTGGATTTGTCCAAGGACCTGCAGGTGCAATAAAGTTTGAATATGAACTATCTGTACATCCATACCATTGACAACTTCCATTATCTTGTAAGGCATCAGGATCATAATTAGCAGCACTTGGATCCATACATCCTTGAGCAATATCTTCTACTGTAAATGGATTTGTTGCTGAAAAGCTTGATGATTCGTCAACACATACACTTTTTATTTTATATTCATAACTTGCACTTGCAAGTCCCGTGAAAGTATATATTATTTTTCCAAAAGCATTAGCAGTAAGTCCTACAACTTCTGTAAATATTGTATCTGTTGTATTCTTATATGCAAGTGTGTATGTTACTGCTGTAATTGTAGTACTACTTGCATAGTTTGAATCTACAAAAGTTATTACAACAGTTCCATTAGCATTTACAACTTCAGAATAAAAAGATGGTGATACACATAAACATGGTAACCCCGTATTAGGCACACAATCTACAACATCAGGATCCGTTACAGTTATCTTAACAGTTTGTACTGCACATCCACCACTAGTAGTTAAACATTCACATAAGTTAAAAGTATGTAGTGTATTAACTGAAGCATCTTCTACTACAATTATAACTACTCCATTTATATCTGTAGTATAATTTCCTCCATCAAATATAACATCATAATAAGGAATTATTTCACCATTTTGATTTACCACTGTAATTACAAGTGTTTCTGTATCACATAAAGGTTCTATTAATTTACAAGTAGGTGGATTACCAGGTTGTAAAACATAACCTGTTGGACATTCATATGAAAAATTATTAACTTCAGTTTGACAAGTAGCACAACTATTTCCTGCTGCTGCAATAAAAACAGCTGGTGCTTCACAAGTATATGGAGTTGTTGTACTTATATCACTATAATAACTGTTTATATTATCAGATGAAGCAAGTTCTTTTAGATCTGATCTTTGTGTAGATGCAACTATTTCATCTTTACCTTGAGCTAATCCAGCAGGGCCTTCCCATGAAAATATTGAAAAAGCAAGCATTCCATCTCCACTGTTTGACCAACTTGATATTTCTACATCATTACATCCTGTATCTATTCTTAATGAGTATATAAATCCTCTTGTATAAGGTGATGCACTCCAATCATTAGCAACAGGATTGTTTAAACCTATAGGATTTGTAGCTACTAAAATATTACACAATTTACCAGCAGCAGGAACGTCAGGATCAGTACCAGTAATAGCTACTAAATCATTTAAAGTTGAATTAGTTTGTAAACCTACTGATCCATTTATAAGAGTTTTTAAACCACTAAAATTACCACCACTATAAAGAGAGTTTGTAGGTGTGCTTATATTTATAGGTTCAATTTTTGTAACCCCATTTAACTTTAAACCAAAAGCAGATTTTGATGCTATAAATACATGTATTGTTTGAACAGTAGATGTATTATTTAAAACAGGAACAGTATATGATAATTTAGGAAATAAATTTGTAAGAGTAGCTGTTGGCCAACCACTAGGTGGTGCCTTAGCTAAAGCATTTACAAAACTAACTTCTGTTACTCCAGGTATTTGTTGTGCAATTGGTCCTGAAGGAGTTGCATCATATGTCACCCACCAACTAGGGCCTCCTGCTGCATTTGTTCCATATGGATTCTCTATTAATTCTGACATACTTCCAGCACCATTTAAAACGCCTGAAGGATTACCTGCATAAATTGGACAATCTCTACCAAAAATAAATTCATTTAAAGGTTCTACAGCTGTAGCTGTACCATTTGGAATAGCATCTGAATAAGTAAAAGAAATTGAACCTACTTCAGTTGATGGTGAACTTGATTCACACATCCCTGTAACAGCATTGTATACAGCTGGAGCAATACATTCATAACTTGGATCTTTAAGTATTTCTTTTGAATAAGCTTCAGGAAGTTTAGGAATTTTAGAATGTTCCCAATTACACAAATCATTTGTAAGATTTATTTTTTCAAGTTCTAATGGACAACAGTATGTCATACCGTATCTTTCAGATCTCATTTTTTTATACAACTTATCTGCAAATTCTGTTCTTACATTAATTTGCTTAATTAGTTCTTCGTGTGTGTTTTTCTTAGAAGCCATTTCTATAAATTATGTATTAACAGCATACTGTACAAGTAATTTTCTTTAATTTCTTTTTTGCAAAATTATAAAGTTCCATTCCTTCATTTGGACTTTGGCAAAACTCTACCTTTGCTTTTGCTGCATCTATAAGTGTTCTTATATAATACATTTCATTTAGTGTATCTTTTCTTGTGGATGTAGGTTCACATGGTGTTGTATCAAGTTCACATAGTTTTCTATAATATGTACTTAATAATTCTGTAACTCTTAAATGATTATATTCTACATATGCTTTATCATTTGGAGAAACACTATATTTAATAATATATATACCATCTGGCATTGTATTAATAGTTGTGTTGCAACTTGATGTTTGCAATCCTACTGAACAAGCAGTTATTGGTAAATTAAAACCTTGAGTTACATTTATTAAGGTTGGATGAGAAAATCCAGGAGGAGTGATTAAAAGTTCTTCACATTCAACAGGAATGTTACTACTATAAATACTACTATCTATAATAGAAAGAACTGTACAATTTGCACTTTCAGGGATTTCTAAGCTCAAGATGTGTTTAGAAGCCATAAATATATGTTTAATTAAATATACTATTCATTAATAATATACAAAATATTATAGATTAAATGAAATAAAAAAGGAGCAGATTTACATCCACTCCTTTTTTTATTATTATACCTACTAGATGTAGATACTAAAATTAACTATTAATAGTTACCTCCTTTCTCTTCAAGATCTGCAACTGTACTTACAATTCCTCCACCATCAAAGGTACGGACACCTGCATCAACTGCAATGTTTAACCATTCTGAATCTATATCTACACCACCAGAACATTTAGTATAAACTCTGTAGTGATATTGATCATTATCAAATACACCAGATGGATTGTTAAATCTTGGCACATTGTGTAATAAGTGATATACTTTAAAGTGACCATTACAAGAACTTGTAGTAGCATCTCTACCTAATTCAGTAATGATGTTTGACATTCCTTCTTGCTCACGCATTCTACTTGAATCTCTGTTACCTTGATTGTAAGGAGATTGTCTGTAGTTCTCAGTCATAAGGATATCATTGATACCTGTTTCAGAAGATGTTCTACGTTGTTTAAACGCAGTAGCTTCAACAGATGTAACATATCCGTCACATGCAACACATGCATTACCAACTTCATCTTGTAAGCTTGCTATTGATTTAAGACCTCCCATTAAATAGAAATCTCTTGTATCAAATGAACAAGAAGAAAATTGAGTTTGTAACTCACAACTAGTGTTAAGTGTGATTCTAACTTTATACTCATTAGTAGCAGTCCATTCACCAGCAGCACTTACACCAGCTTGATCAGCAGTAGTACCTTTAGCACCTGCTTGATAAATTACTGCCATTTTTGTAGCGTCAACTGGATTAAAAGTAGTTACAGCACCTGCAGTATTTACAAGTAATACAGCAGTACCTAATTTACTCATAATAGGATCATTGTTAAATTGATCTACAAAGTTTGCAGCAATAATAGATGGAGCAATACCAGAGTGAGTAGCATCTTGTGTTACACAACACATGTCAACATTTTCTTGTCCAGCAGCAACACGTGCAGCCCAAGCTACAGCAGGTATTCCAGCTGCAAGTCCTGCACCTGGCATTGGTAATGAACCAGATAAAGATTGATAAGCATTGTGATTTAATAATCTTAATGCAGCAGTACCTTTAATATCTACTCTAAGAATAGGATCTTTTCCACATGGAAAACAAGATTTATTTGCAGCAGTAGGTTTAATTTGTACTTCTGTAACTTGAGCAGCCTCATTAGTACATTTTGTAATCCACATATCAGAGATGTATTTTTTCATAATCATCTTTGACTTTGTAGTCTCTTTGTATCCACCATGACCTGGATTGTTTCCAATAATGTCATTAGTATGGAATGAACCTTGAGCTAGATAAAATCCAGCTTGTACGTTAGCAATTCCCGCTCCACTTAAAACTTTATAGTCAGCTCCAATGAATGCCATTTCACCAACTGCAGTTAAGTTAGCAGATGTTTGTTCAACTCCTCCAACTGTTGGAGTGTTTTCTAATGTCTTTAGGAAAAATGCTTTTCCAAAGGCGTGATTAAAATAAGCCATTTTTTTGTTTTTTTAAATTAATATTAATATTGATATTTGTTGTAACAATATGTTACATAATTAATATACAAAATATTTATGTATTTATTTCATAATTAATTATTTTTTTCAGCGTTAGAAGATCCTCTCATATAAGTGTTAACATCATTAATATCTCCTGCAATTATAGAACATGCTTCATCAATAATAAGTTCTACTAAGTCATCTTTAAATTCACATTCTATATTTTCTGATGATTCAACTAATGTATAAGGATCTACACATCCTAATAATTGTATATTTCTTGGTTGTCTATAATAAGTTAATAAAGGAGCAATGATATCAAATTCTCTTTTGTAAATTCTAATCTTGTTACCCTGTATTGTACAGTAAGTTTCTCCCCAATCAAAATCAGGTCTTTTTAATGGATCTCTCATTATTAAATCCACATTAGCTTCTTCTGATAAATAAACAGTCATAGATCTACCATGATAATCACCTTTTGAATCTATAGTAAAAGGACAACATTCATCATATGCTTCAGTAGAGATTCTTTTAAATTCAAAATAATTAACAGGAAAATTAGTTGATTCAACGTAATCTTTTTCAGTGTTAAATGTTAAACCTATATCTGTTAATAAAGGTTGTAAATCATCTATACGTCTTTTAGACATTTCATCACCTTCCTTATAAATATTATTTCCATGTAATTGTCTTCTACACCATTCTACTTGAGCCTTATTAAAAGACTCAACTATTTGCCAGCACTCTAAGTTATCATAGTCATTACTAGCTAACTTATTTAACCTTTGTTTAAATTTTATTTGTAGTGTAGTATTGTTCATAATTACATATTCCAAAAATATTCAATTTGACTTAATAGACCCATTAAATGCTCTTCATTCAAAGGATTCTTAAGCCACTCTAAACAGTGTTCATTTGTTTTACCCATCCTAACTGATCCAAAATAAATCCAACCATCTGTTTTAGTTGTGATTACAGAGTAACCAGCTGCATCAGTAAGTATTGCTTTTAATTTTAAATCCTCCATAGACATTCTTGAAGTAGCTAAAAATTTCTCAGCAGCTCTTCTTTCATTTCTATCATGACCAACACCATGAATAAATTCATCCATGTTTTCATAAATTATATCATTAGCTGTAGACTTATTGTATTGTGTACTATTTGCATCTACAATTTTAGCAACATAAAATAATTTAGTATTTTCTGAATCATATAATGAAGTTAATGCAGAAAGTGCTCTATTTCTTAATTTAGATATTTCAGTTCTTGTACTTACTGTATCTTCTAGTTTATCTAAATAAAATTTACAGCCTTGTTTAGTTTTAGCATCTTTAAGATTTTTTGCAACAATAGAAAATCCACCTGCTTCAATAGCATAAAGCTTAATTAAATCATATGGATCAGAAGTTGGATCTAAAAATACAGGAGAGTTTCCACATCTAATACTTATCTTACCCCAGAAATCAAAATTATCATGTCTAAGTAATTTGACTTTATTCCAAAATTCTGGATCTTCTTCATCTATAATATTTGCTGCTAAATCTCTTTCAAGTATTGAAACTGCTGATCTAATTTCTAAAATTTTTGCATTTCTTTTATCAGGTGAAAGCTTTCTAATTTCAGGAGCAAATTCATTTAAACCTGTTATATATCTTTTGATTCCATTAAC
>TARA_R110000765_G_scaffold223714_1_pt1 | contig 12119 bp, 15 predicted proteins | sample TARA_R110000765 | Tara Oceans TARA_R110000765 (sample SAMEA4398168) | marine metagenome | biome: Polar Biome; feature: [MES] marine water layer (ENVO:01000295) within the mesopelagic zone...; material: water (ENVO:00002006), including particulate matter (ENVO:01000060) such... | reverse complement strand
GTGCAGGGAAGCTTTTTTCCCGAAATGTAGCTTTTCGCGAAATGTAGAGGAATGTGCTGAACGGGTTATGAAAATAGATTTGTATCGTTTGGTAGGGTATAAAGCGGACTTAATCTCTAAGATGTAGATTGAGAATGAAGCGTTTCCCGCATTCTTTTGCGGGTTTAGCATAGTGGAAATCGTAATCTTTGACATTGTGTCCAAGACCTTTTTTAGTGAAGCTCTTTTTCAGAAATGAAGCTTTTCGAGGAATGCAGGGGAATGTGCCTCCCTGTTCAAAATTTGAATTCCAAAAAACAAAGAAGTAATTATGGAATTTACGGTTAGTACAATCCTCGCTTTATTGTCAACCATTTTTAAGAGGCTATAATGGTTTTTACTAACCGTTCTAAATAAGATTTGTATGCAGCGACCAAAGTACTTATGTAGTTTTTCGTTAATTGGCTTCTCTTGTTTCATTGGTAAAATTGTCATAATGTAACAGCTTGCCAATTTCTTTTTTGGTTTGCTGTATTCTGTTTGTTGAAATATCTAAATTTTGAAGTACGTGTATGTTGTTATAAAGTTCTTTTATCAGAATAATATCTGTTGTAATCAGTTGCTGTTTTTCTTTTTTGGTCAAGGTAGTTAGGGCTGTTACGGGATAGAGTCCGTAACTGTCAATATTGGTTTTTATACCCTTATCTTTAGGATAATCCCAACTTAAGAGCGTTAAACCGATGCACATTCCATAATCTACGGCATCTTTCGTAAAACGCGTATTGGTTACCAACCATCCTTGTTTTAAATGCGTTCTATTGTTTGAATTGCCATTCCAATGTTTTTGTACGTCCAAAAATCTGGAGTTTATATACAAAGGCACCATTACATTGCTTGTTGCTCTTGAATCTGAATGAAATTTGCATTCAACGGCATATACATTACCATTTTTTTCTGCCAATACATCTATTTCGTGGGTAACACAATTGCCTTGTAAAACAATGCTAACCTTAGTTTCATAACCTTTTTCTTTTAATAAAGCACCTATTAAATGCTCAAATGGATAACCTGTTGGTCCCAATTCAAAAAGGGCACGTTTAAGACTATACCTCGAAGCAAAAGAGCGGTCAAACTTCTTTAAAATTGAAAACGCATTTTTATAGATTTCGTTGGTTGTAATGCCATTATAAATTTGAGGGTTAATCTGATTGATTATGATATCAATTTGATTTTTGGTTGCACCACAAGAGTGTAAGGAAGCTCTCAATTTTTCTTCAGAATAATTCTCTTTTTCTTCAGAATTTTTGGTTACTACAATTTGATTTTGGTTCATAATTCAAGTAGTTTAAAAGCGTAAAATTTCGGTCATTATCCCAAACCGTATGACGTCCAATTGATGCTGAAAATAAATATTGTAGTAATCCATTCCGTGATAGAATTGCACAAACAATCCAATATCTTCTAAAAATTGTGGGTGGTAATAAAAGGTCAATCCAGCATTGATGCGGTCTGCATCGAAAAAATCAAGATTATTGTATTGGTCTAACATTAAATTGGTTTCCAATTTCAGCGAAAAATGAGGTCTTTGGCTGTTTTTGCTATTGCCAAAGGGTATCTTAAAGGCTGTAAATGAATTATGCCACCGCAAACCACTATATGAACCTTCAAGTTCTTCAAGCATCCAGCTTTTTGGGTGTACTTCAATTGAGCTTTTAAGTACTTTTATTGCATTAAGTCGAGAACTGTATGAAGATTTTAAGGCTCCTAATTCAAAATAGTTTGTAGCAAAATTTCCTGTAAGTAAATTTATGGAACCATCCTCATTATAAAACGAACCATCTTGCCCGTTAGAGTGATGGGCTATTTTACCAAAAATTGATAAAGTATTATTGATATTATTTTGTTTGGCCAAATAATAAAAAGAAACTTGCGGTATGTAGCTCGGTGTTCTCACAGGATATGATTCTTCATTATACATTCTTATCACAATCTGTGGGGTCAAAACAGCCATCAGTTTAGCGTCTTCTCGCTCTCTTATAATAAATGAAGGATTTATATTGGCTTCAAACATTAAGGGCTCTATATTACCAATATCGAAGGGAAAAGTGATATAGCTATCGGTTTGATTAATAAGTGCAATTTTGGATAAAGTCAGCTCTGGTAAAATAGAATCTACTTCCTGTGCAATCGCAAAAAAACTGCAATTAATCATCAATAACAATATGTAAATGTTGTATTTCATTGCTATTTATAAATAACCTTAACCGTTATGGTTTTACCCTTATTTAAGGTAAAGCTGGCATCTTTAAAGTTTGGGCGGTTGAACAATCCAAAATCATCGTAATTTGAAATCCCTATACCTTCTTTAGGTAAGGGCAACATAAATTTTTTGTCTATTTCACCATTATTGTTTTCGTCGTGTAAAACGGTAACAGCATAGTTATCTTTAGGCAGGTCGTTAAATGTAACCTTGACGCTTTTATCATCAATTGTTACACTCTTCTTTTTATAGTAGCGTTCTAACTTCTCATCAGGAAAACTACCTTCTGTATTGTAAAGGAAAAAAAACAATGTTCCTTCAGAATTTTTTAAGTTTTCTGTTGTTACCGTAAGGCTATATCTTTCTTGTGTATTTTGTTTTGGCGCAAAGACCAAACTTCCCAATAAAAGACAGGCTATCAATTTCATTTGTTAGTTATTTTTTTAGCAAGAACTAAAAACCCTAAAGTGAGCACAATTCTAAAAACCATAGCTCCAACGGTTTTAGTTTCATAAAGTCCATCCATAGTTATATGAACAAACAAACCTATAAAGCCAACGGATAAAAAGATTAATGCGGTCAGCAAGACTTTAAAAGTCCATTGTTTTCGTTTAACGAAACCATAAGCTGCGGTTAAATACAGAATAGAGCACAAAAAATTTGTCCCTACAATAAATGGCACATAATTCCCTTCTTTTGCCCTTATGCCAAACCAATCAAACAATACAGAACTGCTTAAAAATAAGGTCAGTAAAGCAAAAGCGGACAATACAGTTATTATTCCATATTTAAAAAAATCACTTTTCTTCATAATTCATCACTTTAAAATGTTTTTTGTGCCTCACCAAGCCACCATTTTGGATTGACTGATTTTTTTACCAGTCCAAATTTTTTGATGGAATAAGTTTCAATATGCGTAATTAAATCCTCTATAGAATCCGTTATAAATAACAGCTTCATATCTTTTGGACTGATGCTTTCTTTTTTTACCATTAAATGGATATGCTCACATAATTCTTTATGATATTGAGAATCGAAAATGACCACAGGAAAACTTTTGATGATATTAGTTTGTATCAAGGTTAGTGCTTCAAACAATTCGTCTAAAGTACCAATACCTCCTGGCATCATTATAAAAGCATAAGAGTATTTTACCAAAATTACTTTTCGTAAAAAGAAATAGGGAATGTTAATCCATTTATGAAGATATGGGTTTGGTTTTTGTTCAAAAGGCAATACAATATTGCAACCAACAGAATACCCACCAGCTTCATACGCGCCTTTATTGGCAGCTTCCATAATTCCCGGACCGCCACCTGTCATTACTGTAAACCCTATTTTTGACAATTCAGCACCAATTTTTGCAGCATTTTTATAATGTTCGGATTCTTGTGTAAAACGTGCCGAACCAAATACGGTAACACAAGGGCCAACAAAGTGCATTACCCTAAAGGCCTTAATAAAATTGAAGAACACCTTAAATGCAAACCCTAATTCTTTCAAACGGGATAAAGGCCCCCTAATAAATAGAGATTCATTGGTAATCAATTTGTTTTTATGTTTAGTACGACGACTCATATTTAGGTTGTTTTCTTATAACTCCAAACGGCCAATCCGTTCATTACAATGGCATAAGCCAATGTTTTTATGGCTAATGGAAAAATATCAGCAAAGCCGGAACCTTTGAGCATTACCATTCTTATAATCTCTACAAAATATTTAATAGGATTGAATTCGGTGAGGAGTTGCGCCCATTTGGGCATACTCTCTATGGGTGTAAACAAGCCACTCATTAAAATAAATATCACGATAAAGAACCAAGCAATAAACATTGCTTGCTGTTGGGTATCGGTAAAGTTTGAAATAAACAAACCCATTCCTAAAATCACCAGTATATACACCGAAGTATAGCCATAAAGAAGCAGTAGGTTTCCGAGTATGGGCACGTTAAAAATAACCTTCGCAAGAATTAACCCAATAGTTAAGAGTCCCATACCCAACACCCAAAACGGGAAGAGTTTGCCGATAATAAATTGATGTTTTTTTATGGGTGTTACATTAATTTGTTCCAGCGTGCCTATTTCTTTTTCCCTTACAATGTTCATTCCTGATAAAAACAGCGTAATCATAGTAACGAGTAGTACCAAAATACCTGGCACCATAAAGGTTTTGTAGTTGAGGGTTTCATTATACCAAAACAACGGAATACTGTCTATACTACTGGGTTGCTGAACGGAATCTGAAACCTGTATCAAGTCTGTTGCAATGTGTTTGTTATAATTTTGTATAATTTGGGTTGCATACACATTAATGACTCCTGCTGCCGAACCGTCAATGGCATCAATAAATACACCTATATCGTTGCGCTTGTTTTTTTGTAAATCACGTTCAAAATGCGTTGGAATGTTCACGTACACATCCACACTGCCTTCTTGCATTGCGGTAGAGGCTTCTTTTTCCGAAGAAAACTTTTCTGAAACATTAAAATAGGTTGAAGCTTCAAATCGTTCTATCAAGTCTCTGGACTTACTACTGTTATCGGCATCAACATAGCCAAAGGTGATGTTTTTTATCTCATAGGTTGCTGCATTGGACAAAATAACCAATTGTAGGACAGGCAAAATAAAGATAATGGGCAGCATTCCTTTATTTCTAAAGATTTGCTTGAACTCTTTTCTTATGATATACAATATTATCTTCATTTTATTCGAGTCTTATTTTATATTTTTTAACACTGATGCCCATAAATAGTAAGGTCATAGCAAATAAAATCAAGGTTTCTTTTAAAAGAAACCCAATATCAACGCCCTTAAGCATAATGCCTTTAACAATAATGATAAACCACTTGGCGGGAATAATGTTGCTAATAACCTGAAGTGGCAAGGGCATACTGCTGATAGGGAAAATAAATCCGGAAAGCAATATGGTGGGCAGCATTAAACCCATTAGGGAAATCATCATTGCGGTTTGTTGGGTTGCCGAAATGGTTGAAATTAAAATACCCAACGCCAATGAGGTAATGATAAACAAGATGCTTTCAAACCCTAACAAAAACAAACTGCCCTTTACGGGAACATTAAAAATAAATATGCTCAACAACACGATTACTACGGCATTGATAACCGATAGGAAAATGTAAGGAAACACTTTGCCAATAATCACCTGAAAGGGTTTTAAGGGCGACACCAATAAAATTTCCATTGTGCCTTGCTCCTTTTCGCGGGTGATGGAAATAGAGGTCATCATTGCCGACACCAACATCAAAATAACCGTCATTACACCGGGTACAAACATATATACGCTTTTAAGTTCGGCATTATACACCATACGGCTTTGCGGTACAATCTGGTAATCTATGGACACTGCGTTGTTTAATTCATGTTGGTAATTTTTAAGGATGGACGTGATGTAATTACTGATGGTATTTGCCATATTGGGGTCGGTGGCATCGGTCAATATTTGTACGGTTGCTTGTTTTTCTTTAATGAGGTGACGCCCAAAATTGTTTTCAAACTGAAGTACGGCTTTTACCTTTCCTTTTTTGAATATGGATTCTATGGACGACTCTTGTTGAATGATATCTACAATGCTAAAATGCTTTGAAGCAGCAATTTTATTGATGATTTCTTTGGAAGTAACATCATTGGCCTGGTCTAAAATGGCGATATCTACATTGTTAATTTCATTGGTAATGGCAAAACCGAACAAAAGGATTTGGGCAATAGGCATCCCGAACAAAATAAACAACGAACGTCTATCACGAAAAATGTGATAAAATTCCTTTCTTACAAAACCTACAAATCGTTTCATCCTCTGGCTAGTTTTAAAAAAACGTCGTTCATTGTATCCGTTTTATATTGTTCTTTTAACTTTTTGGGCGTGTCCAGAGCTTCAATTTTTCCATTTACCATTATAGATACACGGTCGCAATATTCGGCTTCGTCCATATAATGGGTAGTTACGAATATGGTGGTGCCATTGTGGGCAGCTTTGTAAATGAGTTCCCAAAATTGCCGTCTGGTAATGGGGTCAACGCCACCAGTAGGCTCATCTAAAAAAACAATTTTCGGTTCGTGCAATAAGGACACCGAAAAAGCCAACTTCTGTTTCCAGCCCAAGGGCAATGAGGTCACCAAACTATTAGTTACTTCTTGAAGTCCTAATTCTTCAACCAGTTCGCAGCGTTTTTGGTCTATTTGTTTTTTGGACAGTCCGTAAATACCTCCAAAAAATGTAATGTTCTCTTTTACGGTAAGGTCATCGTATAAAGCAAACTTTTGGCTCATATACCCAATATTTTTTTTGATGGATTCGGTTTGTTTGTACACATCAAATCCCGCTACTGTTGCTTTGCCCGAAGAAGGTGATGAAATACCAATAAGCATTTTCATTGCTGTAGTTTTTCCGGCACCATTGGCACCGAGAAATCCAAAAATTTCCCCGGCTTTTACGTGAAAACTTATTTGGTTTACCGCTGTAAAATCACCAAATAGTTTGGAAAGGTTTTCTACTTCTATAACGTTTTGTGTTTTCATTATTTGGCTAATTCCATAAAAGTGTCTTCTATGGTGGGTTGGGTGACTACAATGTCAATATTGGTAAGTCCTTGTTGCTCTAAATAAGTTTTTAAACTTGCTTTATCGATAGGGTCGCGCTTGTCGGTATAGTGTACAAACTCCCCAAAAGGAAAAACACTATAAGTATGCTCATAGTGGGTTAAACTATTAATTAGGCTGTACATATTAGAAGCACTGATGTTATACAATGGTTTTGGAAAGTGGCCAACAATGGCTTTTGGCGTATCTATTTCAAGAATTTTACCGCCTTGTATTAAGGCAATGCGGTCGCATAAAGCGGCTTCGTCCATATAGGGCGTAGATACTAAAATGGTGATGCCTTTTTGTTGCAAGCGTTTGAGCATTTCCCAAAACTCCTTTCTCGACACTGGGTCCACACCAGTTGTGGGTTCGTCTAAAAACAAGACTTTGGGTTTGTGAATCAAGGCACAGCTCAAGGCGAGTTTTTGCTTCATTCCGCCGGAAAGTTTACCGGCCCTTCGGTTTTTAAAAGGTTCTATTTGTACATAGATGTCTTTGATTAAATCGTAGTTTTCTGCTATGGTAGTCCCAAATATGGTAGCGAAAAAATTCAGGTTTTCCTCTACCGTTAAATCTTGATACAATGAGAAACGTCCCGGCATATAGCCCACACTATTTCTGATGGATTTGTAATCGTGAAACACATCAAAACCAGCAACGGTGGCTTGTCCTTTATCGGCAATCAACAAGGTGGTCAATATACGGAACAAGGTGGTTTTGCCGGCACCATCGGGACCGATTAAACCATAGAGTTCACCAGGCTTTACATCCAAGGAAATGTTGGACAAAGCCGTTACCTTGCCGTAGGATTTAGATATGTTTTTTACAAGGATTCCCATTTATTTTATCAATAAGAAATGGCTCTTTTTTAGTGCATCTACTTGGTGTTTTACATTGGCTTCAATAATTACATAATCGCCTTCTTGTAAGGTTTCTTTAGTGCCTTTTTCGTCAGAGTAAACCGCTTTACCGCTCACGCATACAAAGAGTGCCGGCATTTTGGAAACGTGCTCTTCAAGGCTTTTGTTTTTTTCAATTTGAAGTGAGATTACTTTCGCATCTGTAGGTTTAAACAAAAGTTGCGTTTGTACTGCTTTTTCTTCGGTGTGCAGGGTTTTTAAGTTCATCGTATTGCTGTTTTTTACAGTGCCACAACTCCAAAGGGTGGCGAGTGTTAGTATTACTAATGATAGTTTTTTCATTTTATATATTTAGTTTTTGTTCATTTTTCCTTTTCCCATTCCTTTACCATTGCCGTGCTGTTTTTGCATATGTTCTTCCATCCAAGTGGGTTCTTCTAAATCGTTGTCATAAATGTATACGGCTATTTTTTCTAAATCTTCGGTAGGGAAATCAAGTTTGGGCATTACTTTAAATCGATTTACAGCACCTCGCATAAGAGCTTTTTCTTCTTCGGGATTTTGCACCCAATGCACCATCGCATTGATAAAGTCGGTTTTGTTGTCATACACATTGGTGTAGCGCATTTTTACGACTTTAAACGGAGGTGCTATAATGTCGTCGTGTGATGCCGCTTGTGGATTGTGACAGACGTAACAATTGTTTTTCATCAAGGTATAAGCCTCGTCAGGTTGTGTTTTTAGGTCGGCTGTTTCTTGAGTGTTCGCCGCTAAATAAGCCTTTTCGGTGTTTTGTTTGCAGCTGGCAAATAAAGCCGATAGTCCAATTGTAAAAATGACTGTTTTCATATAATTATAAGTGTTTTAGGGTTATTCTTGGTTTTGTATCCACATTTCGGCCGGCATTCCTATTTTTAGACTGCCATCGTTTTTTACTTGCACTTTTACGGCATAGACAAGGGCAACGCGTTCTTCTTTGGTTTGAATGATTTTTGGCGTGAATTCGGCTTCCGAAGCTATCCAGCTAACAATGCCATCATACGATTTCATTCCCTCTTGGTCATCGATTTTTACGGTAACGGTTTGACCAATGGCAATAGATGCCAATTGGGTTTCGCTCACATACACCCGCAAATCCATTGTAGATAAATCGGCAATTTTATAGAGTGGTTTGCCAAAACTCACAATTTCATTGGGTTCGGCATATTTGGTCAACACCGTTCCGTTTATAGGGTTAACGATGTTGCTTTTTTGAATTTGGTCGTCTATTTGCTGTAGTTGTATGTCGATACTTTTAAGCTCATTTACCACAGGAGCGTTTTGTATTTCAACACTCCGAATGCTATTTTTTAAAACGGCGATTTCGCCATCAATATCATCCAGTTGTTTTTGCGTCCCGGCGTTGTCTTTAATGAGGTTTTCTGTTCTTACCTTATTGGTGTTGGCGGTTTTTAATTTTGCTTGCAGCACATTAATCTGTGACAACACGCCCTTGGACTTTGAGGCAATCACCTCCTTTTGTACCAATAGTTGCTCTTTTTTTAAGTGAAGCGGAATCGTATCTATAGTACCTATTTGTTGATGCTGTTCAATGACCGCACCTTCATCAATGTTAAAGGCTATGAGTTTTCCGGTATTTTCGGCAGAAATAATTATTTCGGTGGCTTCAAAATTTCCGTAGCCGTCTGCTTTGTCTCCATTGTTGTTACACGCGGTGAGTAGTGGTACAGCGGTGAGTATAAGTAGTATTTTTGTTATATTTTTCATCGTTTTTCTAGTTTAAATCACCTTTTAAGGTGTTGTAATTGGCTTTTGCCAGTTCCAGTTGGGTTTTATGTTGATTGAATAGATTTTCGGCTTCGTACAGCTTGGTAAGTTCAATAATATATTGAGATGTGGTAATCACCCCATTTTTCAATTGCGCATCAAAAGTGTGTACGACTTCTTGCTGAAGGGACATAAGTTGTTGGTCGATGGCTATTGTACTTTCAAGCGTTTGCATTTCTTTTTGTTGTTCATTTAAGGCGGTGTTGGTATTCAGTCTAAAAATTTCTTCCTGATTTTTGATGAGTTCTTTTGAAAAGTTGAGGGCTTGTCGTTGCTTTTTGTTGCCGTTCCAATCAAACACATTCCAGTTGAGTTTTAATCCAACAATGTAGTAGGTAGAAAAATCATTTTCCAAAAAGTTAAGTCCCGGATTGCCCAAACCACCCGTTGCGAAGCCGTTAAGCTCGGGTGCAATTGCTTTGGAAAGGACTTTTTGTTGTTGTTCAATTTCTTGCTTTTGTAAATTGAACAAGCTTAATTCAGGCCTGTTCAAATCATTAGTTTCAAGGATAGAAAGTAGCGGTTTTTGGAAACTGGTTTCGGTATTTAATGGAACACCTATTAAAGTTGATAAGGATGTGATTAATTTAGATTTATTATTGTTGGCTTCCTGATATTGCTGTAATATTTTTAACAATTCGGCTTCAATGACTTTATCTGACGTAGGCAGCAACACCCCATTTTTCACACCCGATTTCACCTCGTTTAGCTTGCTGTACAATTGCTCTTTTCTTGCGTTTAACAAGAGGATTTGGTCCTCGATTAAAAGAATCGAAAAATACAGTTGATTGACCCGCTGTTTCAGTTGGTGCAAATTGACTTCAACTTCTTGTTGTTTTCTTTGGGTACTACTATTTTGTAAATCTTGGCTTGCCTTAATTCTTCCGCCATTATACAACAACTGATTGGCTGTTAGTGTTGCACGATATTGGTCGTTGTTTAGCGAGTTTATGTCAACATTTGGTATGGGTACTTCGGTAACCTCGCTTTGGTGAGTAGCCTGGGCATTAAAGTTGAATTGAGGTAGTGTTTTTGAGCTAATTACCGAAAGTTCGGCATTGTTCTGTTGTTCTAAAATAGCACCTTGTTTTACAAGCGGATAATTGGTTTTTAAGCCCTCGTAACAGGCCTCTAAACTCAATGTGTTGTTTTGACTGTTACCAAGCAATGTTGCTAATAGGAATGGTATGAGTAGATAAATCGATTTCATAGATTTATTTTTTTATGGCATTTATAATAAAATCCGACACTTCTTTCTTTCGTGCTTCTAAAAGAGATTTGTAATCGTTGTCATCAACCTCGGTAAATGCTTTAATTAATGGAGAGGCTACAAAAGGAAATATGTTTAAAGCCAAAATGTTTATAAACAACTGTTCTGCACTTATGGGTATAATGTTACCAGCATTAACTTCTTTTTGTACTTGTAGCTTAAATTTATTAATATTGGGAAAAGCAACATTCTTTTTTATTTTTTTGATAAATTCTGGATTTCTATTGAGTTCCTGAATAATGAAGTTTGGTAAATAAGGATGCTTTATTATAAAACTAATATAGTTGTGAGTGAAATTTTTGATTTTATCCTCTAATGAAGAATCATCATTTAGTATAGCGTTAAGTTGGGGTGCTAATAATGCAAAAGATTTTTTAAATACAGCCTCGAACAAAAGTTGCTTACTTCTGTAGTAATAATGCAACATTGCCTTATTGATACTTGCTTTGTCCGCAATTTCTTGCATTCGCGCACCATCCATTCCTTTAGCTTGAAAAATTTTTTGTGCTGCTTCTAATATTTGTTCTTCTGTTTTATTGTCTTTGTGTTTTGTCATTTTACAACCCTTTGGTTTAACTATTTGGTTAACAAATATACACAAAAAATTAATAACAGATACTTTAGTCAAATACTTCAACCAAAAATTCACAATTAATAATTGTAGCGTCTTATATATTAGTTGCAAATAGAATGGCAAAAGCCAAGGTCATACAATAATGAAGATTAATGCCGAAATCTTTTGATGGAAGTATTCTACAAGTTTAAATTGTAGGTATATTGTATTATAATAAACTTCTCTTTATCGAAGGTTAAAAGTTGAGAAACATCAAAAAATATTATTTGCAATCGTAAGAAATATGGTTCGATAGCAGGTAAAAGCATTTAATATCAAACTTAATTAGAGGAAGAAAGAAGGGTAAATGTTGTACCTATGTTGTACCCAAGAAAAAAAGTGAAGTAATTTTCAATAAAAAAAGTCGAAGATTTCTCTTCGACTTTTGTACGGGCGGGGAGACTCGAACTCCCACACCTCGCGGCACCAGATCCTAAGTCTGGCGTGTCTACCAATTCCACCACGCCCGCATTTTAAAATCTTTTTCGACTTTTACTTGTCTAAGTCCTAAGTCTAGCGTGTCTACCAATTCCACCACGCCTGCATCAATATCCGATTATTATCGGGCTGCAAATATAAGCCAAAATTTCAATTCTCTAAATTTTACCATTTAAAAATTACGCTTTTCGTATTTTTATCAAAAGTCTTATAAAATAGTACATGAAAAACGTAAAGAATTATTTGTCGGAAAATAGGGACCGATTTTTAAATG
>TARA_R110000765_G_scaffold383600_1_pt1 | contig 12127 bp, 10 predicted proteins | sample TARA_R110000765 | Tara Oceans TARA_R110000765 (sample SAMEA4398168) | marine metagenome | biome: Polar Biome; feature: [MES] marine water layer (ENVO:01000295) within the mesopelagic zone...; material: water (ENVO:00002006), including particulate matter (ENVO:01000060) such... | reverse complement strand
ATATTGACTTTCAAATGTATTTGGGTCAATAGTTACGTATTCGATTCCATCATCTTCAGCCCTATTAAAATAAACAGCGTTAAGTATAAACTTTTCTGACAATTTGTATTCTAAACCAACTTCTATAGTAGTATCTTCTTCAGGATTTAAATCTTGATTGGCTCCAAAAGGACCATATAATTGTGATGAATTTGGTGCTATGTACGAAGTAGCGTATGAGCCCATGAACTTTAAATACCCAGAGTTTATATTAATCCTGTAAGATGGATTAATGTTATAAATAAAATTAGAGCCATAGTTACTATGATTATTTAAACGAACTCCTGCATTTAAATTTATGCCATCATTGCCAACATATACCATGTTCACATAGGGGTCAACAGTGTTCGAATTTTGCTCCTCTAAAAACAAGGTTTGATTATCAATATAATTTAAACCAACTATCGTGTAAATTTTTTCTGCAAAAGTATATTTGTTAAAAACGTCTAATACATAAGAACGAGAATTGTAAGCAGCAGGAAAACTAGAAATAAAAAATCTATCTATTTGATTGAATGCTGTATTGACATGTATACTACCCTTCTCATAACTATACTTAGAAGCCAATGAAAATCGTGACTGTTCACTAGTAAATGAAAAATCGGCATCTTCTATTGGAAATCCGTTATCATAATCACTGTTCAACTTATTATAATATGCAGAAACGGTTATGTCAAAACGTTTAGAAATTTGATAACCCAGCTTTACATTTCCATCTATTCGTGACAATGCATCTGATTCAGTACCTACAGCTGCAGATAATCCATCTGTAAACTGATGACCTCCGGAAGCCAAAAATGTTATCTTCCCCTTCTTAGCATTAAGGTTCACCGTGTTTGAAAAATCAGAGATATTATAATTTTGGTCATCCTGAGATTGGTTGGTACCCATACTCGAAATCACTTCCATAGAAAGTCCTTCTTTTTTGGCTTGTTTGGTTGTAATATTTATAACCGCTGTTGCTGCAGAATTACCGTAAAGTGTACTTGCTGCTCCTTTTAAAATTTCAATGCTTTCTATTTGAGAAGTATTTAATAGTCTTAAATCATATTCTGCACTTGTACCAGATGGGTCAGAAACCTGAATACCATCTATAATTACTAAAACTTGGCGATTGTTACCTCCTCTAACATAGGTAGATAAGTTCTGCCCCGCAAAACTTCTAGTTCCGTTTATTTCAATCCCACTTTTAGTATTGATAATTTCGGCAATAGAACGACCTTGGTTCTGTTCTAGTTCTTTTTGAGAAATGGAAATGACCGTCTTTCCAGAGTTTTCACGCTTTAATTCAAAACGTGAATCGCTGACGACAACCTCGTCTAACTGTAATGTATTAATGGAATCTTGTTTCTCCTGTCCACCAACTTTGGCGCATAGTAATATTGTGACCGTTGGCCACAAAAAATAATTTTTCATTCGTTTAAATTCATAAACGGGAGCGTAGTATGTCTGTACCCATACGCAAACCTTTATCCCGAAAGTTTAACATTGTTGTTTGAATAAGGCAGGTCTCCTGACTTGTTTTATGTTATTTCGCCTTCCCATGTTTTCTGAACCGGTTCAGTTGACAAAGTGGCTTTGAAGTAAATAACATCTTCTCTACAGAAGTACCAATCGAAATCTATTTGCCAATAGATGTAGTTGACATAAACTTACAGTTGCGGGAACAGTTCCAGATTTGCACCGGATTCCCTTTTAATTTCACCACCATAAGCAGCGAAAACCAAAATTCACGGCGAAAATAAACATTTTGTTTAATCTTTCTAAGTAAACTTTTATAATACTACTTTTGAAAAATAGAAGTAAATCAAAGATGTTTAAACACGTACTCTTTTTAAGTTTCCTACTTTTTTTATTCGGATGCAAAGAACAAAAAAAGGATTCATCACTATTACAAACACCCATCAATAGTTCTTCGATAACTTATGCAAAAGGGTTTACAATAGAATATAAGGCATCGGGCATAACTATAATTAAAGTCTTGTCACCTTGGCCGAACGCAGAGGCAACTTACACCTATGCTTTGATCCCTAAAGAGAAACAAGGACTTATAACCTTAAACAAAGATGAATTCGATGCTATTATTATGGTACCCATAGAAAATGTGGTGGTAACTTCAACAACACATATACCCGCTTTAGAGGAATTAGGTGTTTTAGATAAGCTTATTGGATTTCCAGATACTAAATTTATTTCATCAAAGGCGGCCAGAGCACGTATTGAAAATGGGCAAATAAAAGAATTGGGAGTCAACGAAAGCCTAAATACCGAAGCTGTTTTAGCATTACAACCGAAGATGGTGGTTGGTTTTACAATTAATGGCGGAAACAGTGCTTATGAAACGCTACAACGTTCTAATATACCTGTTATTTATAATGGTGATTGGGTAGAAGAAACTCCTTTAGGAAAAGCAGAATGGATAAAATTTTTCGCTCCATTTTTCGACAAAATAGAGGAAGCAAATACCTTTTTTGAGAACATTGAATTGTCATATTTAAATGCTAAAGAATTGGCCGCAACTGTAACAGTAAAACCAACAGTACTTAGTGGTGCGCTTTATAAAGATGTTTGGTACTTACCTGGTGGCAAAAGCTGGGCAGCAAATTTTCTAAAAGATGCCAATGCTGATTATCTATGGAATAATAACCCAGATAATGGAAGTCTCTCTTTAAGTTGGGAAAGTGTTTTAGACATAGCCAAAAATGCTGAATATTGGATTGGCCCTGCTCAATTCGATTCTTATCAGGAAATGGAATTATCAAGCAAACATTATTTACAGTTTGATGCCTACAAAAGAAGAAAGATATTCACTACTGCCAACACCTTGGGGGATACTGGTGGCACACTATATTACGAACTGGCACCGCAAAGACCCGATCTCGTATTAAAAGATTTAATTCATATTTTGCATCCTGGTTTATTACCAAACTATGAACCGTTGTTTTTTAAACCCTTACTTTAATTGTCTAAACACCCTACATACGCAATTCATTTTTTAGTTCTACTCCTTGGGCTAATTGTATGTTTTATAGTAAACATAAGTCTTGGTTCTGTAAGCATATCGGTTATCGACACGCTGAAAGTTATTTTCGATTCTGATTTCGGTCAATCTTCAAATTCCTATATCATATGGAATTATAGAATTCCAAAAGCCTTAACTGCTGTCTTGGTTGGTAGTGGTCTCTCTTTAAGCGGACTCTTAATGCAGACATTGTTTCGAAATCCGTTAGCAGGTCCTTATGTTTTGGGCATAAGTTCAGGTGCTAGTTTAGGTGCGGCACTATTAATAATGGGCTCTTCTTTATTTTCAGGGTTTATTACATTTTCCGCTTTTAACGATATTGCTTTGGCCGTTGCATCAAGTGTTGGGAGTTTTCTAGTATTACTTATCGTTTTAACTGTGGCGGTAAGAGTAAAGGATACCATGGCACTCTTAATTATAGGTTTAATGTTCGGTAGTATTACCGCGGCTCTTGTGAGTGTACTTTCTTATTTTACAAAAGCAGAAAAACTACAACAATATGTGTATTGGTCCTTTGGAAGTTTAGGTAATCTTTCTTGGACGCAATTAGCGATTCTATGTTTATGTACTTTTATTGGAATTATATTAAGCATACTCTCCATTAAGTCACTTAATGCCTTTTTACTTGGTGAAAATTACGCCAAGAGTTTAGGAATTCAATTGAAAAAATCGCGCTATATAATTATTATAGCGACTGGTCTTTTAGCCGGATGTATTACTGCATTTGCTGGCCCCATAGCTTTTATAGGATTAGCTGTGCCCCATTTAACCCGGCAACTATTCCATACTACTGATCATAAGATTCTTATACCCGCTTCACTTAGCTGCGGAGCTATTTTAATGCTAATTTGCGATACCATTGCACAACTGCCAGGCTCAATGAGTATACTTCCTATCAATGCGATAACTAGTATTTTTGGGGCACCCGTGATTATATGGTTATTAGTGCGCAAAAAGAAAATGATGTTTTAATCTAAACCAGATAAAGTTATCAAATACGAAAAACAAAATAGCGTACTAAATATCAGTGATTTATCCGTTGGATATGACAAGAAAGTCGTCGCCAAGAATATTTCATTCGACTTAAAAAAAGGGGAACTTGTTGCTATTGTTGGCATAAATGGTATTGGTAAATCTACATTGCTACGAACTATAGGCGGATTTCAATCCAAGATTTCTGGCTCCATTCAAATTGAAGGAAAAGAATTAGCTTCAATCGACACCTTAGATTTAGCCACAAAGATTAGCGTTGTACTTACAGAACCTATTGCTTCAAAAAACATGTCAATTAAAGAGTTACTGGCTTTAGGCAGACAACCGTATACCAATTGGCTAGGGAAATTATCTGCCGATGACATTTCATTCATTACTAAGAGTGTTTCATTATTGGAGCTTGAACCATTTCTAGATAAGAAATGTTATGAATTGAGTGACGGACAATTACAACGTGTTATGATTGCGAGAGCATTAGTTCAAGATACGAGTATTATACTTTTAGATGAGCCAACCACTCATTTAGATTTGTACCATAAAGTTCAAATTTTAAAACTCTTGAAATCTATAGCACATAAAACCGAAAAAACAATTCTTTTTACCAGTCATGAAATTGAATTGGCTATACAATTATGTGATAAAATGTTAATTTTAGACGGGCAAGCTAACCCTTTTGAAGAACCTTGTAAACTAATCGAACATAAAAATTTTGAAACGCTATTTCCTGCAGATATGATTTCATTTGATGCCAACTCTGGTTCTTTTAAAATTAAAAACTAAAGCTATCCTCAGTGGAATATACCAGTACCATTTATATATTTATTAAATCTGGAAAGCCATTTTAAAATTTAGTAGGTGATCCAGTATCTTTACGTTATCGCAGTACAATACTCATGAACGAAATTTATATTTACTTCCTCATTGGAATCCTATGCCTTGCTATTGGCTTTTTTCTAGGTAATTATATACGGCACCTAAAAACAAAATCTAACCAAAGTGCCTTAGAAGAACGTGAACAGCAAATGCATACTAATTTTTCTGTTTTACAAGAACGGTTAAAAGAGGCAGAGCAAAGTAGACAAATCCTTCAATCTGAAAAAGAACAACTTGGCAATAGAATTGTACGAGCGCAAGCCGATATGGAGCATTTGCACGACAAGAACCGAGAACAGAAAGAAGAGGTTGAAAAACTACAGGAAAAGTTTACCAAGGAGTTTGAAAACTTGGCCAATAAGATTCTAGAAGAAAAAAGCCTAAAATTTACCGAGCGGAATGAAAAGAACATAAAGGACATTCTTACTCCACTAAATGATAAAATTCAGCTATTTGAAAAGAAAGTAGAAGCAAGTCAGAAAGAAAATATAAGTATTCACTCTGCGTTAAGAGAACAACTTTTAAATCTGCAATCTCAAAACTTAAAGATTACCCAAGAGGCTGAAAATTTAACCAAAGCCCTAAAAGGTGATAGTAAAATGCAGGGGAATTGGGGGGAATTGGTTTTAGAACGTGTTTTAGAAAAATCGGGATTAGAGAAAGACCGTGAATACACAGTACAACAAAGCTTTACTAGAGCTGATGGAAGTCGTGTGCTTCCCGATGTCATTATCAATCTGCCCGATGGAAAGAAAATGATAGTCGATTCAAAAGTATCCTTAACGGATTATGAGCGCTATGTAAATGCTGATGAAGAGCTAAGAGACAAATACCTAAAAGACCACATCAATTCATTACGCAGACATGTCGACCAGTTATCTGCAAAAAAATATGAGGATCTTTATGAAATGGAGAGCCCCGATTTCGTATTAATGTTCGTTCCTATAGAACCTGCATTTGCGATTGCTATTAACGAAGATAATTCTTTATATAACAAGGCCTTTGAGCAAAATATTATTATTGTTACTCCTTCTACCTTGCTAGCTACATTACGAACTATAGATAGTATGTGGAATAATGAAAAGCAACAGCGAAATGCTATTGAAATTGCAAGACAGGCTGGTGCACTTTATGATAAGTTTGAAGGGTTTGTAAGCGACCTTATGAAAGTAGGCAAGAAAATGGATGAAGCCAAAGGAGAATATAGAGGTGCCATGAATAAACTGGTCGATGGTCGCGGCAATATTGTCAATAGTATCGAGAAGTTAAAAAAGATGGGGGCCAAAGCAAAAAAATCTATTCCAGAATCTTTATTAAAGCGCGCTTTAGATGATGCGGATTATGAAGAAGAACCTAAATTGAAACTTTAAAATACTTTCATATAAAACGTATAACATCTTAAACGTTTATTAGTATAAATGAATATTCGTCAATATATTGACCCCATCTTACACTTGATGATTCATTTACATTAGAACATAGAATATTTAAATTATGAAAAAGATTATATCCATACTATTATTAAGCTTAATACTCATAGGAGGTATTTATTATGCTTTTATTTACTTCGTCTCTTTTAGTGAAGGAGTACGCTCTGGAGAGTTAATAAAAGTTAGTCATAAAGGGGTAATTGTCAAGACTTGGGAAGGTGAAATTAGCCAAGGTATTTCTGGTGCTCAAATATTTGCATTCTCGGTATTAGATAAAGACAAAGATGTCATAGAAAAACTAAAAGAATATCAAGGTCAATATGTTAAAGTAAATTATATCGAAAGATACGCTACATTCTTTTGGCTTGGTGACACCAAATATTTTATCACTGCGGTAGAACCGGAAAAATCTCCCCATTTCAGAAATTAAGTAAAATCAGAATTATTTTTCAATAGGTCAAAAGTACAAGTACATGGAAAAATTTAAAGGGTCAAGAGAATCAAGAGTTTCAATAACCGAGTTAATGCTTCCCTCCCATTCTAATTTTGGTGGCAAAGTTCACGGCGGTCATATTTTAAGCCTTATGGACCAAATTGCATTTGCCTGTGCTTCTAAGCATTCACAACAGTATTGTGTTACTGCTTCTGTAAACCGAGTAAACTTTCTAAACCCTATCGAAGTTGGAGAGTTAGTTACATTAAAAGCCAGCATTAACTATACTGGGCGTACCTCTATGGTTGTTGGTGTTCGTGTAGAATCTGAAAACATAACTTCTGGAAAACGAAAACATTGTAACTCCTCTTACTTTACCATGGTCGCGAAAGGATCTGATGGTAAAAATGTTCCTATACCGGGCTTAATTGTAACGGATGATCAGGGCGTGCGACGTTTTGCCCGTAGCAAGTATAGAAAATTAGAAGCTCAAGAACGTGATACTAAATTTGAATCTAAAACTTTTATTTCTAATGATTATATTCTCGAATTAGAAAGTGAAAATATTAAGATTGATTTGAAGTAATTTGCTCAGCGGCATCAGCATCTAAAAACCAAATTAAATCTTTTGTTTTAGGAGATACATGGCTTGCAGGATATTTCAAGTACCCTTCTTCCCTATCTATTATGATTCTTACCTTTTCAGCTTTGCTAGCACCCGTAACCAAGAAAGCAACTGTTTTAGCATTGTTAATAATTCTGCCGGTAAGTGAAACTCTTCGTTGACCTGAATCTGGGTGAATAGCTACTTCGCAATTATCAGGCGATTTCCATAATTTCAATTCATGTGGAAAAATTGATGCGGTGTGCCCATCATCGCCCATACCCAATATAACCATATCAAACTGAGGCAAACCTAATTCTTTCGGTAATTCTGACTCTAGTAATTCTCCATAACGCTTGGCTTCCAATTTAGGGTCATTCTCCCCTTTTATGCGATGAATATTTTCTTCTGGTATATCAACCTTAGAAATAAGGTGTTCTACCGTCATTCTATAATTACTTTCTTCATTATCTGGCGCAACGCAACGTTCGTCTCCCCAATATAAATGAATAGCACTCCAGTTTACATCATTCGAGAACTCTTTAGCTAAAACATCAAATACAATTTTAGGAGTACTACCGCCTGACAATGCAATATGAAATGCTTTTTTGTTCGATGATTTTTTAATCAAGAACTTTGAAAATTCCTCGGCAACCTTAACCTTATTCTGATATACTTTTACTTCCATTTTTTAAAATGTAAATTGATTTTTTTTAACTTAACAAATAACACAGAATCCAGGATCATCTGATAAATTCTCGCTCGGATTACGCCATTCAGCAACACCTTCAATTAAGTCATTTGCATTCTCAGGACCCCATACACCAGCAGCATATCCATACATTTTAACATCCTTTCCATTTTCCCAATAATCTAAAATAGGGTCAACAAATGCCCACGCCGCTTCAACCTCATCTGCCCTTGCATATAACGTTGCATCGCCTTGCATAGCATCAAGTAAAAGACGCTCGTATGCTTCCATTACACGTGTTTCTGTTAAACTTGAATAATAAAAATCCATATTGGCACGCTCTACTTCAAAACCTTGACCAGGTACTTTAACACCAAATTTTATCAATATTCCTTCATCTGGTTGAATACGAATAATTAATTTGTTATCCTTATTGCTCATGCCTGATTCTTTGAAAATCTGATGGTGGGGTGTTTTAAAATGAATTACCACTTCGGTTACTTTGGTAGGCATACGTTTTGCTGTTCTCACATAGAAAGGCACATCTGACCAACGCCAATTATCTACAAAGAATTTTATAGCGGCGAATGTTTCCGTTTTTGAATTTTCATCAACTCCGTCCTCTTCCCGATATCCATTTACTTCTTTGCCATCAATTTTAGAGGCTACATATTGTGCCCTAATGGTATTATTGTAAAGTGTTTTTTTATCAGTCATTATTCTAAGAGACTTCAATGCTTTAAGCTTTTCATTTCGTATCTCCTCTGCATCTGAACTTAACGGTGGCTCCATGACAATTAGAGCTACAATCTGCAATAGATGACTTTGAAACATATCTCTCAATGCGCCAGATTTATCGTAATACCCACCTCTTTTCTCAACACCAACACTTTCTGCATTGGTAATTTCTACATGATGAATATAATTTCTATTCCAAAGTGGTTCAAAAATACTATTGGCAAAACGTGTAACTAATAAATTTTGTACTGTTTCTTTACCTAAATAATGGTCTATTCTAAATATTTGACCTTCTTTAAAATAAGTATGAAGACCATCATTTAATTCTTTAGCAGAATCTAAACTATAACCAAATGGTTTTTCAACAATTAATCTTTTCCACCCTGTATCCTCATCATTTAATCCTTGCTCCGACAAGTTTTTTGCTATTGGCTCATATAAGCTAGGTGGTGTAGACAGGTAAAAAATATGATTACCATCTGTACCATATTTTTGGTCAAGATCACTAATACGCTTTTCTAAACGTTCGTAAGATGTATCGTAATCAGACCCTAAATCTTCATAAAATAATTTATCAGCAAACTTTTGAATATATTCTTTGTCATTTTGTTCACGGTGTTCCTCAAAATATGGACTTTCTAAAACCGCTTTATTACGGAATTTTAAATCGCCCAAATCACTTCTACTAACTCCTAGTACGACAAAATTTTCAGGTAGATGATTTCCTTTATACAAATTAAATATTGCAGGTATTAATTTTCTCGCTGTTAAATCTCCAGATGCTCCAAAAATGATAAGCATTTGATTGTCTGTATTCTTCATAAACCCTTTCTATTCTTTATTCTTCAAATATCTTAAAAAGAAAGCCATTATACCCTGCTTTTGAGATGGAATTTAGAAATAAAGTCAATATTTTAAATTATTTTTGATTTGCATTAAGTCCGTCAAAATTTAATAAAATCAAGGTGCGGCTTTTATGTATTTTAATTTTAAAACATTGAATTTATGTATGATTTTGGTTTAGTAGGTCTTGGGGTAATGGGACGTAATTTTATCCTTAATGTAGCAGATAATGGATTTTCTGCTTATGGATATGATTTGGATGATGAAAAAGTAAATTCTTTGAAAACTGAAGGTGGAGATTTAAATAAAGTTGATGCGTCAACAAATATCAAAACATTTGTGAAAAATTTAAAGCAACCACGTAAAATTATGTTGCTGGTACCTGCTGGTAAAATTGTTGACTCAGTTATTGAATCATTACTTCCTCATATTGACAAAGGAGATATAATTATTGATGGTGGAAATTCTTTTTTTACCGACACCGATCGTCGAGAAAGTGAATTACAGAATAGAGCAATTAACTTTTTTGGTGCTGGCGTTTCAGGTGGTGCAAAAGGTGCTCGTAGAGGTCCAAGTATTATGCCTGGTGGTTCAAAATCTGCATATGAACATATTAAGCCGATTTTTGAAGCTGTTGCCGCTAAATACGAAGGAGAACCATGTGTTGCCTATTTAGGCCCTAAATCTGCCGGTAACTACGTAAAAATGGTTCATAATGGTATTGAGTATGGATTAATGCAATTAACCTCTGAAATATATGACGTTCTTAAAAAAGGAGGTGACTATACTAATGATGAGCTACATTCCACTTTTGCAAAATGGAATTCAGGAAGGTTGCAATCTTTTTTAGTCGAAATAACTTCTGAAATTTTTGAACAAGAAGATGACCTGACCAAAGGTCGCTTGGTGGATCAGATATTAGATAAAGCAAAACAAAAAGGTACTGGAAAATGGACAAGTCAAAATGCAATGGATTTGGGCATACCTGTACCATCAATAGATGTTGCCGTTAGTATGCGTGAACTTTCTGCTTTAAAGGAGGAAAGAATAAAAGCAGATGCACTATATGGTAGACCTATAGTCGCACATATGGATAAGGCTAAATTGGAAGAGCTTTCTGAAAAGGCATTGTATTTCTCTTTTATCATTACATATTCTCAAGGTCTTCACCAATTAGCAGATGCTTCAAAAGAATATGGCTATAATTTAGATATTTCAGTAATTGCCAAAATATGGCGTGCTGGTTGCATTATACGCGCTGGCTTATTGGCCGATATCACAGAAGCGTTTAAAGCTGAACCTACATTACCAAATCTATTACTATCACCAAACTTTGTTAGTAAAGTACAAGATTCGGTCGGTGCCGCTAGAGAATTAGTTGCTTTTGGAGCACAAAACGGAATTCCGCTTCCAGGATTATCAAATTCGTTAACATATTTTGATGCGTACACATCAAGTAAATTACCTTTAAATCTAATTCAAGCTCAACGTGATTATTTTGGTTCACATACTTATGAGCGATTAGATAGAGAAGGCATTTTTCATACTGAATGGGAAGCATAAAAACTAAAGTTTGAATAAATCAAGAATTGTAGTATTTAGTGTTTGTTTATCGGTGTTATTTTTAACATTACTTGGTTCTTGCAAGGACTTAAAGAATGAAGAAATACCTGTCGAAATACTCGACGAGCATATGCTTGACAGGCGTGTAAATACAGCTATAGTAGATTCACTGATAAGACAGGTATATGTGCCAATCTATTCTGATATCTATAATCAGACTAGAGATACTAGAACAATGCTAACAGCTACCTTGAGTATTCGTAATACGAGTATTCGAGATAGTCTGTTCGTGAGTACAATTGATTATTATAATACCCAAGGCGATTTAGTGAGAAGCTATATAGATTCTCCTATCTACCTTAAACCAATGGAATCTATTGATTATGTTATAGAACAACAAGATAATTCTGGTGGTAGTGGCGCTAATTTTTTAATAGATTGGTATTCTAAAAAGCAATTAAATCCATTATTTCAAGCGGTAATGGTTGGTGGTTTAGGAGCGCAAGCATTCTCTTTCACGACAGATGGAATTGAGTTAGAACGAGAATAATCGAACTGCCTAATTTTTTGTAGCATCATATTTTACCCATCTCTAATGAATTACAATAACAAATATTTCAAACCAGTTCAAACCTCTATAAACGGAGAAACAACAGATGAAACTATTTTTCATTACAAGCAATCCGGCTCCATTATAACGGCTAATTACCAAGGAGGTAAAATCCTCAAAGGGCATTTAATAGGAATAGTAGATTCTGAAGGCCATATTAGTATGCGTTATCACCAAGTCAATACTAAAGGAGAACTGATGACAGGGGTATGTGAATCGACTCCTGAGGTACTTTCTAATAGTAAAATTAGACTTCACGAAGAATGGAAATGGACCTCAGGAGATTGT
>TARA_R110000765_G_scaffold221706_2_pt1 | contig 12130 bp, 31 predicted proteins | sample TARA_R110000765 | Tara Oceans TARA_R110000765 (sample SAMEA4398168) | marine metagenome | biome: Polar Biome; feature: [MES] marine water layer (ENVO:01000295) within the mesopelagic zone...; material: water (ENVO:00002006), including particulate matter (ENVO:01000060) such... | reverse complement strand
ACTCTCGGATTTGCTTTTTGCAAATATGGAGTTATAGATAGTGTTATCTACTATTAAATAATTAACAATATAAAAATATGGGAAGTTTTAGTTGGAATAAAGCAGATGAATTAACACAGATTGAAAATGTAGTTTGTGGTAGTAGTTTTAAGTTCTTAATACCAAAAGAGTTTGGTGGTGGGTTTATTAAAGATAAATATCAAGACTATGGGTATTTAGGTACAAAAGAAGATGGTGAACCAAAATATGATATGTATGAAATTTTAGCTTTTTGGAATAAATCAGAGGGATTAGAATACGATGGAGACTATCCAAAAATGAAAGAGATTGACGAGCATACTGATGATAATAGGGGTGAGGGGATAGATATTGGTTGCTATGATAAAGAAATATTGAAGCTAAAATACCCACTAAAATTAGTTTCCCCATCATACAAAGGTGTTTATGAAGATTTAGAAACTTGTAGTTTAGGTGACCCAGACCAAGGATTCTTTAGTAGAAAGCGATAATCTTAATTGTAGATAACGGCATCCTGTATGAATCGGAAGCCACAACGAATAACTTAATTATTAACAACCGAACTACAACGGCTTATGATTTTATACAGCGTGTTGTCTGTTTTGCGGTAATAAACCAATAACTTAAAATTGAAACACAAATGAGAAAATTTATTAAAAAACCAGTAACGATTGAAGCTATCAGGTACAATCAATTAAATAAAGATGAAATTGAATCTTTTGTTGGGAAAGAACTACACCAAGAATTAGAAAGCGAAACGGCATATTTAGCAGGTAAAGGATATCCACAATTCAGCTTAACAATAGAGACAAAAGAGGGTAGTATGAAAGCTATGAATGGCGATTGGATTATTAAAGAACCTTTCCCAACAGGTGATAGGGATTTTTATCCTTGTAAAGCTGATATATTTAGTAAAACCTACGAAGAACTAAAATAGCATTACAGACAACGGTTAATCTATACTCTCGGATTTGCTTTTTAGCAAATATGGAGTTATAGATAGTGTTGTCTGTATTACGGTATTATTAAACGATAAAATTAATTAATTATGAAAAACTTAAAAGTAGTGAAAATCGACTCAGAATCTATTGAGTTTGAAAACGGAGTAAAACTTTATTCAGATCATCAATCAGATTGTTGTGAATCTCATTATTTATCTTTTGCTGATTTAGAATTAAGAGACTTTGATAAATTAGAGTTTGATTTAACAGGGGATAAATTCTTCAAAAAAATAGAAGATTATGGTATTGAATTAGTGCCAATCAAAGGATGGGGAGTAAAGATTCCAGGATATGGATATAATAATGGGTATTACTCAACTGAATTAACGCTTTGTATTATAGGTGAGGGGTTATCGAAAGAATTTGATATTACAGAATGCCAAGTAATAGAAGATTAGTATTACAGACAATGGCAAATTGTATTGGTAGACCACAAACGATAAACTTAATAGATTATGAACTTAGTAGAACAAGAACAATTAAAAGTTGAAATACAGCACATCTTTGATAGCGGTGCTAATGAGGTAAGGATTTTTGAGATGGTGAAGAGCTTTATAGAACACTATAATGTAACAAGTGGTTTGCCTATACAAGATGTTAGCTTTTCGTTACTCGAACAAATAACGGCTAACGCAATAACTGGTATAATGGCAAACCCTAACGCAATGCCTACAACAACACAGAACTTTCACGACATAGCAGAAGATGCGGTAAGGATAGCTAAAGAAACTGTGAGACAATTAAATAATGAAAGCTAATGACCAGTCTAAACAATTTTATTGATAACGGAATAAACCACTGAAATATGAACGAGATAGAGATAAACAATAAGATACAAGATGTTCTTTACAATAGCGTAAGAGTAAGGAATTTAGTAATTAAGGCAATACCAGAAGAAGATATAGAAGATGTAGCCAACGAGCTAACAACTTTAGTTATGAATAATTTTGTTTTAGACAATGTTATCCAATGTACTCAGTTCCAAAATAGCTTAACATCAAGTAGTGCAACAAAGTGTGTTTGTGGTAAAGAAAAATATGAACACGAGTATATTGGATAACACATGGCTAAACGTAATTCAATAAATTGAACCTATGAAACACTTTAAGGAGGCTGTAATGGCAATATCTAGAATAGAAGACGAAAATCAGTTGGTTCAATTATTTGAACTTGCTATGTCAAAAGTTACTATTGGAACAATACAGCAGATAGCTGAATTAGAGGGTAAGTCATATAATGGCATAAAGAACTCTAATAGATATCTTAAGATTGTTCTTGGAAATAAGAAACTGGTTGTAAAGGGTGTGAGTGACAACAACCTACCATTTTAAATTAATTATATGGAAAATGAAAGAATACTTCAGATTCTCACGAACATTGAGAGTATGATTTTATACGACACATCATCAGGCACAGATGAGTATGACAAAATTAGCGGAAAGATTGATGAATACAGGTCTGAGGTAATTGGTGAAGAGTATGTGATTAAAAAGTTAATTAAACCAATAATTGATGCCATAGATTATGGGTGTAGTAAGTTGGGCAAAAAAACATTTGTGTTCTCAAAAACAGAATATGGATATATTACAGATAGTGTTAAGGAAACCATTAATTCAAATGATGGAGATAGTAAGGAGAGGGTGGTTGGCAAGTTAGCCTTAGCAATTAGATGGAAAGCTGATAATGCACACACAAATGTTTCTGAGAAGAAATTTTGGACAAAAGGATTCTTTACAAGGAAAACCAAAAATAATTATTCAATAAATCTGTATCATTATGAACGATTCTTGTCAGAAAATCCTTATGCTAGAGTAGGTGGTGCTGAGAAGGTAGTTTCTAAGGAAATTGAGGTTACACCATTTACAAAGTTTGATTATGGAATTGAATTAGATTAGTTATGAGATATAGGGGAGGAGGATCGGCTGGAGTAGTTGCATTAATATTGATTATGATAGTCATGTTATTTAAGGCAACAATATATGTGATTAAGACAATTATAGACATACTTATATGGTTAGGGAGTGGATATAGTAAATTAGTGTATGGAGATAATAGTAGCTGTAAATAAGAGTGGGTATATTGGATTAAATAATAAGTTGCCTTGGAAGTCTAAGGATGACCTAAATCACTTCAAAAAACTTACTATGGGCAAAACGTGTTTGGTTGGAAGAAAGACGTATGAAGATATGCCAAAGTTATCAGGAAGAAATCTTATTGTTGTTGGAAATGGATATTATTCTTTGGAAGACGCTTTAAAGCAAGACATAGACTATGTTATTGGTGGTAAACATCTAATAGAATCTACAATGCATCTGTGTAGTAAGGTTCATTTATCAGTCATAAACGATTGGACTGTAGGTGATGTAAGGATGCCATCATTCAAAGAATACGTTAATGAAATACGTATTTATAGGTTTGGGATAAATAATTTGTGAGAAGTGTGCAACTTGCACATTTTCTCCGTATCAATTATATAACAAAACAATTAAATTATGTTAAGTGAGCATGAACAGACAATAATAGATGAATTAAGTAGCGAGAGGCTTGAGATTATGTCATATAGTCACAAGAACACAGAAATCATAAATAGAGTTGAGGAGATTGATAGGCAGATAAACGATATTGTATGTGGAGACACCTTTAGGTCTTACGAACTAGATTTTTGTGAAACTGACATAGAAATATATGTGTCTAAGTCAGACCATGATAGTGGTTTTGATGGAAATTCACATGATTTTGTATCAGACTTATTTAAAAACCCAGACGATAATTATTAGATATGGATAAATTTAAAATGGCTACTCAACTGAAGTTAATTCAGTCGCCAACTCAAGAGAGGATTGAGAAAGAGATAAATGTTGCATTAAGAGATATTGCGATATTGGGAAACGAATGTATTAGAACAAAAGTATGGAATTACTTTAGTAAGTCTGGTGTTGGTATGTGGGCTGCATCTATAGAATATGAAGTTTCATTAGACTCTATTACTACAGATGAAGATGTCGATAGAGAGCAAACGATTAGTGCCCTAAAGAGATATAGGGTATCACTAAATCACACATTGTCAGAAATAGGTTTGGTTGGCGTTAGAGCCATAGTAGTTCAGAATGATTTGTTTAAATTAACATTAAATGAAACATATAGTGAACTAATTGATAACATAGTGTCATTAACAAACCTATCTAAAGACAGCACTATAAGTGAATTGGAAATTAAAACAATAGATGTAAAAATAAGTATATAGTATGAGATTAATTACAAAGATAGTTGGAAGTTTTATTGCTGAGTCTATCAGTCAAACAGGATATGTTACTGAAGACAAGGAAGTATTCCTTATACTGAAGGGTGTTCCAATGAATAAGGTTGAGTTTGAAAAAAAGGTTCTTAGTATACTGGGGTTTACCGTAACTACGGAAGCAGTTGAAAAATACAATAATATATATGATAATGCAGCAAATGAGTATTTTGATAAGGAGGGAAGTATTGAGTCACTTAAATTGGTGGAAGATGGACATACTATTCCATTGGAAGATGATAAAGTTGGAGATGTACTTCCTGAAAAAGAGGTTGTCGAATCTGTTATAGAGACCCCGAAGAGATCTAGACGACAATCTACAAGAACCACTAAAAAATAATATATGAATAATACGCCACATTGGGTAAAGCCAAATGCATATGCTGTAAAAAGTATACGTGAAACAAACGCTAGACTAAAGAATGATACTTATGTTGGTGTCACCGCCTTAAGAAAATCTCTTCTTGAAAACAATTCATTTGATATGGGATGCTTATCTGATAGCGATGGAAGAGCAGCTAGAAGAGCACTGTCATTAATTTGTGAAAATGGAGATGAAATACCAAAACACATATTTGATGACTTGAGAAGTGGAAATTTTGAATTCATTAAACATATGCTATGAAAAATGACGATTTAATAAAATTTATGATGTCTGGAGACCAGCCCATGATTATTGGTAAGGTTGAGCCTTTAAATAGGAGCGATAGGAGAAAGATGGATAGAGAATTTGATGCAGTAATAAAGCATTTGGTTTCAACTGAGGAGAGGTTTTTAAATCAGTTGTTTGATGAAGAAAATGGGTTGGGATATGCAGATCTATACAACTTCTATAATTCTCAATACCATAATAATTGTGCTCACATGAATAGTGTAATTAAACCAAAATACTTCTCAGCAAACGAAATGTATTTTGTAGATATGTATAAGCCCGTAATTTAATTCATAAATAATTTGCGAGAAGTGTGCAACTAGCACATTTTCTCCGTATCAATAGTAAGTAGTTTAGATAATAAGTATGAAAAATTTATTTAAGATAATTTGCATTAGGTTCTCAATCATCAAGACAATGCTTCTTATAGGAAAAACAGGTCATTGTGAAAGTGTGGTGTTTTCAAGAATAGTCAACTCTTCATCAACAGAAGAATTTAATAGATTAACTGTTGTGAGAAATAAATTAATTGATAAAAGAGCTTGTTTAATTGAAACATTAAGTGAAAAGGAAATTGAATTAGAGGAAATTTAGAGTTATGAATTCTAGTATGAATTATGATGAGTATATGGAAGAGTATGCTTGTAATGAATTGAAAAGCAAAACACTGGATGTATTGGGTGACACAATATTGTTTTTGGAGTTCATGAAAGAGGGGTCGTCATTAAACGCAAGGGAGCATGAAGCTTTAGAGAGAGCAAAAATACTTCTTGTTGGTGCTGATGACGCAAATAAGCATTTAATATCATTAGGTAGGTAGATTATGAGAAAACTATATATATTGTTATTAATTTCAGTGTTTTCTTGCACCGTTGAGAAATTACCTGAACCAATAGAGGAAATTGGTGTCAAAGAAGAGTTTGATTGGAACCCTGAAGATGAGGTTGTAATTGACTTATGTGAGTTTGAAAATAGGGGCAATTGTGGATGTGAAAATTGAGAAATATGATAAAGGCAGATGCTTATTTTAAAGAAAATCTTACTGAGATTTTAAATTATGGAAATATAGATGCGAACCCAAGACCAAAGTATACTGATGGTAAGGATGCACATTCATTATTTGTAACTCAAGTATTTGAGAAGTATGATATTTCTAGAGGAGAATTTCCAATAACAACTCTCAGAAACACCGCAATTAAAGGTGGTATAAGTGAGATTATATGGATATATTCTCGTCAATCAAATGACTTAGATGTTCTGAGTGGACTTGGGTGTAACTGGTGGGATAGTTGGAACATAGGTGACGCTGAGAATAGACATATTGGAGAGAGGTATGGTAAGACGGTTGAAAATTGGGGGCTTGTAGACAGCTTGATTAATGGGTTAAGAAACGACCCATTTGGAAGGAGACATATAATGAATCTTTGGCAAGAGAATGATTTGCGTAAAGAAGGAGGATTGCATCCTTGTGCATATGAAACCATGTGGTCTTGTAGGTTTAGGGGGAAAAAAATGTATTTGGATATGCATCTAAATCAAAGAAGTTCTGACTTCTGTACTGCAGGAAGTATTAATAAAATACAGTATGTTGCATTGATGATGATGATTGCACATGAGCTTGGATATGAAGTTGGTGTATTTTCACACTATGTTCAAAATCTTCATATTTATGACAGACATATTGATGCAGCAAACGAAATTCTTGAAACAAAACCATTAAACATTCAACCTAAAATAGAGTTGTTCGCTCAAGGAAAGAGTTTTTACGAAATAGAAACCTCAGACTTTAAGATTACTGGAATTTCAGAAATTAAAAAAATAAAATCGCCTTTAGAATTAGCTATATAGTATGGGAGTAATTAAGAAGTATGAAAGAGATGATGTTCCTGAAGTTATAGATTTCTATAGATTTATGGTAGACGAATACAATTCTTTCGGTAACCGTGAGTTGAAACCAAACTCTCTAGACAGTATGTTATCCCAGTATGGTGAGATTATATTGTATCGTTGGAAGAATAAGGATAATTTTGAATTCACTGAGGAAATGAAAAACAATTCTCTTAGATATGAATTGTTTAAATGGGATATTTTAAATAAAAAATAATATTATGGCAGCAATATCAAGACATAGGAAGAATGATCCAAAATATATTAGAGCTTACTCAGATGACAGTGAGCCATTTGATGTTGATACTGAGATTATAGATGCAATGAAGTCTGTGGATGGGATTACTAAAATCCTAGTAAGAGATAAGTGGTTGATTACTCTTGAGAGCATTGAAGACATAATTATTACTCATAACGACAACGATAAAATAAATAGTTGATGGATTTAATCATAAAAATTAAGTTTAGTGATGTATCTTTAGAAGAAGATTGTTCACATAATAGCTTAAGGCTATTGGAAATAGGGGTTCTTGATGATGTGCGAAAAGTATTGCTTGAAGGAGGAATTTGTTTTAATGACTCAATGTCAATGTTGTCTGATGATGGATTTGAACCACCCAAACAAATTATAGGAGTAGTAACTCCATATAAAACAAAGTTTGATGAATGGGTTAGAAATAATGGAGATAAGTCTTTGTTTAATTACAAGATAATTTCTTCAAGAGAAGATATGAGTGGATGTATTTTTGATAAATTTGAAAGGGGATATTATAGTCACTTGGTTGTAAACAAAGAAAGAGATATTGATTTCTGGCAATGTGCTGAGAGTAGACTTAAGAAAAACAATTAGTTATGAAGACAATAGACAATGAGTTTAGTGAAATAATATCAGACAAATTTATTTTAAATGGGTGTATAGATGAAAAGACTGCATTAAAGTTATTTGAGGAAGAATATGGGTATAGTCCATCTACAGAAATACTAATTGTTATATTGGAGGAGATATTAGATACTGAAGTAATTGAATATAATGCTTCTGGTCTAGAAACCTTCTTTATCTTAAAGAACTTTATTGGATTTGCGATTGAACTAATAATGAATGTAATTAAGTAGTATGAGAAAATTGTTAGCTTATATGCTTAGATGGCAGGCAAGCACACCAATCCTAGCACTTGTTCCAATGGCAATATCTTATTATTGTGGAATAAGTGACTTTTGGATTAGTGCAATAGTATCTAATGTAGTTGGATCACTTATATTTTATAAAATAGATAAAAAAATATTTAATAATGAAAGCTAGATATAGTATTGGAGAACTGTTTACGAGAGGAATGGTTGGGTCGAATGACTGGAATATGGAAATTATGTATGTCGAAGAAGACAGTAGTGGATTTATGTATGAATGTATGGTTGATGAAGATATAAAGTCAACTATATATTATAGTGAAGATGAAATTAGTCAGTTTTTTGTTAAAAAGAGGAGGGTATGAAATACAAAGTTGGAGATAGGTTTGAGGGACAGGGTATAGTTGGTGGTATTGAAATAGTATATATTAATCACTCTAACATTAAACCCTATAGTATTCAGTATGAAGATAATTCTGTTAAAGATTGTAGTATTGATTACATTGATAGTTTTTACACATTAATAGAAGAAAATAATATGAAATATAAAGTAGGGGATAGGTTTCAGGATAATGATTATGATGTTACAATTGAGATAGTACAATGTGATAAACAAGAAATAACTCCTTATCTTGTTAAATATTCAGACGATAGTAGTGGTGGTGATGTTTCTGATTTTGTTATCGATAAATACTACACCAAAATAAACGACCCCTTAAATGTCGTATGGGATGATACACCAGCAGAAACTGATGTGGATGAATTTTCAAGTATAATGAAGTCTTTTGGCGATATGCTGAATGAGAAGAATAAAAGATATGGAGATGCTGCATTAAAGCCACTAAGTATAGTTGGAAAGCACCATAGGCTTGGCGTTAAGGTTGATGAAAAATTGTCTAGAATAAAGAATGCTAATGATTTAAAAAAGAATGATGTGGCAGATACAATTGGATATCTGTTTTTGATTTGTAAGGACATGGGGTGGGAAGATTTCTCAGACCAATTAGACTAAATATATAGTTATGAAAAGTACAGCAGAAAAAAACATAGATTATCCATGCTTAATGCGTAACATTAATACGGATGCAATATTCCTTATGTCTTCATATGGAGTTGGAACGGTTCTACTTAAAGAAAAGTCAAATTGGGAAGTAACCTATCAAGTATGTAGGTACGATATGAGTCGACTAAGTATATTAACTACTAAATTTGTTATAGAAACAAAAAGTGGTGATGAGTTTCCAAAACTAATGATTTTTGAAGATGAATCACCACACATAATTTATGTTGATGGAGATGGATGTGGTGTTGTTGTAAATGGAGGGGGTGGAGATATACCAGATGGATATTATTCAGAGAATGGATGGAAGTTGTCTGTTTTTAAGGAGTTTAATGGGAAAGTAACTTTGGAAAATTAGTATTATGAAGTATTTTATTGATATGTTAAGTGAGTATTCTAGAGATAACTCTGATGTATTGGAGGTTTTTGGTGACGGAAGTGCAAGTATAGTTGGAGATAAGGGAGATTTGGATCCAGAAGAATTTTGCTATAAAGGAGCTGTACGCCATCCACTAACAAATCTACTAGACAAATACTCTGTTGATGAAATCTTTTCATTTACAGTAGATATGAGTGGTTGTGGAGCTGTATTAGATGTATTTGACAACATTATGTTTGAATACTCAGGTGAGAGTGAGTTAAGTAAGTATTTAATGGATAAAATTAATAAATAAGAATATTATGGAAAATATAATATTAATAATTGCAATACTATATGGTATTGGTGGATTAATTGAGGGATTTGTTGACGGAAGAAATAGTAAGGCTGGGAAATATATTGAACATAAATTCTCATTTGCAATAAGGATTCTTGGATCAATATCAATATATTTAGTCGTTATTCCTGCATTAATTGTAGTGCCTGCCCAAATAAGCATATTAATAATCCCATTGGTACTCTTGACAAATTCAATTGGAGTTGATTTTGGATTTAATTATGGAAAGGGTGAGAGGCTAGGTTATATTGGTAGAACGTCTGACTGGGATAAGTTTATTAGAAAAACCCCTATTGGTGGAGATGGGATTCTATATCAGATGACAAAGTTAATTGGGGCAATTTTCCTATTCTTAATAATTGTAATGTAGTGTGTGTTTGGTAGCTGGAGACTTAGTTGTTTTCAGCTATTTTTATGTCCAAAAAACACATATATACAATTCAATAAGATAAATCGGACAGTATTCCAAATTGGTTCACCCTTGGTTCACCCATTCGGTCTCTTTTACTGCCCAATGACCCCACCACATCAAATCACCACAAAGTAGTCGTGAGAGATGAATTATGCACCATAGCAACCCAACATAGTTTCAAATGAAGCTTTCTCAGCCACCATAATATCCCTTTTTGCCACCAATGCATCTACTAAGTCATCTGATACCATAGGTATAGATATCTCAGTCCCACCATCAGACTCATCTATAAACGTTATGTTAACAAATACTCTTTGATTGCTGAGAAGAAGATTCAACTTATCTATATTGGACTGCCACAATAATATTATTTCTGTTAATTCCATAGTTATGTGTTTTGTGTAACGTATATGCTACATTAACCCCATATATCAGTGTTAATGTAATTTATATGCTACATTATGTGTATTCGGTTACCACGACCCTATTCCAGCCTGTGATAGTAATTCATCTAATATACTTATATCTATGTCTGACTGTAATGCACCAAGAAATCTGTGCATAATGCTTTGTTTTTCTTGACTGAGGTTGTCGATACCATATTTGTCAATTTCTGTTACGTCACCACTAACGACCCTTACATCATTATATAGTTCATATCCATCTTCTACAACTTCATTCCTAATTCTCTGCAGTAAGTCGTTTATATTTTCATTTCCAGCAGGAATATATTTTTCTATAGTATATGAGCCTAGTCCATGAATTGAAAATTCTGCTTGCATTTTTTTGTTGTGGAATTTACCACTATTCAATCTGGACTTGACAGATCTTACAGTTGAACCTATGCACGTACTCTTTCCAATATACGACATATTAGTTGTGGTGTTTGAGAACTCATATACTCCCGATATTTTTTCATCTTTTCTAGGCATAGCTATTTATTTCTTCTGTTAATTCTGAGATATTTATTTTCTTAATGTTTTCAACTATCAGTCTCACAAACTCTTTTTCTGCTTCTGATAAATTAGGTAATTCTGAGATAATAACTGACTCACTGTTTTCTTTTATGTATGAAATATCATTATATAAAAGCCAATCACAATTCATGTAATCATACTTGATTTCCTCAAAAATTTCTTTGACATCTTCACCCTCTTCAGTTAGTTCTGGGTCAAGAAATTCAAATGTAGATTCACCAAGTTTATCCCAATCATTCTGCATTGCTTCGTTGTGAAACTTACCTTTTCCCAATTTACTTTTAGCACTTCTTATGGCAGCACCTACTCCATTTGATTTGCCAATATACACTCTTCCATTAATTGAATTCTCAATCATGAATACTCCGCTAAACTTATCATTCTTTCCAGCCATAACTCTTGCTTTTATTACAATTGAATATAGGTATTTTCTCTCAGATTAATTATGTAATTGGTCACACCATATATTCCTGTAATGAGTAACACCCCCTATTTATGCCCCATACAGTGTTTAAATGGGGTTTTACATAATTTCTGTAATTGGTAACACCTAAAAATACTGGAATTTAACCGAAATTACCCTGAAAAACGCCATTTTACCCCAAATATAGGTGTTACTCATTACACACAAAACGTTAAAACTAATTCAGCCCCAAAATTTAGACCCTCTATAAACCAAACAACAAACACCTGAGAAGCCTATATATAACCCCTCTATAACCCCCTATAATACATCTACTTCCTCGAAATCGCCAAATTTAACACCCTCCACTCCTCTCAAACACCCCTCAAAACCCCTCAAACACCAAATAACCCCATATAAGACGCTGACAAGCTAAATACACTCCAAGACAGTCAAGACAGCCCAAGACACGCACAAAGACGCACCAATACGCTTTAAAACGCATAAAGCAGTGAATTGTATGTCAAGAACAACTCCAGAATAGTGTAAGAGGCATAAAGGGGCATAAGAAGACATAAAGGGGG
>TARA_R110000765_G_scaffold166981_3_pt1 | contig 12163 bp, 20 predicted proteins | sample TARA_R110000765 | Tara Oceans TARA_R110000765 (sample SAMEA4398168) | marine metagenome | biome: Polar Biome; feature: [MES] marine water layer (ENVO:01000295) within the mesopelagic zone...; material: water (ENVO:00002006), including particulate matter (ENVO:01000060) such... | reverse complement strand
TGACCCAAACTGTTTTCAATATTAGCCTGGGAAAGCATAGTTTTAGTACAACAAAACTTCCTGCGCCTAATCAAAATTTTATATTAACAGAATTAATGGTTTCACAACTAAATCGGGCTCCTGGAAATACTGACTGGTGGAAATCCTACCTATATTGCCTCTCTAAAGGTCAGAAGTGCTTTGGTATATCGGATATTCATATAAAAGTATTAGAAGCAATCGGTCTTGAGGTGTTGTTACCATGAGTATAAAATTAAGCGGATTTGATTTAGAAAGAGAACAAGAAGCATTAATATATTTAGATATTCCTGAAAAAGAGTTTATGCTTAGAAATCAAAAACTTTGTGAAACTAATAGATTAAAGCACGCAAAACATTGTGTGTTTTATGTATCAGGAATTTTTTGGAATAGGTCATATGATATTTTTGAGCATATAACTTTAGAAGATGAAAAATTTTTTAAAAATAAAATACAACAACAAATAATACCTTATATAAATAAATATTATGATTCAATAAAGCATAAATCTGATAATGATGTAATTAATGGATTTAATGAAATTTATGATTTTGCAGAAGATAAAGTTAATTGTCCAACTCTAGGTAGATATCTTGATTTTATTATAGAACAAACTTTTACTGCACATCGCACTGACAATTAGGGCAACCATAAGCAACCTTTTCATCATTCTCACCAATGTGGTCTTTTGCCTTCATTTTAAACTCACCATGTCTCTTGCAAATAATTGTTATTTCTTCATCTAAATTAATTTCATTGTTCATTTTTTTGCTCCAATAATTTTAGTTATTATATTACTGTGCTCATCACTTTTATGAGTTACATCCAGGCCGTTATCCATCATTGATTTATGCACTCTTTTTCGCTTTGCAATAGTCGTATCTCGTAAACCAAAATGTTTATAAGAGCTATGCCAAAAATAACATACTCCCAAATAATCATCCGTGTTTACAAGCGTCATATCTAATTCTGATATTTTTTTAAATGTTTTATTGCTTACTGAATTTAAATTAATGCTGTATGTCATTTTGGTATATTTCCTCACTGAGTTTTAATTAAATACTTATATATATAAATCTTCAACTAAATTTGCTTCGTGGTATAATTGGTCGTCTGATTTTTCGAGATTTGCCACATAGCGTTTTTCGGTAAAATGCTGACCGCTTTCATGTCTAAGCAAAGAACTAAGCTCACCAATTCTATTTTTGCCATGTTTCTTAACAAAGTAGGTTGCCATAGCATGTCTTAATGTATGTGGTGAGATATGTTCAGACGTTTCTTTCCAAAGCCTTTTACTTCCCTTTTTCATTTGTCTGTTTAGCACTAGACGTAAATCATATTTTCCTTCCAGGTTAGGAAAGACAATATTATTTAATTTTAAATTATTTGGTTGTAATCTTTTTAGGGTCTCTAAGCTTTCAGGAAGCACGGCAGTTGCTAACTTGACATCACCATAAAGAGAAGTATCTTTTGTGCCCTTGGTAGCCTTTATTTTACCTGTACGCAATTCAAGTTGTTTATTAATTCTTATATAGGCAACCTTTTTGCCTTGAAAACTTTTGACCTCAATATCATCCCAGGTCAACGCAAGACATTCGCCAATCCTTAGTCCAAGATTTTGAATTAAATCAAATTGCGCTAATAAATTCCTGCGTCTTTCTTTTGCCACTTTCTCATCGTGAACAAATTTTCCCTTATGTATAAAATAATTATCTTCTATCCATTGTCTTAATAAAAAGATTCTATTTTTATCAACAGATTTTCTTGTCGCTTCTTTTTGTAATAAATGTAGGTGCGCAGGTTTTTTATATGTTGCCTGATTATTTTTTGTTCTTGTAATTATTTTTTTAAATTTATCATCACAATCATATTCATCAGCAATCCATGAACTCATTTTTTTTATGTTTTTTATGTCTTGCAAAAAAGTTGTCCATGCAGAAGCCTTAGTCAAATTTTCAGACTCTTTTTGAACAGCATTTAAAATTCTGTGCTCTAACATTTTATTAAATATTATTTGCGGGTCTCTTTTTAAATTTATGTCGAGCCAACTTTTATGCGAAGTAAATAATAAAAATACACGAATAGAATTTCGTATTCCCTCATACTGTGACTGACTTAAATTTTGTCTTTCAACTTCTTCAAATCGTGTTGCAAGATAAATTCCTATATCATCATTTTTAGAGTCACCAATAGCGCAAATATCAGACACTAATAAATCATCTTTTTGAGGTTCTATTTGAGGTCTATTTGCATCATTAGATTGATGTCTTTTTACTTCAATATTTTTAAGTTTATCAAGGAAGATTTCAGCGTCTTTTTTTGTCTCAAATCTTTCCTTTGTATTTGGATTATTTAAATATCTTTTTAGTCCAATGCTTCTTGCATCAACACACCAATAAGTAAATATTTTTCCATCATTATTAGTTTTATTTATTTTTGAAACTTTAGCCATTTAAATCTCCAGTTTTAATTATACTTAAAAGTAACCCATTACTTTTATATATATTATATTGGCGATAAAAAAAACTTAAGTCAAACTTTTTTGGCACACTTTTGGCACACTTTTTGTTTTTGGAGGTTTTTTAAGAAATATTTGAAAGTTGGTAAAGACTTATAATGGCTGAATTTAGCCTTAAATACCTTGGTGAGCCCTGCGGGGTTCGAACCTGCGACAAGCTGATTAAAAGTCGTTAATAATGGATTTTTTAAAACTAATAGAATCAGTAACTTACATTGAAAGCTTTATCTGACTTGGTATAATAAGATTTAATGGTAATTCTGTGCTATTCTAATTTATCCTAGATGAAATACTTTTGGCACACTTTTGGCACACTTTTATTCTCCAAACTTATCCACAAGTCCACTGTTTAACATCTTGTCATTTATGCTTTCGCCTTGGCTTTGTATTTCACCAAGGATAAGATTTTTATCTAATTTTGTCTTAATTGAAAAGGATGTTGGCAACAAAGTTTTCAGATATTCTTTTCCCTTTTCAGACTCACTTCCTTCAAACGATTTTATCCCTGAAAGATGCACTGTCATATTGCTCAGCATGACACCAAATCCAAGGTCAATTGTGGCTTTAATTATCGCCCCATTTACTACCCTTACAAGGTACGCTTTATAAATAAACATTTTTAGTTTTTCTCCACCATTATTTTGTTTTCAATATCATAAATATAAGTATCGGCATTAATACTCTTATGCAGACAAAAACCAACACAAGGCTTCCTGTGTTCTAGTAAATCATCAAGGTCTTCTAAGTCTCCATATCCCTGATAACGAATTAATAAATTTCCCTCTTGGTCGTAGAAATAACCTTCTAATAATTCTAAACTCATCTTTTAAGCTCCGTTATAGTCAAACCTGTTCCTGAAAAAACACCCAGTGAAAAACTAGGCTCTCCATTGGTATACAAAAATAAAGCATATTTACTTCCAGTTGTTCCAATCACATCCCCTGACGTATCTATTGATGATGTGGAGTAAGTGGCCTGAACTCCATCAACAAAATTTTGACCGCTTGGTTCTTGTTCTCCCAAAAAACTTGTCGAGCTTCCAAATCCTGTTGCTTGTTCATAATAAGATTCCCCCGCTATTTTTTGCAACACAACTCCAGTCGAGTATGCGTTAGGAGACCAAGTTGATTTTTTTTGAACCATTGCATTTGCAATAAGATTGAAACCTGCAATACCTGAATCCACTGCACCAAGTGTTATTTCAGAAATTATAATTCCTTGAAGTGTGCTAGTTGTTGTTCCTCCGTTGGTAGAATAGGAGATGCTATCTCTTACAGTTGAAATTGAGGCGTTACTAGATACAACAGAATTGAACATTGAACTGATGGCGTTCTGAGTTACTTGTCCAGTGTTTACAGTTCCATAAACACCACTTGAATTAGCAGTATAACTTGAAGTTACTCCACTTGTTGAAACGGCTCTTAATTTAAAATAATAACTTGTACCTAAAACAAAAGTGATGCCATTGACCACATCACCCCAATTAAGATTGAATTTGCTTTCCTCACCTGGTACACCGCCCATTGTATCATAGAGAACGTATGTGCCCCCTGCACTTGTGCTCCACCACAGCTCAACACCTCTTAAATCCTTATTAATAGGGTTTATGTAAGAAATGACTATTGATAAGGCTGTCGAGGATATTGTGAAGCTAGTTGGAACGCCAGGAGCAGTTGTAGATGGATTTATAATAATACTAGTTGGTGATGACAAGGCACTTTGTATGCCGACATCATTTTGTGCCCCAACCCTAACCTGTATTGTTTGACCTGATACCACAGGAAATTGTACTCGTGTCATCTATTAACTCCTAATTTTTTCTCATAAGTACGCAAGCCCCCTAGACCAAGCATACCCATTAACACAGGCATCATTTGTCCTGTATCGGCTTGAGGAATAATTATTCCAAAAGGTGCGCATAATGGTGAAATTAAAAAATTTATTAAGAAACCAATAAGGCAAATCCAGGCAATCCCAGGTCTCCACATGGACTGAAACCAATTTGAACTTTTTGAATCTTGTAAATTTATTTTAATTTGAGATTTATCAACATCATTAATAGCCATCATTAATTCAGCTTCAAGTTCAGCTTTTAAGTCTTTGTCTAATATAGATTTATTTAATATTTTTGCAACATTTCCAATTAATAAACTTGCTAACATTTTAATCCTTAATTAAAAATTGATATTTTTATTAACAAAGCAATCACACTGGCAGTTGAGCCAATTAATATTGCTTCAATACGGACTAATCTTGACTTTATGTTGTCATATTTTTCTAAACACAACTTTTCATGGTCATCTATTCTTTGCTCTAATATTTGTGAACGGCTCATGTTGTGAACTCCCTGTCCACTGATAATTCAGTATAAGTGCTTTCTGTTGAGACCTTATGATTGACAAGATACACATTAACATGAGGGTCATTTGGAGGGTCAACAATATCAACCTGGACAAGCTCAACCAGTGAACCATCAGACGCGACCTCTTGAACTTGCGTTAATGTAAATGAAGGAGTTGCAATATCTCTATTAAATGTCGGCTCTAATGATGGAGTAACACCTGGCGTTTGTTGTTCTGATGTACTCCAATCATAGACACTTGGATTTGTTTCTCTTAATGTAATATCAATCCCTAAAGCTAGGTCTCCTCCAAACTTATATTCCATGACCTCAAATACTTTTTGATTAAATCCGAGTTGTGGAAGTGTGAGCATTACTGTATCACCTGGAGAAAGCGTGAACTGTTCAAGATTCACTTGCATGTTTATTTGATATTGCTGTCTTGATTTTTCAAGATAAATTTTTGCAATTCTTTGAGCTCTTGCACTGCTATCTGTAAAAGTTAAATTTATAGTTTTTTCTAATACCTGTCCATCAGACGCAACATAAGTGGCGTTAGTTACTTCAGGATAGTTTGTTGGTTGCCAATCACTTTCCTCACTTGTCATGATGCCACGGATTAAATTGAACTGTTCGGAAACTCTGTTTTTTGTTTGTATTTGATAACCTGAAATTAAATCCCTTTCATTAATTGTCTGAGTAGGTGCGCGGTAACTTCCTGCAAATATCTTATAAAGACCACCCTCTACAGTCATAAAACCCGCCATACTGGTCAATAGACTCTCTATATTTGTTTTTATATTGTTTTGAGTGTCAATAACTCCGTTGCATACAAATCTTTTTTCTTGAGTTACAGGGCTTGTGTCTAGGTCAACCATTTCATCACATATTGCTTTTGCTGTTGCAACGGAAGTCCAATCAATGTCATCAGTTGAAAGTCCCAAGCCTAAATCTGACATTAGATAATTAGCTACACAAAGAGCAGGATTGTCTGAAAATCCAGTTGTACTTGTTACAGGGTCGTAAATGTCATTTTTTCCACTTACCACTGCTGTAATTTGAGGAATACCTGAAGCCCAAGTCTCCTGGTCATACGTAAGAATGGTCTGTAAAACAGTTATTCCTTTAAAATGGTCACTCACTGTTAAATCAGTATTAGTGCTAAATTTGGCGTTCAAGGTTTGAGATGTACTAGATGCGAGCATATCCGTAAAAAATTCAGCGCGAGTTTCACCACCTGGATAATATCGACTAGGTGCTGTCACAACTCCTGAAGCGTTTACTGTTACCTCTTCTGTCCCAATGAATAATCTGTCAAATGAAAGACATTCATGTGAAGCCATTGCAAAAATTAAATAAAGAAACTTTCTGTCATTATTATTATTTCCCTCCGATATGAAAACATAAGTTCCACCTACTTTTGCTTTTCCGTAAATTAATTTTCTTGACGAAATAGGACTTCGAATGTTTGTTCCCCTATTCAATAAAGCATTTAAATCAGGAATCTTGGGAGTCATAGACATCATTAAGACCATAGAGCCACCAAGAACCACTGCTCCCAGGACAGTCAATGCGGTTGCACTTAATCCTGCTATTGCAAATGTACTGGCAAATGATGTTCCAATGGCAAGAAATACACTTCCTACCCAGGCTACGACTTGAGGCATTATCTAATCCTTATATTTCTAATATCAAAAAAATGGTCTATTAAATCAACAGAAATTCGCTCTAAGCCATGAAGACCAGGTGCAAGGAATATGTCTTTGTAATAAATCAAGGCCGTGTCCCTGCTAAAGTTTTCATTAGCACCAACGGGAGCAATTCCAATATCACCATCCCTGAGCTTTAATGGATTTTTAATTTCTCTGAATCTCTCATCAAACAAATCATACATGGAAGTAATTTTCATTTTCAGTAATGTCTTTTTTGCAGATTGTGGAGTATTCCAAGTCCTTACATTTTCTAAATTAAGATGGTCTACACCCGTAGCGCATTTTATTGCTTGCATACAAAAAGTCACACAATCATTTCGCCCCCACTCAAAGGGTTGATTAACTCTTTCAGTAATTAATTTATCAAGTTCGCTCATGGAAACCTTATGTTTTTAATTTGGTCAAGCACCTCTTCTTGCGTTGGCACTTTATAAACTCTCCCTACAATATCTGTTGGGACTCCCCATAAAATCTCTTTATCCGATTGAATAGCATCAACAAATCTTAATGAAGTATCTCCTGGAAACCTTGCCAACTGGTCTTCATTTGTTAGGCGTGTAACTTTGGTTCTTAAAAGGTCAGCAATTTTATTTTCTAAAGAAATATCAATCTGTGAGGTTGAGCCATCCACAATAATATTCATTACATCCATATATCCTGAAAATAAAAGGTAGGGCTGAACTACTATTTGTCCGTTGGTTAATGTTCCAAAATATATTCTTGCAACTTGACCCTGATAATCTTGCAAAAGTGCATCTGACACTAAATTGCTAGGGATTCCCGACAAAGACAAATTGATACCCCTGCTTTCAATCATCTGTGTTTCTGATAATTCAGACACTGCTCCTAAATCACCTGTTCCATAATATGTATTACCTGCAACTGTTATTTCTCCAAAACCAGTCCACAATCTTTGCTCGGCAGTTGAAACTGTAATTGACCCGCCCATTCCTGAATGACTTGAGCAATAATAATATAGAATATCACCGTGGCTTAAAGTAGCGTCCACAACCCATTGAGTCTTGGCATTGGCTTGACCAGGAACACCGCTTATAGTAACGCCTGTTGTATATTCGACACCACCGCCATGAGTTCCGTCAGATGTCAATGACAGACGCAATGGATGGCCTGTATTAGTTGCATTACTTTGGTCAAAAACAATAGTGCTACCTATTCCCACAACCAAACCATCATAATTAGTAGTATTTTCAATAGAGTAATCGTTACCATCTCCACCTGTATGGACTTCCACGGGAACTTGTCGCGTAACAGTACCAAACATTAGTTCAACGGCATAAAAAGGCTCTAAGGTGTCATCAGTGACATTAAAATTAATATTTTTTGGCATTTTCTACTTTTTTTTCTTAGTTTTTGTTGTTTTCTTTGTTTTCTTTGTTTTTATAATTGCTTTCTTTGGTTTTTTTTCTTTTGGGCACAGTAATTCTTTTAATTTTTTTAAAAACTTTTTCATGAAATGGACTCCATAGCACTAAATCTAATGCCGTAAATACTCGCAGTATTAATGTTCCAATTAGTGTCATTATCTGCGAGCCTAAAAACACCAACTGCATTTGAGGTAATAATAGTTTCACCGCCAGATAAGGCTGTGCGAATTTGTGGAAAAATATTTATTCCTGTAGCGTCACCGCTTCCGTCTGTGTTTACGTCATCCAACACTTTTAATAATTGCGTTCCTATTTGTATATAATCACCTGACAACAGATAACCAGTTGCAGAAGAGGGAGCTCCCGTGATGTCAATGCTGTTAGAGTTTGTGCTTTGAGCACCATTGATAGTAGGTGTGCCAGGAGTTGAAGACGCTGAACCACGCACCACCCTTCCATTTGGGTCAGGTGATAATTCAAAAGTTCCGTATAATCCTTTTAATTTAATTAAGAAAGTTGAAAAACTTTCAAACTGAGCTCTCGTCATTGGCTTTATAACAATATCACATTCCCAATATTCACCTGAAGCCCATTTGTAGACTTTTTGATTTTGCGTGAATGGACTTGAGCTAATTCCAACAGTGTTTTTGGCAACCATGCTTACACTTTGAAAGGATGTATAATTAGGAACAGATAATGGATAAGTAATGCTCATGAAGGTTGACCTCTGCGCTGTGCCTCAAGTACAGCTCCCCTGGAAGCATCCGCAATACCTGGAAGCATTGACATCACTTGAGAGCGAATCTGTGCTGAAACGTCACCTGATAGACTAATATTTTGAACAACTGTTACTCCGCCACCGCCTAACTTACTATTAGGGATAATTGAACCTGAAGAGTGCGGAATAAACATTTCTGCTCCGCTACCATTTCCGCCATCACCGACAATTATTGGTTTATTTTTACTAACTGAACCACCTCTTGCAAAATAATCTTGAGGTTTTCCACTACCTCCACCACCAAACAGGTTTCCAATTCCACCAGTTATGGGAGCAAGAATAGTTCTAAAAATTAACATTTTGATTGCTTGTTTTATTAAGGTTTTTCCTAAGTCTTTTAAGGACTCACCAACTGACTTTGTGCCATCTATTATACTATCAAACGCGCCTGATAAACCTGTTTGAAATGATACCGCAAACTTTTGACCTTCCTCTGCTAGTGTTGGAAGTTTTAAATTTGCCATTCCTAGACTAAAACCTTTTCCAAAACTTCTTGATGCTTGCTCAGTTTTTGCTAAGGATTGTTGAACTTTAAAATTAGCATCTATATAGGCTCTTAATCCAATAATTATTTTTTCAATTTCCACCTGTCTGTCACTTAATAGACCAGAGTTAGTTTTTATACCCGAATGTTCATTTTCTAAATCTTGTATTTTTTGAAAAGTCTCTAATAAGTTTAATCCCTGTTGTTCAGCATCTTTTTGTGCCTGAACAGAATCAGGTGTGAAAAATTCATTAAATTTTTTGGCAACTTTTCCTGTTAATGTAGTAATACCAACTAAAATTCCGCCTAATCCAACAAAAGCCTCTGAAACTTGTGTTTTTATAATTTGAGATTGTAGAGCCATAACGTCATTTAATTTTTGTGCCTTTTTCGACATTACATCAGACATAACAGCTCCAGTTGATTGAGCTTCTAACATGAACTTTCTCATTTCTTCTGAACCATTCTTAAAAAGCTCAACTAATACCGCACCCTCAGAATCAAAGCCTTTAAATGCCAATCTTAATTGTTCGGATGAACTTTCAGCATTTTTTATTCCGTCTGCGTATTCCATTAATACATCAGTGACACCTCTTATGTTTCCGTCTGCATCTTTTGTGTTAATTCCTAATTTTAAAAGAGTTCCTTTTAATTCACCTGTATCCTGGTTGGCCTCACCAAGTCTTCTGGAGAATCTTTGAAGTCCCATATCCAAGGTGCGAGATGTTATTCCCGCAAACTGTTGTCCTGCTAATCGAAAAGACTGGAGTTCCTTGGTAGTGACACCAATCTTACTTGCAGTGATTTGAATATTTGTTCCAAAGTCCAAAGCCTCTTTTGTGAGGTCTTTTAACCTCATTAATGAAGCTATACCAATAAAGCCAACGATAGACGCACCAAGACCCTTCATGGCACTAGTAGAGGTTCTTATTGAACCCTTAAAACTAGCAAAGGCGTGTTTTGACTTATCAACCGCGACAATTTTATTTTGTAATTTTTGACTCATTCGCTTTTATTCTCTTTTGTTCCAAGGTGAGATAAGCAATCCAATGATTAAGCTCATGAATTGACATCTCTTTGATTGTGTCGATTGTAGTATGAAGGCGGTCAGCCACGACATATTGACTCATTAACCAACCGCTTTGGAGTTTCCCTCCGCTGTCTCAACTGAATCATTGTCAAACAAATTAGGCATCATCTTTGTTGCCACGTTTGTAACATATCCAACATCTAATCCATTTAAGAACATTCTATCGCCTTCTTGAAAGATTTTGACACCTTCATCATCAACCAATTTAATTAGCATTAAATCAACCATTGCTGAAAATGACGGCACATCACCATCAGTTAAATCTTTGTAAAAGGTTTTGTGACGTTTTCTCAACTTCTCATCATCTCTAACCGTCAATTTATAAAAAAAGCAGTGGAGGTCTTTATCTTCGCCCTCACCTAGACCTGGCAACGTCAACGGGAATTTCTCTCTGTCTTGTTGCATGGCTTTAAGCCTTTCCGACATGTTCATGATTAAACTGCGGTATCTTCAGTTAAAGCACCAGTGCCCTGTATGGAAACACTTGCAGTTATCACTCCGTTGGGTTCTTGTGACCATGCTATGCCTGTCAAAAAACCTTGACCTGTCAAATATTTATCCCCTGCAGTCGCGCCTTCATAATAATATGAAACATATACAGGTGTAGATGCACCTGCTGAACGCTCTAAAAGTTTTGCTTGTGAAGTATCTGCGGGGTCATAACTCATTTCCATTGTAGAGCTCCAAGACTCCTGAGCTGAAGTAAATGTCTTGCTTGGACTTCCAATATGACTTACGTCAACACTTTCAAGAGATTTGTCCACAGAATAACTGGTGCATTGCCCTAGTATGTCTGTTGGTGTTCCTGTGTCACCTAGTCGTATTTCTGCTATCACGCCAGTAAAATAAGCCATGATGTTCTCCTTTTATTGATTTGTTGAATTGTCAGTGCTCAATGTGTAATAAGTCACAGACAAGGTTAGGCGAATTATCCCGATAGGTTGTTCTCCCATCACGTCAAATTCTATCTCAGTTGAAGAAAGTTCAGATGTCGTAGCGGTGTTTGAAAGTAATGGGTTTGCACCCAGGACGTTCTCAACCTCTAAAGCTATTGTGTCTAAATTGTTCTCAACTGATGAATTGGTTTCGACATAGCCTTCAATTATTAAATCAAGTTCCCTATAATAATTGTTAGGACTAAAATCACTTCTTTCCGAAGTTTCGTTTTGTGTATAAATAACAAGACCTGGCAAGTTCTCGGCAGGTTCAAGATTATAAAGTCTGGTATCGTAAACACGACCGCTAGTTGTAGGCAGTCCCATTAACAATAAAACAACTGCATCTCTTATCTTTTGTCTAGCGTGGCTCATTGTTTTTGAAGCCGTATTGTTGACACGCCAGTTCCGTCTTTTTCAATTACTTTAATTCGATAAGATATTTTAGCAACTCGGCCTTTGCTAGTAATAGGCACGAGTAATAAATCATTTTGGTCAGATGCCCCATCAGGAATATCATCTGATTTCATTGTGAAGACTGGGGAACTTGTCGAGACACCCGAACCAAATTCATTAAATGCTTCGTAAAATGTATTGTCGAATATACCAATCACATTATACTTGTCATTACTTGAAACAATTGTCCATTGGCACTCAACAGCAAAATCACTGAGTTCAAAAAAAGCATTACTCGACAGGTTTAAAGTCATCATCATTCTCTATTATTTCAATTATTTCCTCAAGCAGGGTTTCATCATTGCCTGTAATCACTTCAATTAAACCCCTGGCGGTGTATTTTTCGATATTGCAAGGAACGACATCAATAACATCGCCCTTTTTTCTTTTTTCGCCATTTATGGTTGTTGCTTTTAGCAATTTGACCTTAGTCACGGGTTTTTAAG
>TARA_R110000765_G_scaffold66483_1_pt1 | contig 12178 bp, 10 predicted proteins | sample TARA_R110000765 | Tara Oceans TARA_R110000765 (sample SAMEA4398168) | marine metagenome | biome: Polar Biome; feature: [MES] marine water layer (ENVO:01000295) within the mesopelagic zone...; material: water (ENVO:00002006), including particulate matter (ENVO:01000060) such as...... | reverse complement strand
AAACTTTTTAATTTATAACTCTTACAACTTTTACTTCTTATTAGAAAGTTAATGCTTGAACTATTTTATATTTATCTTGAATATCCAAACTAATATCTAACACATTTTTATCTTTAAAATAATCTTTATTTATTGTATTATCTGAATGACAAATACAAAACATTACATTGGAAATATCTGTTAGTCCTATTGCTTTTTCATTCATTCCGTCAAGCATTTTTGTGCCTTCACCTTTTGAACTATTTTCAAAACCCCCCATTGCTTTAAAATATTTTTTATTAAATACCATAGTCGCCTCGTGTATCATTCTCTTGTGATCGCATTGAATTCCTGTTGTTATCCACGGTTGAAATATGTCTAAAGTTGGATAAACAAATAACATTTGATTAGATCCTACTATGTTAAATTTACCTTCTTTCATTATTTTTATTGAATGTTTTAGATAATCTTGGTGATATAAATCGTCTGAATCCATATACGCACACATATTATATTTAGCATTTTTTACTAATTTATTTCGTTTATATCCAATACTTTTTCTACCTGTTTTATCATTTATATAATTTAATTTTATTGGTTGTATTTCTTTTTGAAAATTTATAAATTCTTCTTTATTTTTTATAAATAAATCTTCTTGTTCTGCGTCGTCTAAGATTATTAATTCTAAAAGTGTTTGGTCATAATTTAGATTATTTAAGTTATAAATTATTAAATTTTTAAAACTATTTCTTTTATAAATTGGAATTAAAATAGATATATTCATTTATATATAATTATATATTTATTTATCTTCCTGAGCGTATATGGAACACCACCGTAGTTTTACCTGCGATCCCCTGAGCAAGTGTTTCGTCTCCATATACTAAATCTACTTCCATAGTAGATATAAATATATCTTCAGTATTATTAATATCTAGATAAACCATTTCAGCAGGTTCAAAATGTAAAGAACCAGTTTCTTGACCACTATTGGAAAAAGTAGGAATATGATATAATATATTTGATAATGCGGATTTACTAAAATTGGCAGAAATAATTGGGAAATTCTTTAGTCTTATAAATACTGATTCTTTTGATACGAATAATGGAACGCTAGAGGATTGCCACTTCATTGTCATTTCAGAACCTTTATCTCCTTCTATAGGGGAAGCATTACCTTGATTTTTAAATCCAAATATATTTTCACTATTTAAACCTTTTTCACCTAAAAAGTATCGTCTTTGAGGACTTGATACAATTTTTGCTTCACACTCCATTGCTCCGAACCCGTGTATAGTTTGTTGATTATAAAGTATATCCGCATATACCAATCCCGTAGAACTATAATAAGCAACTAATGAATCGTCTAAAAGTTGAAGATTACTAAAATCACCATTTGCCATTTCCTGAAGTTGCCAATCTTTATTATTTGGGATACCATATACATAATCTTTAACGGGCACTCCTGACCATTTCTTTATTCCCATATTTTTACCTTTTGCTAAGATTAGTTTAGGAAATAACCACCTAGTTGTGGGACCTGAAGGTTTCATATTTTGATTTCCTCCAGAATCTCCGCCCATTGTTCCGTCTGTGATAATTTTATTCCCTGCTTCTCCTGTTAGTTCAAGTTTCACTCGTTCATTTGATACAGTGAAAACAACATTTGTAAATTCCTCGTCTTCCCAAATCATTCCGTCATTTCCATTGCCACCAAAGGCGGCGCGAGGACCTGCTACATTATTCCAATATTCAAACTCAACTTCTGTAAATCCGAAACCAGCGTCCCATACAGAATGATACACTCGTATTTCGTGCCTTCCTAGGTGAGCGGGGAGTGTAGATTCAACTGAAGCAACTCTCCAATCAAAAAATATTCCTGTAGGAGAACCTATTGGAGACCAATATGGGGGACCTTGAGAAGGTAATGATAAACTATTATCTCTTGATAATCCAACTGAAAACTCTTCATAATCTTCTCCAACTTTATGGGTATTTAGACTACAATTAAATTGTCCTCCCGCTAAATTTAATGGATATTCAGTTCCATTTACGCAGATAAATCCAGTCGTTGAAGGATTCGCAATAGTTGTGCCAATCGCCGTGGGCACCGTGTTATCGGGGAGTTCGCTAAAATTTGACCATTTAGTTGATATAAATGTTGAGGAAGCATTAGGAGTTTGTGTAATTGACCATTGAAAACCAGTGAATCCCTGTTGCGAAGCACTCCTCATAGGGACTACTAATGGACCTGGATTTTCAGCACCTGGTGTTATTCCCGAAGTTTCACATAAATTTGGACAATTCAATACTGTTTTAAATGATTTCTGGATCTGAACTGCTAAGTCGGTTGGACTTAACGACATATTTCTTTCTCTATCTTCGGGTGGTAAAACAAAACCAGGTATCATAAATGAATTATTTTTAATATCATATTTTCTTGCTCCCCAGGTATTTGCGGGTCTTCCAAAATAAAATCCAAATTTTGAGTTATATTTATTTATAATCACATTACCGTCTTTATTAATTTTTACAGATTGAACTGCTATCTGACTATTTGCTGGAATTCTTAAAGTTCCTTGTAAATGATTAGTATATGAAAATGATTGATTTATTCCATTTGTGATTTCAGTGATATCATTCTTCGGAGTATTGCTCGTTATAACTAATGACATTATATATAATTCAAATATTTTAAATATTATTATTAAATATAATGCCTAAAAAAGTTAAAAAATCATTTCCTAAACCAGTTTTTGATAATCAAACTGCTTTGGATATCCCTGGCGCCGTTGAAAAATCTAAAAAAGTAAAGGCAACTGAAGTATTTGACTTTAATAAAAAAAAAGATAAAAAAAAGAAATAATTATGCTAGTGTAGTGGAAAACATTCCATTCCGTAAATTAGCAGTCCTAACCAGTTCAAGATAATGTCTTGAAATATAAGAACCGGCGGTGAGCGATCCATATCTAATATGAACTTCAATACCTTTAGAATCCACACGCTCATTCCGATTAAGTCTGTATCCTTGCCAAAACATAGAACCTTCAAGACCTTCACCAACGCCAATTGCTTGTGTTTGACCATTGTAATCATATCCGCCCACAATTCCCGCAAAACCACTCGCGGCAACTTGAGTCCCACCACGGTCATATTCTTGACGAGTAATTTGTGGAACATTCTGCTCTGTTTGAACAAGGTCGTGAAAATGAACACTGGGAGAGGTTCTGTCTACAGGATATAAACGGTTATTATTATATACAAGATTAGTTGTGAATACTTGATTATTTACACCTACAATACCCGGCGCTGCCGCCTGGTAAGTATTTAACATAGATTGGTCTGGGTCGGCAAATTGAAATTCCAGACCACTAATTACTTTATTGACTAAACGCCCCGCACCACCAATCGGAACAATCTGACTGGACGCTAGTTGAGTGTGAAGGAAAGACCTTTTAGCAAGACGATAATCTGTATAAGTCCAGTTCATATCCGCATTTTCGGACGCGAACCTTGCCATTAAATCATTATCATAGAATATGTAATCCGCAATAAATTGTGTTTTAGTTGTATCTACATTAAATTTAGTTCCTGCTCCCTGTGTAGAAACAATTTGACGACCAAGACCATTTTGAGGTGTAAAATGAATCTCAATAGAGATTTGAGTAGAACCAAACATATATAGGGGTAATTGATTAAATCTTAACCACGGAATTAGGTCTGCTACAGATACAGAAAATTCACTGTGATTTATATTTTGTAATTCTTCTTGAATAAATAATGACCCGTCTTCTCCGTCTGCGTCAAGTGAGTATTCATTTTTAGTTCCCAAAGCATATCCCGAAGCATTTACATTTGACTGTTTTCCGTCGTCATTACCTTTGTAAATTAATTGGTGAGACATTATTCTACTAGTTAGATAAGTCTCTCGTTCAAGATTAATATCATTATCAATGAACATTGATTTATACGCCATCCAATGTTGGAAATCTGTAATCTCTGATACAGTCTCAGTTCCAATACGAAGTGCTACACGGTCAATTAAACTATATACACCAATCCCCGCTGGAAATGAAGAAGTCTGACCAATCGCGTCATTTATCGTTCCGCAAGCGTTCGCTGAAGTTTTCTCCATTGCTAATTGAATACGAGAAAAACTATTTAGAAATCCACGATTATCCAATACAAATCTACAAAATGTCTGCGTATTTACTACTGGATCTAACACCATTGTGTCATAATCCATATTCATATCACTTGTGATAGAACCAATATTCATTAGGTTTGGGATTTTAGAGCGTTCATCTGAAGACATATTTATATTTTATATAAATATTTAAATTATTAATATTAAATTTAAAAAAAAATCAAACTTCAAAACCTCTGTATGGACCATAATTTACTTTCTGTTCTTCCCCAGTGATAGTAGAGGTTTTGGTATCTTCAAATGTAGGGTGTATCCCGCCATAGAAAAGGGGACCATAATATATAAAATTGATTGGAGATCTATGTGTAATTTGTTTCCCTGTCAGACCCCTTGCTGGAGCATATTGGTTCCGACCACTCTGAATTTTTAAATATTTTTCTTTCGCACGCCACATACGAGTATTATAATACTTCTTTGGGTCTTTCCCCAATATACGCCGTTTTCGGGCGTTTTTGGTTGTTGCTCCCATAGTTGGATCCACGATTGCTTGTTCTTTTTCAAGTCTATTCAAATAACCTTTAATATCAACAGTAAAATCCTGTTCCATACCACCCCTTCTAATCCGACCAAAACTCGTTGTAACACTTTTAAATAAATCTTCATAATTTTCTAACCATTTACGGACCTTCCGTAAATAGTATACATAATTTTGATCCTGGGGATTATATTTTTTCAGTTTCCTTTCAAAAAATTCCAATTCATCCCAAAACTTAGAATTCTCAATTGGGTTGGTGAAACTTTCTGCCTTATTCATTTTTTCATAAAGATATGCGTCCTGGTGGGAATTTACATCGTTTCGCCCTCCCATTGCCCCTGGATATTCTGAATTTATAATGTCTCCTACGGGTGTTCCTTCAGGGGGTCTATTATCGTCGTCCATTTTATTTTCGTAAATTTCCCCTGTAATTGAGTCTGTTATAAATACTGCTTTATTCATTGGAGGTTCAATTGTTCCACCTGCCGCTGCCTCCGGCGGGGTGTAAATTATTTTGCCCGTGTCAGGGTCGGTGCCGAAAAAAGTCTTTGTCAATTTATTATAATATGGTTCTTCTTCAAAACTTTTTTTATCTTTATTATAAGCATACATATTTCCTTCAGAGTCCGACATATCAGAGAAATCACTCTCGCTATCACTCTCGCTATCACTGTCAGAACTCACAGTAGTGTCGTGATACAAATATGCCTGTCCTTCCTCTTCTTCCGAACTGTCATACATTCCTCCACCTTCGCTAGGAGTCCAGTTGGGTAGTCCCTCTTTTATTTTTAACTCTGCCAGTCCTTCTATTAATTCCTCTTCATCTGATTCGTCTTCACTACTACTATTATCATTCATTCCAAATGGATTGTAATTACCTTTTGAGTCAAACTGTTCAGGATTATCTTTTTTAAATTGAATTTCTTCCGCGTCGGTGAGCATTAACTCTGCCATTTGTTCTGAAACTTCCTTTACACTAGTAAGATCCCCTCCCGCTACAATAGGACTCTGAAAGGATTTTAATAATGCCATATCTTTTGCTTTTTGTTCAAGAATGCCTCCAAATTTAACTTGTTGCTCTGCTGCCGATTGAAGAATGCCACCAGATTTAACTATATTACTTGGAAAATTTTGTTTTTCAAGTGCTTTCTTTTGAAGCATTGTGAGTTGAGGTTCTGGTTCTATTTCAGGTTCAGGTTCGCCTGCTATATACCCCTCGTATAGTTCTACTAAATCTGATACTTCTCCAGCAGGTTTAGGTTTGGGTTTGGGTTCAGGTGCTGATTTTTTCCCCTCGTATAGTTCTACTAAATCTGATACTCCTCCAGCAGGTTTAGGTTTGGGTTTGGGACCTGGTTTTTTTGCTCCAGGTTTATTAGGTTTTGCTTTATTTCCTGGTTTGGGACCTGGTTTATTTTTACCCTTTTCCAGTCCAACCCTGTTAAGTTTTCTATTTTGCGCATTATCTACATAAACTGGCATTTTGTCATATATTATAATTTAATTGTATTAAATAATTTTATAACTTAAAACCTTTCTAATGAGACCGAGAACCTATGAAGAGATTTTTTTGGATTCATTTTGAAAATTTATTTTTTTTATATAAAACTTTTTAATTTATAACTCTTACAACTTATACTTCTTATTAGAAATATATATTTACGAAAGAACTTGTAATCCGTTAGCGTTCATTACAAGTGTCTGCTTGCTACGAACAAATATGAAAGCACTATGTGGATTATCTGCTGTCAAACCTGTTTCCATTTGGACACCAAAATTATCTGTGCGGAAATCTAAACCGTCTCCAGAAATATTGTCATATTGAACACCAACACCGAACATAAGACCCGCGTCAGCAAAATCATTGAAATCTTTGAATCCAACACGATTGTAAGTTGTTGGGGTAAGTTGAGAATTTTTATTTTTCATAAATGGAACAAATGTGTTCATAATACCACGAACTAATTGAGGGTCTGCTACAACACTCGCGGCATTATCTTTGACATTCGTATCTACATTGAATTCAAGTGGAACTTGGGATCCTCCTTTTAACCAGATTACTTGTTTAATCGGAGCAATCTCTCCCAATGCTAAATTATTTATTAGTGGAGTAGTTTGATATCCGTCTTGTTGAATATTGTTTAGATAAGTGGAAGGAATAAAATTAATAAATACTCCAAGAACTCTAGATAAACCTAAGCGGAAATTAATAATGGCATTAGTAGAATTTACGGTTGTGTAATAAGAACTAATAGCATTATATTCCATAGTTGTGGAACTTTGACTCATTAATCTGGATAATTCGTCTGGGGCGGGATTAATTACTTCACATAATAATTTTAGATTAGTAAGTTGATAAAATGCGTTTAAATCTGTAGAAGCATTGTTAAAAAACTGACTATCTGGAGCAAGGTGAATATCAATACTTAAACCACCAATACCCCAACCTTTTCCACTCAATCCAATAGGTTCTTTATTATTTAGGAAACCAGTGGGAAGATTTAAACAAAAGGAATTACCAGAATATTCTTCACTTGTTCCACCAATAGAACCATTAACATTATTTACAAATGATAATTTATTACCAAAACTGTTTGGCATCATTCCTGAAGAAGTGCTTAAATGTCCAATTGCTTCCTGCTGACTGGAAACATTAGGAAGATAACTTGCTAAAAATCTACCATAATGACGGACGTGTTCAATAACATTCTTTGTTTTTTGACTAGATAAAACTACTTGCTCAATCATTCCGTAAGCACCTAATTTAGGACTTACATTCAAAGGACGCGACGGCAAGGGAACAACTCCTGTATCACCTGACGAAGAAGTGTAGCAACTAATATTACCACATATTCTTAGAGAACTACCAATTAAAAATCGGTCGGTTTCACCTATAATAAAATTAATTACTGGATTACCGTCCCTATAACTTACTCGTCCAGTTGAAACAATGTTGCTTGGATCTATTTGTAAATATGACGTGCTTCCCCCAGAAATATTAGACATTCTTTATATAATGATTAATATTTAAATTTTATATATTTAATTTAATTTAGTTTAGAAAAAAAATTTAGATAATTACACTAACATTTCCAGATTTTACTTCAATCCTACGAATATGTGCGCAATACATACACCAGAGTTTTGCTTTCGTGGGCGCGGTTGTTTCCTGATAATTTACTTGAAGACTAAAATCTTTATTGCGTGCGTCATATACCGCAGAACCAAGGGCGAGTGCCCTACCAATGACAAAGTTAGAATTAAACCTTGCCATAGAATGTCCAGTGATTCCTGCCTGACTTAAACTTTTATCTAATTCAATCATATGTTGTCCCGAGATTGCTTTCTTGCTAGATACTCGGGTCAAATCAACACGACGATTAGGTTGGAGACGCTGGTCATAAAGGAATTGATAATTAGTAATATGGTCTACAATGCCCTCAAGATTCGGACGACAAGACCTTAGACGATAATTAGTAGGATTTTCTAAGGTGTGTTCGTGTTCAATTTTATAGGTGGTATCAGCGGAAATAATTTCTTTTGCTGAATATGGAGTGCTGTCCAGTGGCACACACAGAATGGATTTAGCACGAGAATTCTCAATAGGGATACGAATATTCGCAACGCGGTCAGAAGCAAGTTGAGAATATTTATAACAAGTATAACTCAGGAAATCATAATTAATCATACCACCTTCTCGCATTCTTTTCATCATTTCATTCTCATACTGAACACCCGCGTCAATTTCCTGAACAATTAATGCCACATTCTCCACTCTATACGTAGGATTATATGAAGTCGCGTCCAATACGGATTTAGAATAAAGATACCAATCTGAAGCATTATCTGGACCCGCTCCCGTAATCGCTGAAGCAGATACTGGACCCAAAGTTAATGATATTTTATTAACAGCGCCGCCTGTAAAATTAATAGAAGTAATCTCTGGACCTCCTTGCGCCGACGCCCAGGCAACTGTAGTAGTACCGACATTATTCGTTCTTTCAAAACCAATTTTCTCACCAACTACGAATGGACATTGACCTGGATTTAAATATTGACTATTTACATCATTTAGGAACACTGTTGTATGACCACTACCATTTTGCCACGAGGCACCAACAGAACTAACACCAAAGAATTCAGGATTTAGATTAAGTTTTCTAAATCTCATAACACTCTCTAACTGTCTGAAACAATAACGATTATCCTCAAGTAAAATAGTTAATGTAATACCACCCAGAAGCATATTTGGGAATATTTTATCATTTTGGAAAATCCCTGTGTGAAGAGGAATTATTACTTTTGCCGATTGGAAGTCTCCCGGTGTCCAGGAAGCACTAATACTTGAGGAAGCATTACCTAAATTTTTATAATATGGATTAGTATGGAAATCATTTTGAGTAGATTTTGTGCTTCCTTCCGATCCCCGAGTTTGAACACTATATGCGGTCGCTCCTTCAGTTAATGCCCGTCTCCCTCTTAAACTATCATTACTATGATAGTCATACATTACACTTACTAAAGTATTATAATTATCAATTTCTTCTAATAGAGTTCCATTACTATCGTGAATTCTAATAGTTCTACATAAACTTTGAAATCCGGTTTCTGCGTCTAACTGAAGACGAGTTGGTTTAATGGAATTTAAAGTATGACTAGCAGAATATGTTGGTGGAACTATTACTACGTCTGCCTCTAACATAGTTTGCTGCGGGTTAAAAAATTTAAGTCCAGGATCAATTCTGATTCGTATTTCCTGACCTGCTGAATAATTCACACCGTTGTCGGCAGGAATACGAACAGATTTTTGACCAATAGGTATTTTATTTGTGGCATTCCAGTATGACATTTAATTATACATTATTAAATATTTTAAATTCAATATTTAATTTTAGAAAGAAAAAAACAATTTATTCATTTTCAATTACCTCAAATTCAAACAATTCTTTAAGTTCTTTTCGTTTAAAACAATGGTCAAGCGTTTTATTTGAATTATAATTTGTTAGTTCAATTGCTTCTTGAGTTAAAACATTATACATTACTAATATGTTGCGGAGGTCTTCCCAAGATTTTTTATGGACTGTAGAAGCATTTGGTGGATTATAAATATCTCCAACTTGCTGATAATTATTTATAAAATAATTTGGATTTTCTTTGATTTCTTTTATAATTTTTAATGAACCGTCTTTTTGCTTTTCACATTCCGGGAGAAATTCTAAATAATGGCAGTCCATTCCAAGAAGATTTAAATTATTAAATCCAATAATATATGAATATAAAACGGCGGAAGATCCCGAACACCAATCTATTAAATATCTAAATGGATTATTCTCAGACCTTTGTAATTGTTGAATATACATTACATTTTTAAATTGTAAAATACCTTCCCAATGTTGAATGATTGAAGCGTCTAACAAAAATGTTTCACACCTTTCATTTTCAATTAAATCTTTAATACTTTCAATATTGGATTTTAATACATTTGAATCCACACATACATAATGATTCGGATACCAATTTATTTCTCTCCAATACCTGAATGCCAAACAAGTCCCTACAGTGATTTTATCTTTTAAAAATTCAAAATCAAAATCCTCTAATGATTTACCATTCCCTAATATATAAACTTCTTTAGATTCTTTTGACATTTATATTATATTTATATATTATTTTTAAATTTAAAACTCGCTACTATTTAAAAGTATAGCAACTATAGTATTATATAATATGAAAGACATTCCTGGTTTTAATGACTATATGGTAGATACCGAGGGAAATGTTTGGTCAAAAAGAAGAAAAATATTTCTAAAAAATAGAATAGGGACCGGTGGTTATGTTGAATATTCTTTATTTGTTAATCGTGTGAGACGCACTATGAGAGGACACCGCTTAGTCGCTATGACGTGGATACCTAATCCAGAAAACAAACCAGAAGTTGATCACATTGATAGGAATAGGTCTAATAATAATTTATGTAATTTACGGTGGGCAACTCACTCAGAAAATCAGAATAATAGGGGTCTCCCGGTCAATAATAAAACAGGTATTATGAATATATCTTACAGGAAGGACGGACGGTGGATTTATACTAAAGTTTTTCAGGGAAAAAGAACTTATAAAGGTTTCTTTACAAAAGAAGAAGCAATAAAATATAAAGAAGAAAATCAAATGAATATTATGAACCCCCCTGGATATTGTTCTTCACCTCTGCCCCAGTAGTGCCCAGCGCCTTACTGGCAATAGGTTGTTGTGCTTGTTGTGGGACTACCGTTGTATTTTGCGCGGCAGTCTTTGCGTCCGCAAGTTTATCTTTTTCTTCTTTATCTCCTATCAGGTCTTCTCCTGCGGCAACGAGTCCAAGAACTCCTCCTGCGACATTTAAGGCAACTCCCACGGGTGCCCCAAATAAGGTAGCGTCTGCGGATAAACCCGCCGCTTCAAGACCACCTGCCGCACCTAATAATCCTGTCGCTTCCACACCTCCACTTACCTGCGCTGTAATGTCGCCAACCTTTGAAATCACATTAGATCCAGATATTTTACCTGCCTTCACGTCTGTAGCGAAATCGTCAATAGCAAATCCAACTTGTAATGCTCCTCCTAATACCTTTGCGCCTCCCAACGCAGTCTTCGCCACCGCCCCACCGTCTTCACCTATAAATGCCGCGCGCCTGGCATTCCTCACCGCTTCGCTGGCAAAACTCTCGTCGCCTTGCGCGGCAACCTTTCCGAATGTCATACTTTTAGCGTCCCGTAAGGCGCCATAGGTTTTCTGCGCTGCTTTTAAAGTATTCTCCACTGCTTGACCTTTAGTTAATAATTGATCACCCACTACTTCTGAAATCTTTTTAAAACTGCTATTCAATCCCTCGTTATTATTAAATGTGTCTACAGCGTTTTTAATATTATTTTGGTGTTTAGTAATATTGCTATTATTTAATTGTCTGATTTTTTGATTTAGTGCTTCTCCTACGTGGTCATTCATATTTCCTAAACCTAAATTGTGGTGAAATCCATAGGCATTCTCAGACATATTATATATTAACTAAATATTATAAATTTGATAAATTATTTAGAACCTTTCCCATTAGAAAGATTATTTAAAGATATAATAATATATATATTAAATGGAAGGATATTATAATTTAGAAAAAATAAATGAACACTCTAAACTTCATATTAATCAGCACGTCAGACGATTCAAAGACGATAATTTTAATGAAAAACATTTTAATAAAAATAAATCTTCCTGGCAATATGACAAGACACTGGACATTAATAATCCAGAAATAAAAGAATATATGATTAAAAACCTTGATAAATTTAGAACTATGTGCCTAGTCAATATTTATCATAGTCAGAAAATAAAGACATATAATCATATCTTTATCCACGAGTTTGATAATCTATTTAAGGATTATTTAACTAAATATATTGATAATACACAGTTAATTACTGTAAATAAACAAGAAATGATTAATAGAAATCTTACTACTTTTGATATCAAATATAATCTC
>TARA_R110000765_G_scaffold61559_1_pt1 | contig 12195 bp, 9 predicted proteins | sample TARA_R110000765 | Tara Oceans TARA_R110000765 (sample SAMEA4398168) | marine metagenome | biome: Polar Biome; feature: [MES] marine water layer (ENVO:01000295) within the mesopelagic zone...; material: water (ENVO:00002006), including particulate matter (ENVO:01000060) such as...... | reverse complement strand
CTAAAAAATACACTGGGTAACGGCTGATCACCTGATCCTTGAGAAAACAAGTAACGTCGCTTCAGTCTTTTCTGCTGATGATATAGCTGAACAAATTGTTCCAGCTCGTCTTGCTTAAGTAAGCAATCAACCAGTATAAGCCTACTTGCACTGCTACTTTTCAATCTTCGATAGCGATTCGGTCTTAGCCATATTTGTGGTTGTTCTATTCGTTGTCCATGCTCATCAGCATAGATATCTGCTACATCAGCAACTTTAATACCGATGAGTTCCTTTATTCGCATTCCTGTTCGGTATGCCAGATTTAAGACTACTAAGCAAAGGTTTTTCTGTTCATAGTCTAAATCCGAGGTGACCAGATACTCTTTCATCGCATGATATATACGAGGCGATATCATACTCGCCTTTATAACCTGACGTTTATTACCCCATGGAAAATACACATATGGAGCATCGTAATACTCTATTTGATAATCATGAAATGCTCTCAGGCGACCATAGGTAAATTTTTGAGTATCTTTAAGCTGATCTAAGTAAGATACTTTAATGTCACTTGCCAGCTCATTTAATACGCTTGGGGAATCAGGTACCTCACTTTCGATAATGCCTGCATCTTCATTTATGTTACTTATAGCTTCATCGTTGAAATCAGAATCTTTTTTAAGTATCGAAAATTTACGACCATCCTTAATCTTACTTTGAATAATCTCCTCATAGACAGCTTCAAAGTCTTCATCCGACCATTCATCAAGAGTCTCATCCATCGTTAGCATCAGCCAATCACGACCAATACAGCCCACGTATTTACTGATGGTATCTAGCCTGCTATTACTATCACTCAATAAGCTCTTGACCCACCCTAAAAGACGCGTGGCATTCGGTTGAGCGAAATCCTGTTGTAATAACTCTATATGCGAAATAGCTGATACCCTGCTGCCTTTGAGAGCATCTTGCACCTTTTTAATGAGATTTTTGCTAAAGCTTGGATAATTATTTTTATTAGCACTTCTTTTACTTAATCCTGAATAACTTGCTACAAACAGCTCTGACCAATTAAGTGGTGGCGGGTTTGAGCCAATCGCCTCTTGGTTATAATTAATGAGCTCATTTATACTTAAGCCAGTGGTTTTGATTTTGCCTTGTCTAACAATAGACAGCGCACTATCTATATCGGTACCCTTCATCTGCCGCCAATGATAGTTCGCATATTTTATTAATTGCGATAGATGCGGTTTACTTTTATCTTTATTTTGTAGTTTTAGCTTCTTACAAGTATCACTAATAATGGTTTCAAACGATTTCACACCTTCTCTGTTCAGGTTTTTATCTTTCAGCGCATATAGAAAGCAAAGTGTCATATCGTCAGGTATGTACTCTACATAGCGCTGTAAGCTTGTAGTAGATACATTCTCTAAAATATGACCTTTCCTATGAGAACAACCATAATTGTCATCATAAATACTTAGTAAAATTAGCGCTAAATGTTCACTGCTAGCATTCGAGATTGATGACTGATCCGCTCCTGGCAACTGCAGCCGGTAGATATCGCGTTCGCCTAGGAGCCATTGATACAGAGCTTTTAGTGCATCTATATCATTTAATCCACCATACATCATGCTACAGTAGAGCGCTGACTCAATTAAATCATTGTTTGAGAACTTTCTTTTTCGTTGCCATATTTCAATCATTTGCTGACTAGCAAGGCTTACTTGAGCGCCATTCACCATCCAATCATAAGAGATGATTAAATTATCGCGCTCTGCGATGACGGGCACCACAGGTTCATCTAAATCAGTACCATTCTTTTTGTTGTAATTTCGAATGGATGCTAAAAAACCTTGTCTGGCTAAATAGTAAGTATGGGCGGTATCAAAGCGCGTCTTAAGCGCGTTATCGATTGCTTGATAGTATTCAGTTAAGTCTGTTTCTGTAGTTATAGCATTCTCGTCCACATAAGACGCTATCAAAACTTTCGCCTCATTTTTGATAGCATCATAACTTTTGCTTCTATTTTCTTCTCTTAACTGATGAGCAACGGCATTATCCATATACATTCACCTCAACTTGTCGTAGGTTAAGCTCAACTGCAACTTTATCTAAGTCAGCAGATAGTTCTTTTAGCTCATTAATGGATAGTGACGACATGGGGTTCATAGCCTCCTGATCTGGATGTTCATGACCATATAAGGCGCAGATCAGATGCTCAGGAGGCTTATTTGTTAGGATTGAGCGTAATTGATGCCTTAGCCAATTATCTTGATGGCTAAAAAAATGCCTTGTCTGATAACGAATTTTACTAGGCGTAATACCAGAAAACCCTTTAGGATTTTTACTAAAAAGCTGGATGAGCGGCTGTTTAGATTTCAATATGTCGTCTAGTGGGAATTGGTCATTTGGATAAATTGCATTATGGAGGACTGCAAATTGATTGATATATTCAATATAGGTTTGAACGGCTGTGATCAAGAAATCACTTAGAGGAATGAGTCTTCCCTGCCCTTGTCCCTGACGCTCTTCTTTATCGGACACCCATAACAGCCTTTGCCTAAAGTCAAATTGATTTAAAAGCCCCGGCGCATGCTTTACAGGTCTAATCCCAGTCTGAATAAATATGATGTGCCATAGCCAGACACCATGAGCATTAAACTGCTCAATATAACGGTCCTGCCTTATGCTTACGTTCCGCTTTAATCGACCGTTATAGCTCTCAGCTGCCTCAGCAAGCTCATCAAAGAATCTTTGGCAGATATCAGTATTTAAAGTCATGTCACTACCGATATATTTTTTGTACTGATTACTTTTCGTGCTAGATAGAATAAATGGTCGAACTTCATTCTGAATGTCCGCTGTACAATATTGGGTCAATAGATGTATAGCATTGCTGTATGTCTGCTCTAAGCTTATCGTCTCAATACTGGTGTAGTACAAAGGTGAGCTGTGCTTCACATCAACCCCAGTCAGAATCTCGGCATGGAGTGGCTCATGAAGCTCATTCTTGATAATCGTATATAAACAAGCATCAATATGCTGGTTTGATAATGCTGGCAAGTCCAGCTGTTTTTTTAAGCTTACTAGCACCTCAGAAACATCATGGCTATTAACCAAAAACTTATTCTTAATAACCGCTTGTAATCTAATTGGTAGAGGTAGTTTGAATTCATTATCGTAACTCTGACGATACGGTAATAAGTGACTTCTACGATTCGAGGTCACGTTAATAGTGATGCTCATAACATAACCATCAGCAGCCGAACCGCTCTCATGACTCAGCCACTTACGCTGACTTTTATCCAACTGCAGCTCCTGAACCACTTCTTGAATCTTACGGCCACTTAGCATTGATAGTAATATAACGGCATAAACCTGACGCTGTTTATAGCTGACAGTGGTAAAAAGCTGCCACATTCGAGCAAATAGCATTTGATAACTTAGTAGGCTGAGTTGACGAATATTGGTGGGAAAATTAAATTGATTGCGGCGGGCATGTCGGTAGTTGTTTTTTAGCCTCCATTGTTGTAACTCTGAGGATTTGGCTGTTGTCTTGGAAGGTTTGAAGTCATTGTCTAAAAGTTTAGGTGGTTCGTCGTCAGCAATATTTTCATCGTAAGCAACGTTATCCTCTCTATGGGTATTGCCAAATACTGTCGCTCTTAGTGGTTCGTCAGTACTATCAAGGTACAACGTATTAGAGTGTTCTTTGCTAGGCTCATTATCTTTTGAATTGCTATAAGTTTTGCCTACAAAGACTTTGTTCTCTGCAATCACTTCATAAGCAAGTCGTATTTGCCCAATTTTACCCGCCAATTTTTGATTAATGACTTTGCCTGATGCTTCGTTATTTTTTGTCTGAGCTTCATACTGACGTAACGCTGATAGTACGTTTGCCATTGAATCATGTTGAGCATGAATAGTGATTAACTTGTCGACGATCTTAGATTGTGGGTTGTTGTTCTTTAATCCCATTCTAAAGCGCACACTTAGCTGATTGATTTTGGCAGAGTGCTCATCTTTACGTGCAGCAATCATAATAATGACTTGCAGGTATGCACTCATAAACCGCCATGCTTCATTATTAATATGTACTTGACCATATCTCTGGTAAAACAAAACCAGCATATAAGTGACGGCCCAATCCTCAATCTTTTTCTCTTTGATAACTGTACCAGCAATAGCTTCACATTCAGACGGTGTCAATACCTGTATATCTAGGCTGGCATGTTCACCAATGTGCAGGTAAAAGTTTGGATTGATATCCAGCAGATTAACAATCAGATTTTGCACTTTTATATAGTGCGGTGAGTTAGAGGGTACCAACTGTTCTAGGACTCTCTGTAATTCAGTAGTATCGAATTTATGCATATTCATTAGCGTGCGTCACTCAGCCAGTCCATGCTTTTAGGCATACCTATGACACGCTCTTCTGATGCAAACTTGCATTGTTGATACTCATAGTTGCTCTGGCTAATACGTGCAAAGCGGCAGTATTCCTTTACGGTCAAATACTTAATACGCATCAACTGACATATAACACTTTGAGGCGCGTTATTTTTCAGTGTCTTAAATAAATCAGGATGATTGACACCTTTCAAGGAAATCAAACTGACTACTTCTCGCCATGCTAGCTGCTGAATATCATTGATACTTTCAGGGATGATTAAACATGGGTAATCACTATCATTCTCGAATCTTAAGACCTGATCGACTCTCTCGAAATCGTTAAAGAAATAAAAAGTATTATTCCTTCCCTCAACCAAGCGAAGTGGTGGACGGTAAAAGTTATCCAAAAACTTCATATCGATATAAGGAGTTTTAGGTCTCAGTCTCTGCCAAACACATAAAGCAGCTCTAGCATACGGATGTACATACAAATAATCCTTACTAGGAATAGCAAGTTTTTGCCCAACCTTAAGTTTATTATTTTTCATCTTATATACGATATTAGTGAATACAATTCATGTTATCTAATAACCACTCAGGTGTCAAACGCTTTATTTTTGTGGGTTTTAAAATCGTAAAATAATTAATTTTATTAAACATTTAGTATTATTTTAGATATAAAAAACCTCTTAAAGCTATATAAAATATAGCTTTAAGAGGTTTTTAGATTTTATGATTTTGTTAGGTTAAAAGGTTAGAATTGGGGTTTGAATATTACCCAACCTTCGGTCAGTCATAGCCTTTCTCGGTTGCGATATTTGATGAAAGATCAATTATTTACCCGAACTAGAGAGGGAATGATTCCAACCTTTCATGCAACTCAACTATACGATTCTCTAAATCAACCTTTATTGGATATTGAAAATGTTATCAATGAAGTGAAGGAGTTTGATTTTAGGAACAGTAATCGCTGCTTTAGAATCGCTTTGACAGATATCGGAGGTATGTATTTTTTACCTTTAATTCTCTCAAGCCTAGAGAAAATTGCTCCAAATATCGCTGTGGAAGTAATTACTGTTGATATGAAAAAGCTTTCAGATTGGCTTATTACTGGAAAAATTGATGCCGCAATTTGTAATAAAAACTTAGAAGATAGTAGTTTAAATACATTTACTCTTTTCCGTGAAAAATATGTCTGTTTAGTAAGCAAAAATATAAAGTCTGTTAAAGATATTTTAACTTTAGATAATTTTCTTCAAGAAAATCATGCGATTGTTTCAGCGTCAACAGGTCATAACTTGATTGAAAGTTACCTTAGCAAACAAGGTTTAAGACGCAAAATTAAATTGAGGGTGCCTCAATTTAGTATTCTTGATGAACTCATTGAAAAGCATAATTTAATCGTAACAGTTCCTTCACGTGTTGATGCATACTTCAAATACAATCCATCAATACGTATTTTTGATGTTCCCTTTGAATTGCCCGAATTTGATGTAACGCTACATTGGCATGAGAAAAAAGGCCATGTGCTAGCCCAAAAATGGTTTATTAATTTTTTAAATGACACTTTAAGTAATTTATAGGTTATGTAAATCTTAGGCTTAAGAGGTCTATTTGTTATCGAATTTTATAAGTAATATTTGAGCATACACCTTATTTTCATCATATATGATCAATTGTAGATGGTGGTTATCGATCTTTGGAATGATGATAAAAATAAAGACAGACATCTCTTATGTTTAATTTTTTATTATCAGAATTTATATCGTTATTAGGTATACTTTGATATAACCAGCCTCTTGTGGCGTTCAATCCTATCTAAAAAGTAAATAACTCTATGTACGAAACATAGTTATCAAACTCCCAATGAAATTTTTTTGATAAGTTAGTCGACTACTCATCTTAATTTTTATTAGAAGTATTGGTGGTATATCAAAAATCATTCTGAAGAATTAAAGGAAAGGTGACAGCTGGAGCAAAGATATTATATTTGAGGTTATGAAGACACAAATAGATATTAATTTCCCTAACTGCCACTCTTCCAGTTTAAAAAAATGTTGTAAAAAGCGATGGCAGGCAAAACTATCAATGCAAAGTCTGCAAACGTCAATTCATTGGCGATCATGCGATTACTTACTAAGGTTGCCACTCTCAAATAGAGCATAAGATACGCCTCATGGCGGTTCATAGTTGTGGCGTTAGAGACGTCGCTACGATTACCTCAGTGAGTATTGGTAAGATACTGAGCACCATAGGCTCATCAATCTATAAGATACTCCCAAAGCATCACTATTACGAGCATTCGGAAGTGGATGAGTTTTGGACATACGTGAAGCGTAAGAAACATAAGGTATAACTCATCTATGCTTATGACCGCGATACTGGTGAGATTATGGCTTATGCTTTGGGTAAACGTGACTTAAAGACCGCTAAGAAGCTGCGAGCCAGGCTTAAGCAACTTAAGGTTCACTATGGTTCAATCAGTATGGACAACTGGCGTAGCTTTAAGACAGCTTTTAAAGCAGATCCTAAGCAGATTGGTAAAGAACATACTGCGGGTATAGAGAGTAATAACTATCGTTTAAAACATCGGTTGAGGCGAGCAGTTAGAAAGACGTATTGCTTCTCTAAAAAGTTCGATGATCGCTTTAGGACGTTCAATATGGTGTTCTTTTATATTAATTATGGCTTCATCTAATGACAGCATACTTTTTGGAACACCGTCCAATATTTAAAGTCATGTCACTATCGACATATTTTTTATACTGATTACTTTTCGTGCTAGATAGACTAAATAGTCTAGCTTCACTCTGAACGTCCGCCGTACAATATTGGGTCAATAGATGTATAGCATTGCTGTATGTCTGCTTTAAGCTTATCGTCTCAATGCTGGTGTAATATAAAGATGGGCTGTGCTTCACATCAACCCCAGAGAGAATCTCGGCATGGAGTAGCTCATGAAGCTCATTCTTGATAATCTTATATAGACTAGCATCAATATACTGCTTTATTAATATGAGGATTTGACTACTACAGTACGTTTTTATCAAGGATAACCAGAAAATATTTAGCATCATTCACATGTGTGATGTATTAAATTTTAAGCTATTACATTTTCTAACTTGTACTCACAAATTCGTAACCTTTTGCGTAAGCATACGATAACTAGGCCACGTGCATTTGATATTAATTATACGTTGGCAGATGCGGTCGACTGCACGGTCGCCAATGTAACGATTAAAGTTATCAGGCGATAGATTGGTAGTAATAATTGTCGGTAAACCTAGTTGATAGCGGCGGTCGATGATAGCGGATAGGCGCTCTCTATCTTCTTGAGCCATTAGCTCATTCAATCGGGTCCCGTTTTCGCCCACCTCGTCAATAATAAAGACCGTAGCACGACTAATCTGCTCGATATATGCAGCTTCCGTATCTTTGGTATTCTTATCCCACGTCATCCTGACCTCTTTATGAATCTGACTCTCCCGCTTATAAACTACAGTCATATTAGTCTTGAACTTTTGGCTGATAATCTCATTAGCAATTAGGCAGGCCAACTTAGTTTTGCCAGTCCCAGTGTTACCTGTTAATATAATATTTTCACTGCCAGCGCCGTAGGTTGATACATACCTACGCATGACACTTATAATATTATAAAAACGTTCACGAATTGCTTCATCGCCCAATATAGCCCATGCATTAAAACCCATACCCAAATGTTCTTTTGGGATATTAAGATTTCTACTAAGCTCATTACGCAGGCGGGCTAAACGTTCGGTATATGCGTCAGCATCCCATTTACATTTCTGACAGGGATTTCCACCCGCTTTTATCACGGTTTTTAGCACTTTCCATGTTTGTCGGCCGTGTACATCACAGTTAGTAGTGATTTCATCCATCTCACAGGAAAGCTTAGTAAAGGTAGAGTTTTCTTGCTTAGCTAGGCTACTAAGCACATCTTGTTTATGATTATTAATATTTGTATCGCTTATACATTTTATATCATTTCGTTTTTGTGCATAGTTTAATGATGTCATATCAAAGCTCCATTAATTTTTTGTAGCTGAGTGAAGTAGCGTTTGTGCTGATGCTAGCCAATAATACAGAGCTAGGCTATTACGATATACGATGCTTATTCTCATCATAATATTCGAGATCGCCTATCCAAGCTTTTTTCTCTTCATCAGTCATGTCAGCCCCAGGATTGCCCCAGTAATCATTTACCGCTTGTGGATCATTATCTCGATTATAAGATTTACCGTTCATTGTAGGAGACGCTTTAACTATGGTTGGTTCATCCTCCCAAGATTTTGCATTTAACCAAGTGCTCGGGTGTTTTTGATATTTAGAGGCTTGTATTATAGGGGTTTGATCTTGCACTGCTTTCATGATTTGATCGAACAAGGCTTGAAGATCATCAGGTCGTTCGTGTTTAACTTTCCCCCTTTTCCCAGTTCCTGTAAACACACTGTGCCACACTGCTTCAGCTAGGCCTTTGGATTTTTTGTTTGGATATGCTGCGTAAAACAACTCAAATTTTTCTTCAAGCCATTCTTCGTGGTTTATTTCTTTTTCATAGTTATTAGTTTCTAGTTTTTGTTTGTTAGTTATAGCGTCTTCTTGTGTGACAATCGAATGATATTCATTGTGACCGTCCGTGACATCGCTTGTGACATTATTATTTTCTGAATTCAACTCGATTATACTTTTATGTTCATAAAATAGTTCTCGTAATTTAGTTATGCCTTTGACCTCTTTAGAGTTAATACCTATAGAAGACAAATACCCACGAATCACCTTAACTTCTTTACGTAATTTTGCTTGTCTCTCTGCAGCTGTCAAAGGTTTATTTGACGTGACACCATCTGTCACACTATTATTTTCACTTATATAATTTGTGACATTTTTATTTGGGTTTTTAAATTTATAGTTCTTTAGAATAACTTCCCATTCAGAGTGCTTATAACGTTTAGTACGCTTATCAAATATAAATTTATCCTTTAGAAGGAATGCTAAGGCCTTTTTTTCACTCTTGGTTCGACATGACAAGCGACGTGAAAGCATATCAATATCAGACATTAGACTTTCACCAGTCTTTAAATAAATAGTACGCATATCGAGATATAAACTTTTTTCGATACGAGACATATATCGAGTTTCAATTTCCCAATCACCGAATTTATGCATAATCATATGCATAACACCAAACTCAGTATAAGATCTTTTATCTTTGTTCTTTTCGCTATGTGTCATGAGGCACTCCCTGTATAAGCATTCGATCTTTAGTTAGCTCTATCGACTAGAACTTTGAGATTATTAGCTTGACGTACAAGACTTTTCACAATCATCAATATACTGATCGAGGTGCCTCTTTCTATACAAGACGTGCCGGCCTATTTTACTATAAGTGATTGCGTCAGATTGATGACAGCGCATGTATTGAAGTGTACTTGTAGATTTCCCGAGATACGCTGCTGCATATTCTGATGTAAATGGGGTATCAATATCCGACTCTATGACAACCTGTCTCATCATATCTTTCTCAGATTGAGTGTAGTCAGACCAATTTTTTCTACGAAACATAGCTCTTCCTTCATAATTATTGATTAAAGAAGTTAATTAGTTACTGCTATAGTCTACCAAAGAAACTTTTAAATCAAGTTAAAGTTTCCTAAATTCTAAAATTGATTAAATATAGGCTTTATACAAAGGATATTTAATATAAAAGTGCCGTAAAAACTCGTTTAAATAAAATTTCACATAAAAGTTTCCTGTGCTAAAATGACATTAGGGAAACTTTTATGAAATCTTAATTAGAGAATGCTTTATGAGTGAATACCTGAAGGAAGTTGCAGCTAGAATTAAGAGATGCATGAATGATAAAGGTCTTAGACAAGTAGACATTGTAAAGACCACAGGTGTCTCAAAATCAAGTGTCTCAAAATGGCTTGGAGGAAGAGCCTGCCCAAGTGGAGAATACTTGCTTCGTCTTTCTCAAGTTTTAGATAAACCCGAATACTGGATTTTAAATGGTGAGTATCCCTACTCTTCTTATGCGGACATTGATGATGCAATGGACTATCTAAATTCAGTAGAAGAAGATAATAGGCAAATCTACATTAAAAAATTAGGATTAGATCCTAAGCTTCCATATAGCATCCGGTATTTACGTGACGAATTTGAAGATCGTATGTATTGTGAACATGAACATCAATTTGAATTATCTGCCGAACAAGAAAAGCAAATCGAAGCATATGAAGAAGAGAAATATGAGAGATGGTTTGAATCAAATATAACAGTGGATAATATGCTTGAAAACAGAGATACGTTGAAAGAGATAGAGAAGCTTTTCAATTCAACTAATTTCATTTCTAACTTTCAATACTCGAACAAATCACTAAGATCACCCTCTGAAATTGCAGAGCGATCAAAAACTCAACTTGACAAGACATTATATTATAGTCAAGAAGATATCAGCATGGAGCCCGTGATCATGCGAGGTGCCCAGTGCTCAGTCGATTTAAGCAAACGGACAATTCGAGATGGCAAAATTTATTTAATTAGAAGATATGATTTCTATGGTATGAGAACATTATTTAGCCAATCAGATGGCAGCTTGCTTCTTCAGAGTAAGAATATAAATTACCCAAATGAGGTAGTTTCTAAAAACGAAGTAGATAGCTTAGTGATTATCGGCTATGTCTACGCTTGGGCTAACTTTGATCCTTGGGAAAACTAAACCGACCCAATATTGTCAAAGTTTTAACACTTTGAGAGAATACGATAATGAACACACAGAAATACGCCCTTGAGATTATATAGTACGATGTTCGCATATTAAGTAGAACAGTAAAAAAGTTAAGGTTAACATATTGAGGAGCTTAATCACGTGAATGAAGATCTTAAGCAAGAGTGGTGGTTGGCTTTATTGATAAACATAAATATGGCACTCTAACCATATTTTGAGTATTAGCAATTACTATATCAACCTATCGCCATGAGAAATATTTAGCTGATAATATCTGTAGTGGATTACTTAACAGGATACCTTTGGGTCAAGGTAACTGAAAGCATTTAATATAAATGGTAGTTACACAGAATCTGGAATGGGCTCCTCAGAATCTGAGATGGGCTCGGGATTTCATATATGTTCAAATCTTCTCACGTTTATAAACAAAGCCTTCTTCATCGTAAATTTGATAAGTAACATCTAATAGCGTTTCCAATAATTCAGACTTATCGAAATGCCTGACACTCATCACAATTGGCGAAGTTAGTATCCCCTCTTCAAATGGTATATAGGTTATCTCTTGATGACGTAAATGCTCAAGTGTCTTTGGTACGATAGTCAGACCTTCACCTGCTGCTACCAACCCTAAGGCAATATGCAATTCACGTACTTCAATAAAATAGTTCGCTTTCAAATTACGGGTTTCAAATAATTCCAATACATAATCAATGAAACTGGGCCTCGGTGCTGTTGGATAGAGTAAGAGATTTTCATTTGTTAAATCAATAAGGCTCAAACTGTTGCATTTTTCTTTTGATAAGGGATGTTCTATAGGAACAGCCACTACTAAATCTTCCTCTCTAAGCACCATTCGCCTGATAGAAGCATCTTCAAATAACAACCTGCCAAAACCTACATCTATCTTACCTTCTGTCAATGCTTGCGTTTGTTGCCAGGAGTTTAGCTCATATAATTTAACCTCGATATTCGGATGAACTTCTCTAAAACGTGATATCACTCTCGGTAATATGCCATACAATATAGACGATACAAAACCTATCGAAAGCGAATTATCGAAATTTCCCTTA
>TARA_R110000765_G_scaffold374973_1_pt1 | contig 12214 bp, 7 predicted proteins | sample TARA_R110000765 | Tara Oceans TARA_R110000765 (sample SAMEA4398168) | marine metagenome | biome: Polar Biome; feature: [MES] marine water layer (ENVO:01000295) within the mesopelagic zone...; material: water (ENVO:00002006), including particulate matter (ENVO:01000060) such as...... | reverse complement strand
CTATATTGAAATATGATAAAGACACCCCTACAATGGGGTGTCTTTTTTTTTCTAGTTACATGGGGTTAATAGTTATGTCAGATGCTCAGAATGAAATCAGTAACCTTAAGAATATGCTCATCGAGTTGAGCCAACGAGTAGAAGATGCTGCAATTAATTCTGAAGTCAATACTCATACAAATATCGTTAACGATGAAGACGATTCTGAACTACATCTAAGTATCAGTAAATTGAGAAAAGAGTTAGAAGAAGCCAACTCCAAGAATCGAATATTAACTCAAGAAATCACATCTTTAAAAACAGAAAAAACAAGTTTAGAGTATGAAAATAATAAGAATATTAAGAAAAAAGACCATTATGCAAAACAGATGGAACAGCATGAAAAAAAGAACAGAAAACTCTTTGAGCTATATTCAGCAGATAAGGAAGAGCTTTTTAATTATAGGCTACTAACTGAAAAATTAAGACAAGAAATAGTTAGTCTAGAAAATAATATTGACAAACAAGAGCAACGCTATGAGAACTTGAAAAATCAGTTATCATATAAACTCGGTAGTAGATTAATTGGATTAAAAAAATCAAAAGATTTATTGAAATTACCAAAAAATTTATTGGACGACTATGTTTCTGTTAAGTCCAAAGTTAATAACTCTTCTGCTTTATCACTTATAGCGCAGACGGTGCCTTCAGCTTCGCAACCAATTTATAATAATAACAGAGAATATACCATTTTCAATAAAAGTGCGACTTTGCCACTTAAAAGCAACCCTAGCACCATTATACTTAATCAAGGTTTTAAAGGGTCTTTAGATCTTCAGTTGTATGGTGTGAAACCTTCTGCAACTGTTGAAATTGAGCTAACTGTTCGTGCATATCAAAGTGACTCTATTTTCAGAGTAATGCCAGATTTAAAGCATGTGCATCATCTTGCCGCTAACGAAGCTACATCAATTAATATTACAGTTAGTGATGATCAAGCTCATCAGTTCATGCAAGTAATGAGTTTAAATGGAACTATTGAAGTCTCTTTTAGAAAAAAACGTGGTGTTCCTTCTTTTATACATCTCTTACAGGTAGGGCATCATAATAATATTATTTTAGATAGTAATAGCATGAAAGACAGCAATAAGGCTATTTCTAATGAGAAAATAATTCCTAAGCCTAAGAAGAAAAGTTCACTATTTAGAGAAGCATTAGACATACAAAAGCAATTTGATTTCAATATTGCACGATTGTTTTTAGAAAAATACACTTCTGAAGATCAAAAAAGCACGATCAATATTTTTTATGCGAATAATGAATTAGCGAATCAAACAAGATGGTTGAGTTATATAAATACATACATTAAGGATCATGGTATGCAACCTATCGAGTTGAAAGACAACGAAAAAGAGAAGTTTTATCGTATTCATAGTCCAGCAAGTTATAAAGTCGAGGATGAGACAAAGATATCTGTCATCATGCCAGCATACAACGCTGAGAAAACAATTGAACTTTCTATGAAATCAATTTTAAATCAGACTTGGCAAAATTTAGAATTGATAGTTATCAATGATTGTAGTGCTGATCGCACATCTGAGATTATTAAAAAGATAGCTTTAATTGACTCAAGAGTCAAATTTATAGATAACCCATGTAATGTGGGTGCATACGTTTCTAAAAATTTAGGCCTAAAAATCGCTAGAGGTGATTATATTACTGGACATGATGCTGATGATTGGGCGTATCCGCAGCGTCTCGAACAACATATGAAACTTATAAGATCAGAAGTTAAACCACCTCGAGCTAGTAATACACGTATGATCAGAATGGAAGAAAGTGGGTATCTACCGTTGTATCCATTCGGTCCATTCTGCCATGATGGAGTTATGAGAGTAGCCTCCATTACTTGTATGTTTGAAGTAAATTTCTTACGTAATACGCTAGGAGGATGGGACTGTTCTCGTTTTGGTGCCGATAGTGAAATTATAAGCCGTTGTAAAATGGTTATCGGTAATGAGTTTAAAAACTATAAATCATTAAGTATGATTTGTTTAGATGAGCCTACTAGTCTAACCAATCATCCTATACACGGTGTTTCTAAAACTTCGGGTATATCTCCCACGAGGAAGTTTTACAAAGAGCAGTGGACAGAGTGGCATAAAACCATCAATAAGAATGATGTATACCTAGAGTTTCCTCATTTAGATAGGAAGTTTCAGGTTCCTGAAGGTACAGAGATACCAAAAGAAAATATATTAAGAGCTATTAAAAATATAGAAAGCTAGGAATAGATGTCTTTTAAGAATAAGTTTTTATTAAACTAATATAAACTTTAGATCTATCAAAAATATATACAAGAGTCTGAATAGATATGAAAAATAATGATTATACTTATGTTTTTAGTTCGTTTGATACACTTCCAGATCGGTTTTTTCAGGGTTACTGTTTTGTTAATAACGATTTGATTATTGGTGAAGAAGGCGCTAAAGATTATCCCGGGGAAATAATACCTTTTAACGATGGGTGTTACATTAGTATTGTCAAAAAAGAAGATACCTATACTATAGGAGTTGATAGTAACGGCTTCAAAAAAATATTCTTATATAATAAAAATGGAGTGTGGGCTATCTCCAATTCAATCTATTTATTAGCAAAATATTTATATAGTAAAGGAATAAAACTAACGAGAAATTATCCAGTCTTAGCTGCTTTTTTTAGACATGGTAATGTTGGTAATCAAATGGCAACATTAAAAACAGTTTTCAATGAAATATCGTTATTTCCACATGAGGCTTATATTAACGTAGTAAATGGCATTATTTCGATAGAGAAAAAAGGTATATCTAAAGATTTAGGTTATCAAACTAATATGAATGTTTATATTGAAACTTGGATTTCTAGGATCGAAACTATAATTTCAAGTAGATCGACGAAAGCTATAACTGACTTAACTGGGGGTATAGACTCTAGAACAACCTATAGCCTATTCAAAGCCGCTTTAGACAGGTTAAATTTGGATAGAAGTGATAATCTGTTTATTAGATCTGATAGTACACCGAAAAACCATGTAGATTTGCAATGTGCTAAGAAAATAGTTGATCGCTATAAAGGAAAGTTAAATCAACCAGCAAAGCTCCAAATGACTAAATATAATGGTAGCTATGCTTACGAAAAATGGAAATATCTTAATTTAGGGAATTATTTTCCAATTTATATACCAAGAAATAATATGCCTAATAATGCTATTTTCTTTGGAGGGGGTGCTGGAGAAGTACATAGATCAGTTTATGGAAATAGAACGCCTAAAATTTTCTCTATGAATCTCAAGAGACGTATTGAAGAGAAGTATGATTTACACTCATCTAAAGATCTAAAAAGCCTGTTAGATCTATATAGTAATCAGTTTGTTGATAGCGTTGAGGAGTTAGAAAAAATATCTCCAGATAGTAATATTAATCCACTAGTATTGCATTATAGAGAGTTTAGGAATCGTTTTCATGCAGGACGTAGCCCGCAATACGGTCAAACTATTGCGCCGCTTGGAAGTAATCTACTGACTACTTGCTCTACATACTGTGATAAAGATTCTTTGGATAGAGGTCAGATACTATATGACATTATGGAGTCATTGTGTCCAGGGCTAGCAATGATGCCTTATGATATGGAATTAAAGTTTCCATCGTATGATGCTATTAAAAATATTCGTTTAATTTCTATTAATGAGAAGAGTAATCCAGGCAAAATTTATAACAAAAACGAGGAAAGCATTAAAAAAACTACAACTAATGAGCCTTCAGTATCACCTTTAGTATATCTAAAAGAAGAGCTAGATGACTTTATTGGTAATTATAATAATGAATTTTTTACTAATGAATTTTTAAATGATGCTTCTGATTTTCTAGCTAAGTCAGTTCAAAATGATAGTTTTACGCATGCGGCAGATGCAGCTCCAGTTAGCCAAATATTAACTTATAAAATGATGTTAGATTTTTCACGTTAAGGTAAATCCGTTAGTAAGATTACCAAAATTAAGGTCTTTTATGATAGTAGATAATGACTATTCGTTTATTTTCAGTTCGTTCGAGCTAATGCCGGATTTTTTTTTCCAAGGTTATTGTTATATCAATAACGACTTAATTATGGATTATGAAGGTGCTATTCTTTATCCTCATTCTATAAAGCCTTTTAATGATGGCTGCTACTTTACTTTGTTTAAAGAACAAGAAAGATATATTTTGGGAGTTGATAGTAATGGATTTAATAAGTTATATATATATTCTAGTAATGGTATTTGGGCAGTTTCAAACTCTATTTACAATTTAGCGAAATTTCTACACTCAAAAAATATTAGGCTCACATCAAATTATTCAGTATTGGCAAGCTTATTTAATATAAATACGGTTAGCAATCAGATTTCAACATTGTCTACAGTTTTTAACGAAATTAAACTAGTGCCTCATGAAGCTTATCTTGAAGTTTTAGACAATGTTATATCGGTCAAACCTAAGCAGCACATGGAAGATAAAGGGTATATTGGTAACCTGCAAAGATATGTCGAAATATGGATATCTAGAATTGAGACTCTTATTGTAAATGACAAAATACATATAACTAGCGAATTGACTGGAGGTATAGATTCTAGAGTAGTTTATAGTTTATTTTATGCTGCCTTGACTAGACTAGGTATCGAAAAACCAAAAAAAGTCCATTTTCGTTCTAGTAAAGATGAAAGGTATAGAGCCGATTTAAGTTGTGCTACTAGAATAGTAGATAGGTATAAAGGAGAACTTAACATAAAATTTGAGTCTAAGCGGTTTAAAATGGCTCATGATAAAGCTTATCAAAAATGGAAAGATTTAAATCTAGGAGGGTATTCTCCTATTTATATGCCAACTTGGGAATTATACGATGACACTATACATTTTGGAGGAGGAGGGGGAGAAGTTCACCGATCTCAATATGGAAGAAGAGAGCTTTTAACATTCGCTAAAGGACAAAAAAACCATATATTACGTATGTTTAGTGTAGGTCAGAACTTTGATTTGGAAGAACTACTGGATAATTATGTATTTAATATGCTAGTGGACGTTCACGAAGTTGGAAGCTATGCATCTAACAATAATATTCACCCTTTAGTGTTACATTATAGGGAGTTTAGGAACCGCTATCACGCTGGCAGAAGCCCTCAATATGGAAGAACTGTCGCACCTCTAGGAAGTGATTATTTAACTGCATGTTCAAGTTTTTGTGAAATTGAGAAGTTGAACAGCAACCAAATTTTATACGATATTATGGAGTCTTTATGCCCTGGACTATCTACGATGCCTTACGACATGGAAAGTAAATTCCCTAGCTACGACTCAATTAAAAGTATTAACATTATACCTTTCTCTAAGGAAAGCAATCCTGGTAAAATTTACAAAAATTTAAACAAAGAGACTTATGATAAAGATTTAAAAGATTATAAGACTCCATATTTTAGTTTCTTAAAATATGAAATAAACGATTTTATTAAAAACTATGACAACAAGTTTTTTACTGAAGGTTATGTTAAGAATGTTTTAGATTTTATGGATCAGTCAATAGAAAATAAAAGATTTTCTCATGCTGCTAAAGCTAGTTCAGTGGCACACCTTCTAATATACAAAATGATGTTGGATTTCGCTGAATCGTAAAGGTTTGCTTACGTTAAATCTGTTAACTACGCTAGTAATATTTCTAAAGTAATTTATCAATAAGTTAAAAAAACTACTTTAGAACAATATATTTCGATATTTATTTTCTAATAATTTTACAGTGAACTACAATGAAATCTGAAAAGAACAGTATTAATATAGCAGTAGCATCTATAGAAAAAAATTTTACTGAAATAGAAGAGATTTTAGATCGCCTACATATAAAAAAAAGAAGATTACTAGCACTAGGAGAGCCTACGGAAGAGGTGGATTCGATTATTCTCAATGCGCTAAAAGTTCTACCACTCAAAAAAACTAAGCAAGGGTATCTAGCAAGTATTTTGAAAGAAGGTGGAAAGTACTCACAGATTGAAAAACAAATAGACTTAATATTCTTTAAAAGGATATTACGGAAAGATTATGGATTAACAGTAAGCCCAGGTGGCAACGATAAATTACTAGACATGAAGTTTGCAGATGCTTTGGACATTCCAGTTCCCTCTGTATATCAAGAGAACGTGATGTTTGATGAGTTGAATTTTAAAGAATTACCCTTCGTTTTGAAACCAACTTATGGCGCAAATGCTAACAATGTTTTTTATGTCTGGGCTACTGATCGAATCGTGGAAGTAAAATCAACACAGAATTTTGATTCAATAAAAGATTTGAAAAATTATATAGATAACTCTGGCTATAAGAAAACTTGGCAAACAGAGCAATTAATGACGGACACTGATGGTAAACCTTCTACCGATTTAAAAGTTTATGCTTACTATGGCGAAACAGGTGGCGTCATGGAGGTGCTTCGAGAGGATAAGACTTATCGTTGTTGGTATTCGCCAGAAGGCAAAATTCTTGAATCCGAGAATTTAAAGACCGAATGGTTCAATGGCAATGGTTTTAGTCCTAAATTACTTGAATATGCTAGTAAAATAGCGTTAGCGACACCTACACCATTTCTAAGAATAGATTTTTATCAAGACGAAAATGACTACTATCTTGGTGAGATTACTCCTCATCCTGGAAAATACTATACAGAATATAGTAATCAGGTAGATAGTCAGTTAGGCCGCTGCTTCGTAGAGGCTGAAGCTCGTTTGTTTGCCGATTTAATAAAAGGTAAAAAATTTGATTTGTATTTTGATATTTACAAAGGATACTTGAAGTAACTTACAAACTTGTTATTAAGGAATAACATGTATAAATTTGACTCTGTAATGAGTGTGTTCTCTTATTGGAGTGTTGGTTTTCAAGGAGGATTCTATGAGCGACAGTACTGAAAGTATTAGTTATTTGCAAGCGATAGCAATTAGTGTAGGCGCAATAATAGGGTGGGGTGCCTACATTATGCCAGGCGATCTCTTCTTGCCCCAATCGCAGTTATTGGGGTCTTCGATAGCAATTGTTATCGGTACAATAGCTATTTATATGGTAGCACAGGCATATATCAACCTACTAGCTCAAACTCCTGAAGATGAGTCAGGAGGAATATACTGGATTGAAAAATATCTTAATAAGAAACATGCTTATGTCTATGGGTGGGGGGTAGCTATAGGGTATATATCTATTGTTGCTTTAAATATTTCTGCTGTAGCATTATTGTTGAGATATCTGATACCCAGTAGTCTACAAATAGGTTATTTATATACTATTGCAGGTTGGGAAGTTTATGCAAGTGAAGTAGTTGTATGTAGTGCTGCTATTTTGCTATTCAGCTATATTAATCTAAAGGGGATGCAAGTTGGTGCTAAGATCCAGTTATATATAGCTTTATTTATGATACTGTCAGTAACTGCTCTCTTTTTTGGATCTCTTTGGGCTGTGCCAGCAACTCAGACGTTCTTACCAAACAGTATAGAAACTAGCTCAGTCACAAGTTTAGCATGGATACCTATTCTGGCTATAATGCCATGGGCTTATGTTGGTTTTGAAACCACACCCCAGATATCCAAGTCTATTGCAAATTCTAAGACGAAGACTAAAAGTATAATCTTAATCTCATTAGTAGCAGGATTTTTATTCTATTTCTTAATAAATTATTTTACTGCATTGAATATGGATTTTGATTATCAGCGTATTAAAAATAGTGCTTGGGCTACGGGTGAAGGAGTTGATAGTCGTATTGGTAGCATGGGTATTTGGCTGCTATCAGTTGCTATGATTGGTTCAATTTTAAGCGGTATAAATGGTTTTATACTCTCTTCAGTTAAGTTGCTAGAATCAATGGGTCAGTCATCTTTATTGCCAACAGTTTTTATTAGTAATAATCAATTTAGCAAAAAGAGAATAGTAGTCTTAATATGTTTAATCTGCTTATTATCTCCATGGCTTGGTAGAAATTACTTACTTGATATCGTAAATATGGCTTCTCTAGGTATCACTGTTGGATTCAGTTATGTGACGATAGCAGATCTTATTAATGAGAGACGGAAAAATAAGGCTAATATTACTAATTACCTTTCTGTTATAGTAAGTATAGTGTTTATACTATTACTTCTTTTACCTTTTTCACCTGCCGCATTATCATTAAATTCTTATATACTCTTAGTATGCTTTGTTACTATAGGTGCTGTAGGCTACAAAAAATTAAATTAAGTATAGACTGTTATTTAGAAAAAACTTATTAAAATTTTATAACCTTATAAGTCGGTTGTGAGTTTCAATTGCCTTAGGCTTAATGCTTTGACAATTATTTACGATTATAAAACTCTAAATAACTGTCAAAGTGTTTTTGATCTAGCAAGTCTCTAAACAGCCTAGCCTCTGCTTCACAGAAAAATTTACCTAACTGCTTATCCAATTCTGGACTATATTCTGGAAAGTAACGACCAGGATGAGGTGTCAACTCTCCTAAATAGTAGCCACCTATACCTTTATAAAAGTCGATACGCATGAAGGGTGCAGGAATATTCAAAGATATTTTTTTAGCGTATTCTATTACTTGAGATTCAAACCCTATTCCTTCAAACCATGGTTGGCTACGACGTTCACTCTCTAATATTTCGCCTTCAGCATTGTACCAGCACTGATAGGCTTTATCGGCTCTTTTTATTTCTAATACAGCTCCGATTTCTCCATAATAAGCATATACTTTTATATCATGAGCTGCTTTTCCATCACTGTTCAATATAAGGGTTTCAGTCTGCCATGATCCTTGAATCTTTCTAAGAGTTATTTCCGCTTTAAACTCTTCCAAGCTCTCATACATATGGTTTGTTTTAACTTCTACTATGTTCTTGCTGTTAAAATAGAAGAAAACGTTTCTAGAAGAGCTGTCGAATGAAGGTTTAATAACCGTAGAGTCGGTAAACTCAATATTATCAAACTCGCATTCACTTTGTATCAGTTGAGGGGTAGGAACATTTAAAGACTGTGCAAACTCTTGATCTGTCTTTTTATTATTGCTCCAAGGAGAGATATTACAATCTATGGCGCTTAAATGCTGTTTAAATCGCATATACTCTATTTGTTTGGCAACATGAGAGTAAGAGGAGGGTAGAGACATATAAGGTGCTATGTATATTTGTCTCACTTCTTTAAAGGGGATAACTGCGTATACAAGTTCCAATGCTTGCATGTATTCTTTGCTTTCTTTGCCGTGCTGCAAGGCAATATTGTTTAGCAATAAATAAAGAGATTCTTGATCGTTGCATATTTGACTGATATTTATTTTCAGTTGGGTCAGAGTATTGTTATAAATTCTTGACTGTGTGCTTGAGTTCGGCATAGCTATACCAAGTCCCTTAGTGGTGAATACCCATATTTATTAAATCCCGAATCCTTTGCAGTGGTCAAGGATTTATTTCTTAATAATCCGATAGCCAGAGGAAGTTTAATGTAGCTAATAGAGTTTTTTCCATATTTTGAAAGAAGGGCATGAAGTAGCCTCTTATCTGATTCAATTCTATATTTATCATCAAATCTACCAATCTCTTCTAATTTTTCTTTACGAATCATCATTGAAGAAATATTCAGCCTCAAAAGTGGATAGTTTTGCCGACAACTAGGTAATCCTGTTTTTTCCTCGACCCTAAAAAAGTTTGAAAAATTCGCTACAGTATTGATATTCTGTAATAGATATTGTAATTGTATTGAGATACGTTCTGGATGCGACCAATCATCTGAATCTTGAAATGTTATAAATTGACCAGAAGACTTTGATATGCCAATATTTCTAGCATAGTATGTACCACGATTTTCACTGAGTTCAATGACTTTTATTGATGGGTGATTTTTGAGTAGCGCCACAGTATTATCAGTACTGGCATCATCTACAACGATAACTTCAATATTATTAACCGTTTGATTTAGTAGAGACTCTATACAGTTTTCGATAAAGGCTGCGGAATTGTAGGTAGTAACTATAATACTCACTTTGTGAGAATTGGGAATTTTTTTTACTTTTTTACGATTGTTACCGATAGTAATTCTATTGTTGTCAACTAAGTTAATAGGTTGTAGCTCATATTGACGATAGAACCTATAAATTAGCAATTTTGCCAATAAGGGTTTATATCGCATAAGTGCAATTTTTATGGCAATTAGTGCATCAGCTTTTTTGTAAAAGCGTAAAGGAGGGATCTTTCCTAAAGCTATTTTTAAAGTATCCTCAAATGGCTTAGGAATATCATTTCTTTTGTTACATAGTTTCAGAGTCAGGTCAGGATAGATATAACCTATCCTGTATAGAAGTTGCAGTGCATCCTTTCTTTCCAACTTACCAACACAGTCAGTCTGTAGTAGATTCTCAATTAAAAAGTCTGCGCTGGCATATTGCTGAGTTTGAACATAATATTCAAACTCTTTTAAAATTTTACTCATTTATTATAGACGCCAGTCTGGATTTACTAATGCACCTTTAACATCGATAATTACTTTAGGTTTAGTGCAAAAACTATTAATTTTCTCATCTTCACCAATAAATTCTGAGTGATTAACAGCTACAATAACAGCATCAAAACTGTTTTCTTTGATATCCTCATAAGCCATATATTTAACATTTAGCTGGCTCCAGTCTTCTTCAGCAACCCAAGGGTCTGAATAGGTCATTTGCACACCATACTTTTCAAGCTCGACACCAATATCTGTTACTTTGGTATTTCTAACATCTGGGCAGTTTTCTTTGAAAGTGACGCCTAAAAGTAGAATACGTGCATCCTTGATATTCTTACCGTATGAAATAAGCTTTTTAATAGTTTGTTCAGCAACAAACTTACTCATAGAGTTGTTAATTGCACGAGAAGTCAAGATTAAATTAGGGTTTAAACCTAAAGATGACGCTTTATGAGCAAGATAATAAGGGTCGACACCAATACAGTGACCGCCTACTAGGCCCGGCATAAGTTTAATAAAGTTCCATTTGGTGGCAGCAGCTTCTATTACTTCATGAGTATCAATGCCAACCTCATTGAAAATAAGAGCTAGCTCGTTTATCAAAGCAATATTGACATCACGCTGAGTATTTTCAATAACTTTAGACGCCTCAGCAACCTTAATAGATGAGGCTTTAAATGTACCAGCAGTAATTACTGAGCTGTATAGTTCATCTACTACATCTGTATAGTAAGCATTCGAACCTGAGGTCACTTTTAATATATTCTCTACAGTGCGAAGTTTATCACCGGGATTGATACGTTCTGGAGAGTAGCCTACGCCAAAGTCGTCGTTCAATGCTAAACCAGATTTCTCTAATTCGGGAATACAAACCTCTTCTGTAGCACCTGGGTATACTGTTGACTCATAAATAATAATATCATCTTTCTTAATGATTTTACTTAACATTTGTGAGGCTTTAATCAAAGGTGTCAAATCAGGTAGGTTATTATCATCAATCGGTGTTGGTACAGTGATCACAAAGACATTTGCTTCAGACAGTTTGTCAGTGTTAGAAGTAAAAGTTAGATGAGAAGTATTTTTTAAGTAATCACTAGTTACTTCTCTAGTTTTATCAATACCATCTGATAACTCATCAATGCGTACTTCATTTATGTCGAAACCTATAACATCATATTTTTTTGTAAATGCACAAGCCAGTGGTAGACCTACATAACCTAAGCCTATGATCGCGATTTTTTTAGAATTCATTGAATAACCTTTTGATATGAATTAAGTAGATAACAACGTTTGTTTGATTAAATAATGACTTTAGAGTGATAAGTATAATAGCAGATATAGCATAGTTGAGAAAGTGAAGGTATGTTTGATTTTGCATCGTTAAGACACAGCTTCTTATAAAAAGGTCGACCTAATACGGTGACGTTTTTTCCTCTCAGTAATGCTTCAAATCCACCTAGTGAAGTAATCGTATAGACATGATCGATAGTCTCTAATGCATCAACCAAATGTATAGACTGAGTGAGGATAAGGCAGTCTAGTTCGATGAGTGTGCTAACGATGTCAGGGTTGTCTAACGTCATTGGATGTGGTTTAACGATTATCTGAGCGTTAGGGTTTTCTTGAATTGCCTTCTTAACTACATCAAGTAAAGTAATACCCTCACCGCCACCGTACTTCAGTGAGTCATCATGTGGTACTTGACCTAATACCAGAATACGTTC
>TARA_R110000765_G_scaffold107642_4_pt1 | contig 12214 bp, 9 predicted proteins | sample TARA_R110000765 | Tara Oceans TARA_R110000765 (sample SAMEA4398168) | marine metagenome | biome: Polar Biome; feature: [MES] marine water layer (ENVO:01000295) within the mesopelagic zone...; material: water (ENVO:00002006), including particulate matter (ENVO:01000060) such as...... | reverse complement strand
CGTATGAAGCGTAAAAGGTCTATGCATGAATCTGTGATGCGTCATGGTAAACTCTCCGAACTCAAGGAGAAAGAAAGTCTTGGTAAATCTGTTACAACTGGAGGTAAGAAGGTAGCGCATGCGGCCGGCGAAGGCGTGTCGGATTTAGGTAAGCCCGTCGGTGGTGTTGTTAAACAAGCAGGCGAAACCGGTGGTACCGTCGCTAAAAGTGCTGGCAAACTTGCAGGTGGAGCTTTGAAAGGGGCAGGTACAGGTATTACGACGGCTACTAAACCTTTAGCTGCGATTCCATATGTAGGCCCCGTACTCGCAGGTGTAGGCGCAATCGCTGGTGGTACTGTTAAAGCCGCAGGAACCGCGACTAAGGCCGCAGGTAAAGTAGCAAAGCCGGTTTTGAACGTAGGTGGAAAGGTAGCTGCCAAGGGTGTACAGGCTGGTACTAAGGCAGTAGGAGGAGGTCTTAAAAAACTTGGTGGAAAAGAAGGAGCAGCCAATGAAAGCCTCGCAGAGTATACGTCAGTAAAACGTTCTCAGCTTAGAGAGGCAGAGGATAAGCCAAAAAACGAAGCTGATGTACAGACTCCCCCTCCTCCTGGTGCCGCAGCAGCCCAGAAAGAGCCCGGTTCAGTCGAGAAGGCAAAGAATTGGGCCGCTGAAAAGAAGGCTGGACGTGCCGCAAAAAAGGCAGCGAAAGATGCAGCCAAGGCGGAGCAAGCAGCGATTGACGCGCCCGAAATAGAAAAAGGCAGAGCCATGGGTGTTAGGATAAAAGCCAGAACCGCAGCAATGGACCCTCTGTTGTCGAAGCGAAAAGCGGCCCAGGTCGCAGGAAAAGGCGTCGTTGGTGGTGTAAAAATGGCGCACGACTCCGCCCAAGCATTGGGAGGCGCAGCATTAGGAGCTGCTGGTTCTGTTGCAAAAGGCACGGCAATGGCCGGAGGGTATGTCGCAGGTAGAACAGTCGGCGCTGCGGGTAAGGTTGCAGGAGGTGCTTTGAGAGGTACAGGTTCAGCTATAGGTAAAACTGTGGGAGGTACAGCGAAAGGTGTAGGTAGAGCTGTTGGAGGTACAACTAGAGGTGCGTCTAGAATTGGACGGGACATATTCGCTATCGGAAATAAAACAGGTGGCAATGCCTAATGACCCAGAAGAACATCGCGGTCTTTTTTGGGGATGAAACCTTCCCTAAGAAAGGACGTGGAAGGAGTTTAAAGAAGTGGACAAAAGCCGTGAACAAGTTAGCTACGGTATTAAACGAGTTAAAAATACACTATGCTTTTCTCCCGTCATACAAAGGAGCCAATGTTGTTGCAGGTCATATATTTGAAAAGTTAGAAATCCCATACACCTTGGTAATCCCACACCCTAGCTTTGGGAGCAACTCAACTATGAAGTCTAAGCTTGTGCTAGCCGACCTTTCGGAAAGAGCGGACAAGACGGTAGTGTTGGGAGAGGAGCAAAACGCTGACGCTATAAACTACAATAGTGAGGAAATTACTAGTGATTTTGTGGAATATATAAGCAAGCACTGCAACTCAATAGTAATAGCAGCAAAGGAAGGTGACATGACTGAAAAGCTAGAAAAGCTCCTACGTAACTTTCCAGAAAAAGCATTCGATAAGATTTACACCTTGCATTACTAAAACGCTTGAAGAGGAAGGTCAGACCCACATAGCTTAAGAAACGCTAATCTATTTTTATTGTAAACCTCATCAGGCTCTCCTACCGATTCATGTCGAACCAATACAGGAGCAGTGCTATTTACAAACCCCTTTTTAAACGCTTGGTACGTGTAAAACACATCATAGAAGTGCCAACCCCCCTCAAAAGACTTTGGCTTGTTAAGCTGTATTGAATTTAATACCGCGCCCGTGGCGGCTAAGAACACACCATCCATAACTACAGTGTTAGCATGTGTCCCATAGTTTTCTAGTCTCATGCTTTCGGTAGTTTCTCCGTGGAAAATAAACCCACACAATGGGTTCTGAGGGCTCATAGGTTTATGGTCCCCTCCGTACCCGCTCCACCAGACTGCATGGTCGGGGAAATAACGAGTACCTGCTACTCCAAGAAATCCAGCCTTCGGCTTTTTAAAGTGGGAATCTAGGATGTCGTTAAAAGCTTCAGGACTACTTAGGATTTCAATATCATCGTGACACATGACTACCTTGTCAGTAGCCTTTACTTTACACTCACGTAAGGCGCCACTATACGCTTCAAAGATAGAAGATTTGTCTACAAGCACGTTCACGTCATACCCTGCTAATTCGAAAAAATCCTTAAGATTACTTAAAGTTTTAGAGTTACCGGCCCTAGAAGGGATAAATGCATATTTTGCCATGCTATATAAAAGTAACTGCACTATAATAAATAACATGGATAAACAAGAAATTTTAGAAGAGTTTGAAAAATGCTCTGCAGACCCTGTTTATTTTATTAAAAAATATATAAAAATCATCCACCCTGTGAGGGGTCAGGTCCCATTTGATTTGTACAGATTTCAAAATAGAATTGTAACCGAAATCAATTCTAACAGATTTAATGTAATTAAAAAGTTCCGACAGGCAGGGGTAACCACTATCATGTGTGCCTATGCTTTGTGGTTTATTATCTTCCATGAGAAAAAGATGTGCATGGTTGTGTCTATTGGTGACCGAGAGTCCACATCCTTCCTTAGACGTGTTATTGAAATGTATGAGGAGTTACCTCCCTGGCTAAAGCCGGGTATATTTGAAAAGAACAAACACAACTTAGTGTTGGAAACTGGAAGTAGAATCAGGTCACAGCCCGCAGGAGCTGGTCGCGGTGAGTCTGTATCACTTCTAATTGTAGACGAAGCGGCATTCATCCCGGACATGGCTGAGTTTTGGGCTGCTATGTATCCCACCCTATCCACAGGTGGTAATGCGGTACTCCTATCCACTGTTAATGGTATGTCTAACCTGTATTATGAAATATACAAAGGGGCCGAAAGAGAAGAGAATGGGTTTAATGTAATTGATATTCACTGGAGAGAGCATCCCGAGTATACTGAGAAGTGGGCTAAGGAGATGAGACCTGCTCTTGGGGATAGAATGTGGAGTCAGGAGTACGAATGCGACTTCCTAGGTACGGGCGACACGTTCATTAACGCAGACACGCTTCGCAGACTAACAGATAATACAGATGTAGACTGTGTAACAAAATATAATAATAGAATGCGTTCCTACAAGGAGCCAGAAAAGATGCACACGTACGTATTATCAGTAGACGCGTCCTTTGGCAGAGAAAAAGACTACTCAGCCTTCCACATCATCAATTTGTACAATGGGGAGCAGGTAGCCGAGTTTTACTCAAATAACGTCTCATTAAAATCTTTTGCTAAAACCATACATGATGAGGCTACGAAGTATAACCTAGCATATGTTGTGGTTGAAAGAAACGGTCTAGGGTTAGCTTTAATCGAAGAATTATGGGATGAGCTAGAGTACGAGAATATGTGGTGTGACGACAAAGGAGATATAGGCATACTTGTCACAGTAAAGAATAGGGATACTATTTTGAGTGTTTTAGAGGAAGGCCTTCGAACTTCCAAATATAAGATAAACTCTCAACGGACGGTTAAGGAGTTACAAACCTTTATTATTACCGAGAACGGGAAAATGCAAGCAGACGAGGGGTACCACGACGATTTGGTCATGAGTCTCGCAATAGGCATGTACGCTTGTAACCAAATCTTCCTAAAGAGCCCTATGGCTATTGAAACTATAAAATCAGATGTTAACACAAAAACAATCCCAAATCCACTCTCAAGGTCTAAATATGGTGACCTTAATGAAAAAGAAAAACTTAAGGAATATATGCAATGGGTTCTAAAGGATTAAATGAAGACAATAATAACCTCAATGAGAATTTTTCACAATTCCCAGAGGTAACAAGGCATGGCGGAGTTTCCTTCGGCAATGGACGTTTCTTAGCGTTCTTTAGTAAGTTCTTTGGAAGTAAAAAGAAAGGACGACCTACTCTTGAACCCCCTCTCGCGGGTGACGCTCAAGATGCTAAAGGTGGAGACCTTATGCCTTCCCAGGACACTACGGGACAGTCAAGTATTGGCGTCTCCAAAGGTTTTCTTAAACTACCAAAAGTAGAGCACTCTAGACGAACTCGTTACAGAAAGTACGAGATGATGGACGACTACCCTGAGATTGGCGCAGCATGTGATATTTATTCTGACGATTCGACTTTGAAAAACGAGGACGGAACCCCCTTCGTAATTGAAACTGATGACAAAATCGTAAAAGACGCAGTCGAGAAGTTTATCAAGAAGATAGATTTAGAAACTCACATCTGGGATATTGCGCGAAACGTAGTTAAGTTTGGAGATTGCTTTGTAGAGAACATTGTAAATCTAAACCAATCAAGCGCTGGCATTCAAAGAATTAAGGTTTTAAACCCAAACTTCATTTATCGCGTGGAGGACACTTACGGGTATCTCCAGAAGTTTTACCAAGAGATTCCAAAGCCTGGACAAAGTAGCCAAACCCCTATGGACTCTGTAGGCGTAGGTGGTACAGGAGCAGGTAACGTTCTTACTTTGGACAAAAACCAAATTATCCACTTTAGACGTCACACCTCTGACGCTAACTATTACCCTTATGGGAAATCTATACTAGCTCCTGCTATCGCGGCTTGGAACGCTTTAAAGATGATGGAAGACGCTATGTTGATTTACAGACTACAGCGTGCTCCTGAAAGAAGAGCATTTTACATCGAGACAGGTTCTATCCCTCAAAGTAAGGTAGAGAACTTCATGGAACGTATTAAGCAGAAGTTTAAGAAAGAGAAGTTTTGGAATCCCGACACGGGTACGATTGACGAGAGATACAACCCTCTTTCAGCAGACGAGGACTTCTTTATCCCAACCCGTAACGGCCAAGGAACTAAAGTTGAAACACTGCCTGGTGCTCAAAACCTAGGAGACGTTGATGACGTTAAATACTTTAGAGATAAGTTACTTGCAGCTCTTAAGGTTCCAAAAGACTTTATTGTTGAAAAAGAACAATCGGGGGAAAGAAAAGCAAACCTTAGCCAATTAGATGTTAAGTTCGCAAAGACAGTGATGAGACTTCAAAGAGATGTTGAGTCAGGCCTTAGAGAGCTATGCCGCAGACACCTTCAACTAAAAGGCTTCCCGGCGGTAATGTACAACAACTTTAAGGTAACCTTGTACCCTCCTTCAGACATGTTCTTAAAGCGTAGGCTTGAGACTGATGAGCAAAGGTTGAGGATTGTACAGGCAGCTAAAGGTTTAATGTTGTTTCCTGATGAGTATATTTACAAAACTTACTTCAACTTCTCTGAGGCTGAAATCAAAGAGATTAAAGAACAACTGAAGACAGAAGCTGAGCAGTTGGCAAAAACACAAGCCGAGCTTGCTCCACCCGCTCCTCCTATGGGCGGTGGGATGACTCCTCCTGGCATGGAAGGTCAAGTACCTCCGGGTGAAGGTGGGGAGGTCCCTCCTGTACCAGGACAGCCCGCAGTAGCCGCTGCGGCACCGCCGCCACCTCCAGGGTAAATTTTATAAAAGTTTACTACCAAACTGCCGTTTAGCGGTAGTATATACTATACTAGTTCCCAACTTATGGACAATTTCAACAATAATTTAACTTCTCTTTTCGAAACCCGAGACAAGTCACTGACCAAAATTAACGAAGCCGTTGATTACCTCAGTAGAAGCACTCGCGAAAATCTCGCAATCCTTAAAATAGACAATGAAGCTAATTCTTTATCTATGGTCTCTGAATCTGATAACCTCGTAAGTTGTTCCTTTGAAAAGGTTAACGGTACTATTAGACTATTCGAATTTAAAACCACACAGCTTGATGAAGTCCTCTCTGATGAGTATATGGATAATTATACGCAGTCTAAAGTTTCTGATTTTGTAGGCATGCTGAGGGAGAGTAAATATGAGGCTGCGACTTCAAGCTTTGAGGACCTTCTTACATCTTTTACTAACCGGAGCCAAGCCAATGATTATCGTGCTCAAGTCCAAAAAGCAAAAGATTCTTTAGATAAAAATATTTTTAATACAAACAATGAGAAGTTCCAGCAAATAAAGGAGCTATCAGAATCTATCAAGAAAGAGATAAATAACCTTGATGAACTTAGTATGGACATAGTAAATGCTTTAAAGCTTAACAACGCAATATCTAAAGCGTATGACCTTCCAAAACAAGACACACAATTGATGTCCGAAATGGTCGTACCTAGTAACTCTAAATCAGACCTTTATCAGATGATTTGCGAAAACGAACTAGTACGCAAAGAAATTATCAACGCGAAAGGGAACCTATCCAAGGCTTGGCACAATAACGAGTTCATCTCTGAGCTTGCGTCATGCATCTACGAAGGTGTAGGAAAGATTGAAGAGAAGCTAATAGGTGTCGTTGAAGAAATCCCATACTTCGCGCTCGCGAGTAAGAGAGAAATCCAAGAAGTACTAGCTTCCACTTACGACGTAATTAACCCAGGACACGTATCAACTAAAGACATCAAGTCTTTCACCTCTAAGATTTTTGAACTTAAGAAGCCAGTTAAAGAAGTTATCGTTGAGATGCTAAACGCTAAGTACGGCATCAACATTAACAACTTAAAGATGGTCCCGTCGTTTAAAACCCTAGCGGAAACACAAGCGAGCCTGTTTAACACACTCTCTGAACATCTGTCTGAAGGTGGTATTAACCAAAAAATGGCTAAGGAGTTCAGCTCCTACATGAAGAACAAAAGCGGTGTGGCAGTACTAGACGTGTCAGACTTTATCACTGACCTCTTCGAAGGTGCGGAATTTGACGATGAAGAATTGAATTACTTCATGAAGCCTGTTAATCTTACGGAAGCCGTTAAAGATATGCTATCAGACAAGGACGACGATGAAGGCGAAGAGAAAGATGGTGAAGATGGAGCCCCTAGCTTTAAAAAGCTGAAGGCTGTTGCGAAAAAAGCAAAGGATTTAGCTGTCAAGATGAAGGGTGGTAAGCCGGAAGAAGAAGACAAGGAAGGCGATGACACTGAAGCGGACTTAACTAAAGACGAAGATGGAGACGGTGACGTAGACAAAATCGACAAGAAAATTGGCAAGGAAAAGAAGGGAATTAAGAAAGCCAAGAAAGAAAAGCCAGGCAAGGACGAGAAAGATGAAAAGTTCGAAAAGAAACTAAAAGAAGGCGTAGAATCTTTGGCGACTCAAGAAGAAGCGGAAGAAGGAGACCCTCCTCTAGGAGATGAAGCTTCCCCTGACCAACCTGCAATTAGCCAAGAGGAGATTGTAGACCTTGCGACTGACCTCGAAGAATTGTTCCAAGATATTGATTTTTCAAAAGGTCAATCTATGTCTGCTGAAGAGGAGACAGAAGAGGAAGAAGAATCAGAGGTAGATGAAAGAGACGAGCAAATCGAACAAGCTAAAGCTGACCTAGCGACTGCGCAAAGTGCTTTAGACGAATTGTCTGATGGAACAGACTCTGAAGAAGAGACTGAAGAAGTTTAGTCGTCTAAGATATAATCCTGCTTAAGCCAGCTAATTAAAGTATCAACATGCTTGTCACGTATAAGTGTAAGCTGACAGATAGTATTGGTTAGCACTTTTGTAGTATCCTCAGTGATAACGCTCTCGGTTAGAAGCTTCTCGATATTTTTAACAACATCACGAAACTCTTCGATATCGAATTCTTCAAGACGATTTACTTTATATTTTTCTCTCTTTTTACGCATGGTCTATTACCTCAAAGTTTAGGGATTTATAGTGTTTAACTCTATCTTTAGAGTGTTTGATTAAGTAGGGAGCTTGGTCCTTAAAATCAAAAATGTAAACCTTTGATTTGGACTCGTGTATACGCAATGCTCTACCTAAAGCCTGTAATGTAGCAATCTCAGACTTAAGACCCCTAGCGTTTATCAAGTGGGTAATCTCTGGAATGTCTACCCCTGTTTGCATAATTGTGGTTCCTATTAAAACGGAGTGCTTAGTTTCTACAAATTGGGTGATAGTTTTTTGACGAGTGGTTAAATCATCCTTACCTTCTAGCTTCAAAGAACCTGGTATAAGTTTCTGTAAGGTTTCAGCATGAGCCAAGTCTTTAACTAAAATCAAAGTCTTAGAAGGTTTTTCTTTAAAATTACCAACCAATGTTGTTATCATTTGATTACGTAAATCATTTTCAGTAATAGACTTACGATATACTTCGAAATAGGAATCGTCATCTTCCAAGGTAACACTTGGTGCTGGTAAAATATGAATCTTAGGTTTTGTTAAAAACCCTAGTTCTACTAAATCAGAAGCTTCTACTTCTTTAATTACTGGACCTAATGCTGAAATCAAGTTCAGCTTAGCTATTTTATCTGTTGGTACTGTTGCGGTCATTCCTATTCTAAATTGTGCTTTTGGAAAAGATTTTATTACTTTGGTTGCTAATTTACCTTTGGAGAATTCATGAACTTCATCAAAAATGATAAACTCTGAATGCTTAAGGTGAGTGTCCAGTACCTTGTCTATAGATTGTACAGTACACAATGTGACAGGTTTAATATCCACCCCCTCTCCAAAAGCAACTCCTACATCAAAACCATGTTTAGTTAAGAACTCATACGTTTGATGAACCAATTGTTTCTTATTAAATATTATTAGACCGGTTTTGCCCTCTAAAGCTTTTAATATGCCCGCTAACACTACTGTCTTTCCCGAACCTGTTGGAGCTTGTATAATACATCCTTTCTCTTTTAGAGCTTTTTCTATTAACTGTTTTTGATAATCTCTATATTCTATTGAAGATATTGTATAATCCTTTATGTTTATACTTTTTCTTTTATCCTCTATCTCATACTCTATATTTCCTACCTCTAAATCATATATAATATATGATAGTAGGCCTGTACCGAACTTTCCTGTGGTTTTTTGGAAAAACTTTTTAAAGCCATCCCAGTGACCTCTTTTGTACGATGCAACGTATTGGTACCCTTCTACCCTAAACTGGTATTTCTTCTCCAGGATACCTTTTAGTTTTTCGTGGTCAGTTTCTAAAATTGAAACCAGATTTTCTACTATAATTTTCATAAGGTTACTATTATATACTGACATTATAGTCCTTTAGGACGTTTTGTAACATTATGTTTAACAAAGATAAAAAAAAGAATATTATAGACCTTGCGCAAGAGTTTGATGAGTCAGGCTCTAATGATGCACAGGGAGCTCCACCCTCACCTGTAGACGCCTCAGTACCTCAGGTGTCTGTTGTGAAAGATACAGTAGCATCTCTTCTTGAGAATGTTAAAAACGTAGACTCCTTTGTGGAGTACAACCTTCCTTCCCTTGGTAAACTATACGAAGGGTATCATGAAGAGACGGTGAAAATCCGAGCTTTGAAGTTCTCTGATGAGAAACGAATTCAAGCAAATTCCTCTGGCGATAGAGCGTTAAAAGCATTGAACCAAGTTCTTGCCACATGTATCCAGGGTCCTAGTTACGGAGACTTAACTATCCCTGATAAGTTGTTTTGTTTGTATAAAATTAGAGAGATGTCTTATGGTTCGAAGTATGCTTACCCTGTGAAGTGTGAATCCTGCTCTGATGAGACTAACTTGGATTATGAATTGTCATCTATGAAAGCTGATTACTTAGAAGGCGACTACGACACGGAGACTACAGTACTACTGCCAGATTCGAAAAAGACTGCCATAGTTAAAGTTTTAAGAGTTTCAGACGAAGGGGATATCGCATCCGTCAAACAAATTGTTGAATCATTGCCTAACTTTGTTCTAGAGATAGAAGGGATTACTGACAGAGTTATCTTGTCTATGTTTATTGAAGGGACTACTGTTCGAGATATAGCTGCGCTTAGAAATGCTATTTTTACTCCTTCTTATGGTTTAAATACTGTAACTGATTGGGATTGTGGCGAGTGTGGCGCTAAAAATACTGAAACTATTGGGATAAACTCCAATTTTTTCTTTTCGAGCTAGAGGTTCGATGTTCTAATCCTGTTTTAGACATGGAATCGTATACTTTAGTAAAATTCTGCCACTTTGACTACGCTTCTGTAACAGAAATGACCTCGAACCAAAGGCATAGATATATGGAGATGTTCGCTTTGGAGCAGGAAGCTAAAGCCGAGGCAATGAAACAATCGGCAAATAAGAGTCGCGGGGGTAGATAAGTAGACCATCCGCCATGAAGATTAACAACATTACCGTAGTCCCTCGAAAGAACCGACCTACCCCTCTAGGTAAAACCGCATTAGAGTTCTTTTACATCAAGAACGGAGTATACGCCGACCCTTATCAAGTATGCTCCGTAGTTGCAATTAGAGACCAAGCCGCAGCCAGCACACGCTTAAATACCATTTCTAATGGAGACCCTGAGATGTACCTAGATTATGCGTCTTCTAGTTCCGAGTATGGCCTTATTAGCTCATCCACTACTTCTTCTGTGGACATGCGCTGGGTTAACTTTAGTGGGACTGATAGAGTTCGGCAAACCTTACCTGCCAACGAAGGTTTTAATACTACAGGTTATGACGGCAGCGTCAACGCTGCAAGTGGGATTTACAGAGTTAAAGAAGGTCACTTCGTAGTAGTACTTCAGCCCCTCGCTATCTCCACTTCTGCTCTTACTGACATAGGAGGGCCTTTAGTTTCAAATTACCAAAGTGACACCTCACACGCGTCAGGTACTGGCAAGTACTACGATTTCTGGACCGTAGTAGATTTTGAAGGCGCCGCTGCAAAGGTTTATGTTAATACCTTTGATATGTGGAATGATACAATCATGGGGCTAGCAGAACCTTTATCAGTTACAACCAGAAACAAGCTATTTCAGAAATACGTTAATGTTAGTAGTGTTATTAATTTATCTATAAGTACTACTATTACTTTAAACGATACTTCAATACCTAAGTCCGTCCGGAGTATTTTTAATAATTCCGTTACCCAAGACGCTCAAATCCAAATTAAAAGGTATGATGAAAATAACGGAGAGTGGGTCACTCAACAAGCGTTTACTGATGTGGACAATATAACTTCTGATGATACTATAAAGTATAATTATACGTTTTCCACTGTAGGTCGATATCAAATCCAAGTGAAGTATGCACTAATGGATGAGACCATTTATAGCGACAAGTTCTCGCTAATTTGCAGATAGGCCTTTAGACACAAAGTACTCAAAGTCCATTTGGTGGATATTTGTTTTAACGTACTCTCTCATCCCTCTCGGGTTGTTTAGTTCTATGTGGAAAGCATTCCAGTCCTTGTAAGCTTTTGGAGGTTGTACGTTGTAAATCTCTGAAGTGTTCAAACGTAATAAAAGGTTACGAGCTTTCTCCTCTCCTATTCTACCTGCTTCATCGTTATCAAAGCTAAGTATTACTTTCTTCTTAGTAAGCATTCTTGCTTGCGTGTAGGACATCATACTTCCTTGAACGCATGTTGCGTTTAATCCGTTTACTTGTAAAGTAATAGCGTCCATAGGACCCTCAGTTACTATCACGTAATCCAAGGATTCATTGAAGGGGAAAAGAATCTCACTTGATTTAACTCCGTGGGTTGTCTTTCCTGGGTTTAAGTACTTCATTCCGTAAGAGGACAAACTTCTAGCTTGGAAGTAAATCATATCATTTTTATACTTGTAAGGTATAATTAGACGGTTAGAATACTTACCTTCTTCTCCTATGTAGAAAGGGAACCTTTCCAATTTTCTAGAGATAACCATTTTTGCTGATAGCCTTTCTGTTAAAGACTTTGATAGGAGAGCACTTACAAGATTTAATTTTTTAAAATTATCAAACTCTTCTCCTATCTTAGATTCACCTATGTTTATTTCTGTCTGTTGTACTGTCGACACGTCGAATAACGCTTCGGGTGAATTGAATAGTTTTCTACCTATAAACTTGTGAGCCTCTTGGTATGAGATGCCTTCAACATGAGACACCAACTGTGGGAAATTTCCTGTCTCTTTAGATTTGAAATCTTGCCATAAGCCTGTGTCTAAGTTTATCGACATGTGGAACTTGGTATCGTCCATGAATATCGAAGGTATTAGGAATTCCTCATTATTTACCAAAAAATCTTCAAATTTCTCATGTAAATAGTCTTTAATAATACTGGATGGAATGTTCATATGTTTATAAATAAAGTGTCGCCTAGTAAAATTAAAGTCTTCGATGAGTGTAAAAAGAAGTAC
>TARA_R110000765_G_scaffold110186_2_pt1 | contig 12217 bp, 25 predicted proteins | sample TARA_R110000765 | Tara Oceans TARA_R110000765 (sample SAMEA4398168) | marine metagenome | biome: Polar Biome; feature: [MES] marine water layer (ENVO:01000295) within the mesopelagic zone...; material: water (ENVO:00002006), including particulate matter (ENVO:01000060) such... | reverse complement strand
ATACTGGCCGTTTCTCATTTAGGAATTTCATATCATGAAAATTAATTTTGAAATGGCAAACTATGATATAGCTATGGATTTTTATCAGTCCCTTATGCATTTTGTTGTTAACAACAAAGGGACACATGTTGGCGTTAATGCAGTGGTGGAAAATTTAAAGTTTATCTACGATACAGATTTAACACCTATTGATGATCATGTTGCTTGTTACAAGATACGTAACAAATTAGAGGAGAATGTCTAATGTCTACACAAATCAAATCTCACACACCAGAACTAGACTTAACTAAGTTCTGGGGTGGTGAGGTACAAGGACCAATGCTTCAAATAACTGTTCACAGTTATCATGAACGATTTCCTCACATATCTATCACCAAGGCACAAGCTGCTTCTTTAGCAGCTGACTTACTAGACTTTGCACAAAATAGAGAAGAGGTAGATTACTAATGTCTACATTAGAAAAATTCACTTGGTTGTTTCTATCGCTATCAGCGATGTTCACAATCTTTATAATTCTAGTATTACTAGACTTACTTGTTTATTAACCACTACAAAGGAAATATTATTATGAATAATAATGCACAACAAATTAAAGCTCTAACAACTTATGCTCAATACATGTATGAAACTAATCGTGGTAAGAAGAAGGTCATGGTGAACGTAGATGATATGGATGAAGTCCATGTTAAAAATGTTCTAAAGAAACTCATTCGATCTGCTTCAGCACCAGTAGGTGAAGTGATAGCACCAGAACCATCCTTTAGTAAGGATGATACAAAGGCTGTTGATAATGCTATTGAGGCATTAAGCCTAGCCAAAGAAGCTATTGGATTGTTTCCACATGATCTAACACCAGCACCTACAATCTGGGAAGCTTCTATAGAGCTTCTTACTGAGCTACAAATAGACTTAACTAATGTTAAGAAACATAACAACATTAAGGTGGCAGTATGAACAAACGTGATAAATGGTTAGAAGATTTAATGTGTGGTTTAATTATTGGTGGTTTAATTCTAATTTCATTAGTAATTGATTGGCAATAAAATATAAAAGGTTAAGGTTATGAAAATTAAATTAAAAGGCATAACTAGACATGGTAAGAATCGCATTCATGAACATGGTGATGTTTGGGAAGTCGTTTCTTTAGAAGACGTTGGTATTATTTCTACAAATTTCTTACCTAGATTACCTATAAGATCAACCACTACCAATGAATGGCGTTGGTTAGATGAAAATCATTTCCAGATAAGGAGATAACATAATGCAAAGTGCAGTACACATTTCTAAAATGACAGGTAAGCTTGATGGTTTCAAAGCTATCAGCACCAATACCAGAACTAATAAGTTCTGTCTTAAAATGAATGAGGCTAAGAAAGAAACTATATGCACTCATTGTTACAGCCATACCATGCTCAAAGGCTATCGTAAGAACATGGCTCCAGCTTTACAACGTAACAGTGATTTGCTTTCAAGTCGAATGTTAGCTAGGTCAGAGATACCTATAATTCTTGAAGCCTTCTTTAGATTTTCTGCACATGGTGAATTGATAAATATGCAACACCTTATCAACCTTGTTGAGATTGCAGTATATAATCCACATTGTACCTTTAGTCTATGGACTAAGAGAAAAGATTTTATCAAACGATTGTTTGATTATCAAGGTTTGAAGAAGCCAGCCAATTTAATCTTGATATATTCTAATCCTAAGATTGGCAGTATCATTAAAGATATGCCTAAGTATTTTGATAAGACATTTAATAATGTCTTGGAGAATGAGTTTACTGATGATCAAAACTGTACCGGTCAGCAATGTAAGAATTGTTTGTTATGTTACAAACATAATACAACTAACATCATAGTTGAAAAGGTAAAGGCATATTAATATGAAAAGAATAATACATGTTAACCAACACATTATTAAATCTAATCGTAAGAATAAAGAAGACAAGCCTGTGCTTACCTGTAAAACCTACAAACAAAATGTATATGGTAACACTGTAGAATTTACAGGTAATTCTAGAGTAGTCTATAGACCAGACAAACCTCTATCATGTGGTGCACATGTCTGGATTGAAACAGATCATCCGATTGTGGTTGATGGTAAAACATTATAAATAAAAGGTATTATATATATCATAACAAAGTTATGAATAATATATATAATACTTTTAAAGAACGTGTCCTGTAGCAAGGACTAGTCAGCTGACCTTCAGCGATGATGGGAAGTAGGGTAGCACCTACAGACAAAGGACTAACACTGTTACGTGTCGGATACTGAAGCCGTTAAGGGTATGGGTGGACAAGTATAGAAGCCCATATCCTATCAGTATTACTAATATAATTAGGAGTTAATCAGATGAGTAAGACAAACAAACCCAAGTCTTCTAGTAACTATGCACCTAGTATGCGAGAATTTACTGGAATATCTAGTGAAGAACTTTGTAAGAAGTATGCAAGCCTTGAAATAAAAAATAATAAAGTAGTTATTAAACCTGATTTAAAATCAAAGGAAAAAATAATGGCTAGAAAAAAACTTGGCATGAACATTAATGAGATGACTGTTAAAAAAGAATATCCTAATCTTCCTTGGGAAGATCGTGTAATGGAGATGGATAAGGTGCAGTTGTTAACTAAAGTTATAATGACATTGACTGAAGAGATTGAACACTATGTAAATCATGGAAAGATGAGGCAGGATTTACTGTATACAGATGATGGCATATGGGTAGATAGTGCTGGCTCTAAGTATAGTATTAATATCTCTCTTGAATGGCACGAAGAAAAGCCAGTTGAATTACATGCTAAAGCCTACCCAATAACATTAAACAAAAAAGGATATCTAGAAGAAGATACTACAGCAGAACCAATAGTAATAATTGGTAGTGGAGAATTATAAATATGAATCATAACTTACACAGGACAAGACTCATTCAAAGAATGAAAGGATATGCGATGAAGAAAGTTCGCAACCAATATCAGAAAGAAGCATGGAATAAAGGCCATGTGGTTGAGGCTGATAAGAAGAAGCAAACATCTAAAGATTGGTGTGATGCTGATGTAGATATCTTGCATACATATGAAGATGATGCAGATGATTTTTTAAAAATAAAGATAGAGAGTTAAACAAATGAATATGATTACCCCATTGAACGCAACTATTCGCAACCCTTTTGAGGGAACCTTTGACGGCACACCACTAGACTTTTGTGTAAATACAGATGACTTATATATCAAGTCTTCACTACATAAAAGTACAGAGAAGAAAGCTGTAGTAAAACTAGATCACGAAGGACTTGCTTCAGATTGGTGGGTTGTAGGTAAAGACTATCCTATTAAAACCCATCGTAAATACTACGATGCTATTGAACGTGAAATCGTGGAGAACATGGACCCTAATCATCTTAAAGATGTGACAGTAAAAACAAGGTCTGCTCGTAATGGACGTTGGGGTTTAAGAGATTATCTCTTTCCGAATGTTCAAGTGCCTATCAAAACTCGTGAAGGACATGAGACTGAAGTATCCTTACGGATTGTCGCATGGTCTGGACTAGATGGGTACACTGCTAACAACTATATGTTGGGTGCTATCGATGGCTTCTGCACTAATGGTATGGTGTTTACACAAGCCGCTGATAAAGAAAGTGCCTATGTAAAAATGTACAAAAGAAATACTAAGAACTTTAATCTTAGTGCCTTTGCTGTACACCTTCGGCAATCTGTTGAGTTGTTCTATGAACAGGCAGAGCAGTATCGTAAGATGGCAATACAACCATTACAACAATGGTATGGTGTCAATTTCATAGATGCTTTAACAATGTCAGAAAGCAAGAGGCAAGGTCTTAAAGCATTGTATAGTAATGAGATTGGGGATAGAGGAAGCAATGTATTTGCTTTACATTCTGCACTAACCAACTATAGCTCACATCAGAATACAAATGTATTTCGTACTAGAACTACTAAGAACGATGTGATTGCAGAGACTATGTTCAAACGTGAAGAAGAAGTAGCAAAGATATTGACAAGCAAAGCTTGGCACGATCTAATAGCTGCTTAGTATTGGACACTGATATGAGCAACGAAGACTTATTGAACATCCCTGATTTTCTTAGGCGTAAACCTGAGAAGGTTAGGGATGTGGAGCCAGAAGAAATTAAATGGTGGATGCCTGACCTTTCTTTATATCATCAAGATATTAAAGAGAAACAAGTAAGGCGTGAGGAGATTGAAAGACTAAATGATTTAAAATACAAACGTAAGATTAAGAAACAACTTGTGCAGTATGATGTCCTTGATGCTGTATCAAAAACACATATAACTTTCCATAAGATAAGAAAGTTTATTAGTAATGATATAGCAGATAACGAAATTAAATCTGCAATACGTAGCTTGATTAAACAAAATAAATTAATGAAGCCTTCACAAAAAACATATAAGGTTAAACTATGATAAAAGAATTATCTTTTATAGCTATGATCATGGGGGTTACACAAGAAGAAGTAACCTGTTTATCTATGAACATGTATCATGAAGCACGTAATCAAGGAATAGCAGGTCAGCTTGCAGTTACTAGTGTAGTTATGAACAGAGTAGCTGATGAAAGATATCCTAATAATATCTGTGAAGTTATTAAACAAGGTCCGACTAGACCTTCTTGGAAAGGTACAGGCGAATTAATTCCTATAAGGAATAGGTGTCAGTTCAGTTGGTGGTGTGATGGTAAATCTGATAAGCCTTCAGATGTAATAACATATAAACAACTATTTGATTTAGCTACATCTATTCTATTAGGTAAGAAAGACTATCCTGATATTACAGATGGAGCTACACACTACCATGCTGACTACGTTAATCCTGCATGGGCTGAGACTAAGACTAAGACAGTTGAAATAGAAGATCATATATTTTATAGATGGGAATATTAATATGAATAAAGAACCTCACTACCTACCAACCAGAACAGACATATGCCTTGGTGAATATAATGTAACTGATGTTACTCAAAATTTTCATGAGACTTACGCTGAGTGTACTGAAATTACCATCGAACATTATGGTGAGGAAATTATTATTGGTTTATATAATAAAGATATAATGTCTAAGGTAAGAGGGTCATACGATTATGTAGACTTTCGTAGAAAAGAAAAGGAATAATAATGTTAGAAAATAGTATACAAAAAACAAGACTTAAACAATGGATGCCTGAGTTAAGTAAAAATTTTTTAGATTATATGGATGAGTACCAGATAGAAGATTACGTTAACGATAGTTTTAGTTTCTTAACAGGCAGTAAAAGATGTCAGATCCTTGCATTAATGAATGAAGCTTTTCAACGTGGACTAGCAATTGAAGTTCAAAATTTACGTAAGAAATATAAAAGTATGTCTACAGATGGCGGCAGGTATAAGACTGCGGCTGATGTATTAGAAGAAACTATTGGAAAATATTAGAAGGAATTAAACTAATGATTGTTATTGTAGTAATAGTATTTAGTACTCTGTTTATAACAGACAACCAAGAATTTCTTAACAAAGCAGAGCAAGATATTAAAGATGGATATACATGGCACTATGTAGGTCCACAACCTATTGATTCTAAAGCATTATCTATACCTTTAGAAAGCGAAGGCTATCAACCACACATTTTGTTTAAACTTAAAAAGGATTAATCACATGAATATATTTTATCTACATGATGATCCAATCATATGTGCAAAAATGCATTGTGATAAGCACGTAGTAAAAATGATTATAGAATACGCACAGTTATTATCTACGGCCCATCATGAGATAGATGGTACACCTTCTATAGATTGCTATAAATCCACACACAAGAACCATCCTTCTGCTATATGGGCTAGAGAAAATAGAAACAACTATCGTTGGTTATGGTGGTTACTTGATTGCCTACAAGAAGAATACACTTATAGGTATGGTCGAATACATGCTACTAAATTTAAAGGTATCGTAGATAATTTATCTAATCCCCCTTATGAATTAGCTATAGGTATGGACAGAACAGAAATGCCACAGTGTATGCCAGATATGTATAAAACTAAAGGCTGTAGCATAACTGCTTACAGAAACTATTATCATGGTGAGAAAGAGTACATGGCTAAGTGGACTAAAAGAGATAAACCTACGTGGTGGATGCAGCCTCACTATGGTTGACATGAGTAGTTTAATTGTGATAGCTTTACTTATGTTGGGTATAGGTGCGTGTATGTTCTTCTTTTTATATACAATATTCTCTACCTTATTTACAATTTTGTTTGGAACTAAAAATGAAAATAAGAAATAAGTTTCATCTACCTGATGAAGATACACATTTTAATGGTGATGATTATCAAGTACAGCATAGGTTTAATAGTGTTAAAGAATCTATGAAGAAGCAAAGGTTTGGTACAGCTATTGATGTAGGTGCACATGTAGGAACTTGGGCAGTTGATTTAGCTAGGTACTTTGAACATGTAATATGTTTTGAACCTATCCTTGAGCATAGAGAATGTTTAATAAAGAACATGGAGATATTTAAACCATCTAGATATTCTATTCTACCTTATGCATTAGGTGATGAAGATAATAAAACTATTCATCTTAACTATATGTCTGAAGGTAATAGTGGTACAGCATCTATTGATACTGAAGGTAAGTATGAAGCAAAACTATTTACTTTAGATAGTTTTAATTATGATAAGATAGATTATCTTAAAGTAGATATAGAAGGTTTCGAATTACAATTTTTAAAAGGGGCTACTGAAACTATTAAACGAACTAAACCTGTGATGAATATAGAAATTAAAAACACATGTGAAAGATTTGATGTTAGTCCTAGTGATATTAAAGATTATATTTCAGATGAATTAAAAATGATATGTGTAAATAATACTGTAAAAGATTATGTATATATTTATAGTGAGGAGTGATGTATAATTATGAGAGTAAAACCGACATACCTTTATCAATTAAAAAGTATCTTGAGAATGTTGCAGACAAACCCATCCATGATATTGATTTGTCTGAGGCTAATTATTTCCTTAACGATCTTGAAGATTGGTACGAGATTCAAACTTAAAGATTGTATTTAAATATGGAAAATAAAATACCAGACTTTATGAAAAATATAGTAGGAATATTTTATCTAGGTTCTTCAGAGAAGGATAAAAATTTCTGGCATAATAAATTTAGAGATAGGATTGAAGAGAATAAAGAAACAGGTAAGTGTTGTCTAAGTTATTTTAATAAAGGTAGACACACTGTAACTAATAATATAAAAAACTTTGATACTGCTATTACTATTCTTAATCATGTAAAATTTGAAAGGGATAATGATAACTATGGTTTTAAATGATAAAGAAAAAATAAAATACCTTGAACAAAATGTAAAAGATTTACAAGAGCAGGTAACAGAATCATATAAAAGAATTAATAGTTTAACTGATACCTTACATCGTTTAGGGTTTGATCATCTAATACGAGAAGATAATAAACCTATAGAACCTACACATTATATTGGCCGTAATGTTGTATGGTAGAAACAAACGTAGTTAGTTTTTATAGAAGTGTTCTAGATAGATATAGAAAAGGAATAGTTCCTTTAGAAACTTTAGTGCGTTTAGAAATGATACGTAAGGGATATGATCCTAATAATATAGATGACATTGAAACTTACTGGCAGACTGTTTTAGTAGACGATGATACACCACCAGATAACATACCACCAAACGATAATAACGCCGCATAGGATTTAAATATGGAACACCAAATCAATGGACCTGTTTTTATAAAACAAAAAGTATCTGAGTATATTATCAACGATAAAAAAGATAACGGATACTGGTCTTTAAAAGAAATTTGTTTAAAGATAGGTGAAAGGTATGGTGTTAAAGGTGCTGTAGATGCTCGTGAAATAATATTAAAAGAAGTTGTTGGTATAGAAGATGAAGAAAGATATATTAATAATTCTCTTTGTTCAGCTAAGAAACAAAAACAAATGCGGAGAATGACCAACCAAAATAAAAAGTTAGATGTGTTTAAAAATATATAAAAGGTATTATATATATCATAACTTCGTTATGAATAATATATATAATACTTTTAAAGTAGGAAGAAAGTTATGTATTCTTTAATCCAAGGCACTAAAGTACATGAATGTAATTTATCTGAAAGTGATATCTCAGATACTCTGGATGGATATGATGCACTGTTTCACAACTTAGGATTTTCCACTGTTGTATCTGTATCAAACGAAACTCAGCTACCTAATATAAAAGTTATAGAAAATAACCAGCTACGTACTACCCTCTCCTTCCGAAAGGACAAGTAATGTCATCCGTAAATTCTTATTTAGAGACAGTCGATAGCACTGTGGTGTCTAAAGGTGTGTGCAATACTTGCCCATCTTCAGATGCCAATGTATTATTTAGTGATGGTCACCACTATTGCTTCTCATGTAATACATATACCCCAGCCAATGGCACAGACATAAAGGAATACTCCATGCCTCAACAAGAAACAAGACAGACTAATCACGATTGGGAATACAATGAGTTAACTGATCGTAAAATTAAAATTGAAACAGCTAAAAAATATAATGTAATGTCTGAATCATATGGCTCAGATATAACTACACATAGTTATCAGTATCATTCTGTAGATGGTACTAAGTTAGGTGTGAAGATACGTAACGTAAAAACAAAAGAGATGTACTCTTCAGGTGACATCAAGTCTGCCGCCTTATTCGGTCAGCATTTGTTTCCTAAAGGTGGTAAGTTTATTACCATTACAGAAGGTGAGTGCGATGCGATGGCAGCTTATGAACTACTAGGTTCAAAGTTCCCTGTTGTATCTGTTAAGACAGGTGCAGCTGGTGCATGTAGAGATATCAAACAGCAACTAGAATATCTAGATAGCTACGATAATATTGTATTATCCTTTGATGACGATCCACAAGGACAGAAAGCATCTCGTGAGATTGCTGCATTGTTTGAACCTAAGAAGGTTAAGATACAGAAGATGAATGCATCCGAAGGATTGAAAGATGCAAATGATTATCTTAGGGCTGGTAAGTACGAGGAGTACAACAGACTTTGGTGGTCTTCTGAAGTGTATACACCTGCAGGTATTATTAACCTAGCTGATTTAGGTGATGATCTGTTTGATGATGGTGATCAAGAGACTTGTCTCTATCCTTGGAAAGGATTGAACGATAAACTTTATGGCATCAGAACAGGTGAGCTTGTTACGTTTACCGCTGGAACAGGTACTGGTAAGTCAAGTATCCTACGTGAACTTATGTATCATGTTCTATCTAATACAGATAGTAACATAGGTGTCCTTGCACTAGAAGAAAATGTAAAGCAAACTTGCTTTCATCTGATGTCAGTACCAGCTAACGATAGACTGTACCTTAAAGAAGTACGTGAAGGGTATGATCAAGATAAGTTACGTGAGTTTCAAAACCTGACTGTAGGTACTAGAAGGTTCTTTGCCTTTGATCACTTCGGATCAATTAGTAATGAAGAGATACTACAACGTGTTCGTTACATGATTAAGGCTATGGACTGTAGGTTTATTTTCCTTGATCATTTATCTATCCTTGTCAGTGGACAAGAGGAAGGTGATGAGCGTAGAAGTATTGATCTTCTTATGACAAAGTTACGTTCACTCGTTGAAGAAACTAATTGTGCATTACTATTAGTATCCCATCTACGAAGAACTTCTTCCGATAAAGGTGCGGAAGATGGTAAGGAAATATCCCTTGGTCACCTAAGAGGTAGTCAAAGTATTGCTCAACTGAGTGATGCGGTTGTAGCCTTAGAAAGAAACCAACAAGCTGACGATCCTACAGAGGCTAACACTACAAGAGTACGTGTTCTAAAGAATAGATATGCAGGAGACAATGGTATAGCTTGTGCATTACAGTTTGATAAAGGTACAGGACGGCTCACTGAAATTGATCCTGATGTCGAAGTTGACTTTGATTACAACAGCGAGTATGACAAACTCTATGGTGATGAAACCCCTAGATAAAGGAGTTAATGATGCAGGTAATCTGTGACATTGAAACCGATGATCTAAACGCTACATTAATACATTGTATTGTATGTAAAGATATTAACACAAACGAAATACATTCATTCTATGGCGATAGTCTACATACTTTTAATAAGTTTGCTGCTGGCGTTGATCATTGGATTGGGCATAACTTCTTGTCTTTTGATGCACCCATCCTCAATAAGCTTACTGGCACAACGATACCAATTACTCAAGTCACCGATACACTGCTCCTCTCAAGAATGGACAGACCTGATAGAGAAAATGGACATTCCCTTTCATCGTGGGGAGTAAGAGCTAAGTATCCTAAGATTGAGTTTCATGATTTCAAATTCTTTACAGAAGAAATGCTGGATTATTGTATACAGGATGTTAATTTATGTCACAAAGTCTACCTGTATCTTATGAAACGTATGAGTAAACATTCTTCTGAAGCAGTACGTATGGAACATACTGTTAGATACATTGTAAACCAACAAAAGCAGAATGGTTTTAGTTTTAATTATCAAGAAGCTAACATTCTTGTAGCATCTCTTGAGTCAGAGAAACGATCTGTTGAACAAGAAGTTCATAAGACTATGAAACCATTAGCAACTTTACTTAAAGTTGTTACTCCTCGTATCAAGAAAGATGGAACGATGTCTACTGTTGGGTTGTCTAAGTTAGGTGATCATGCTGCTTATGTATCAGGTATGTTTTCTTTGATTGAGTTTCCTGAGTTTAATCTAGGAAGCCGTAAGCAGATAGCAAAGCAACTTCAGTTCAAAGGCTGGAAGCCTAGTAAGTTTACAGACAAAGGTAACATCATTGTAGATGAGGTTGTTCTTGAAAATGTTAAGCTACCTGAAGCCCAACTTATATATAAATTTCTTCTGTTACAGAAACGTATAGCTCAGATTAATAATTGGATCAAAGCATACAACCATGACACAGGATGTATACATGGTGAAGTAAATACCCTTGGTGCAAATACCAATCGTATGACCCACAACTCACCTAATGTTGCTCAAACCCCTGCATCTTATTCACCTTATGGTGAGGAATGTAGAGAGTTATTTAAACATAGATCATCAGATCGTGTCCTAGTAGGATCAGATGCTTCCGGTCTAGAGTTAAGATGTCTTGCTCATTATATGAATGATGATTCATTTACTGAAGAGATATTGGATGGAGATATCCATTCTGTAAATCAGAAGATGGCAGGTCTTCCTTCACGAGATGCAGCTAAGACATTTATCTACGCATTAATATATGGAGCAGGGCCAGCTAAGATGGGAAAGATTATAGGTGGTGGTAAAGCAGAAGGCCAACAAATGTTGGAGATGTATTTTAAGAAGTCACCTAAACTTAAACGTCTTATTGATAACGTAAAACGTACAGCACGAACAGGATATGTACGAGCCGTAGACAATCGTTTATTAAATGTACGATCTGAACATGCTGCTTTAAATCTTTTATTACAAGGTATGGGTGCAATAGTCTGCAAGTATTGGCTAATAGAAATCATGAAGTTAGTGTATAAAAATAAGTTAGATGTACTACTCGTTGCATCTATACATGATGAATATCAGTTCGATGTTTTAAATGATCATGCCTCTGAGTTTGCAGATTATACAAAACAAGCTATCAAGACAGTAGAGTCTCAGCTTAATCTTCGTTGTCCTTTAGACAGTGACTTTAAGATAGGGGCTAACTGGAGCCAGACACATTAGTAGATTAATAATAATATCTTTTTTAATCTTAACTACTGGATGTGCATTGCCCTTGCCTTATCAGATAGCCTCATGGACAGTCGATGGTATGTTATACATTACCACTGAGAAATCTATAACTGATCACGGCATTTCAATTGTTGCACAGAAAGATTGTGCCTTGTTACGAGTTGTTCAGGGTGATGAGATTTGTATTAATGATAGGTGATAACTCTGTAAGTAAATGAAATGAACTTACAGATTATCACTATCATATTATAGAACGAAAGGAAAATATATGTTGACATAAAGAACGCAATAAACGATACTGAAAAATATAAGATAGAAACTCACATTTTGTGAAAGGAATATAAATGAAGAAGCAACGTACCAGTGAACATAAAGTTCTATCGGCACTACGTAAGCGTTATCGTGTAACTCGTAAGACTGCGATTGAACGTAACCTATCAGAAA
>TARA_R110000765_G_scaffold152292_1_pt1 | contig 12249 bp, 20 predicted proteins | sample TARA_R110000765 | Tara Oceans TARA_R110000765 (sample SAMEA4398168) | marine metagenome | biome: Polar Biome; feature: [MES] marine water layer (ENVO:01000295) within the mesopelagic zone...; material: water (ENVO:00002006), including particulate matter (ENVO:01000060) such... | reverse complement strand
GCAGCCCATTTCTTGCGGAACTCCAAAAGATTCTTCTCATTAGTAATTAGATTCTCAGTCAAATAGTCCCTGTATTCTTTCCAAGTTTTGAACATGAATGGGAGATCTTTTACAGATAGCAGTTCTTTCTCAGAAATATGCTTGGCCTGATTTACTCCGCCAAGGCGCTTTGTAAGTCTATTCCAAGTATCACTTTCAATCTCATGGACGTAATAAAGCATCTTCACAGCAGACTCATGGTGGAGATTCGACACTCTCATATCCCGTACAGAAACCCCATGCCGATAGAACTCATCATAAACTTTGCAATACTTCCAATCGTTATCATGGATAGCCTTCCAGACATCTACAATTGTCCAGTCGTAAATTGGATAAAATGTATAGTGACCCTTACGCTCATTGAGCTTCTTCCCCCAAGTAATGTCTTTATAAGTCGCATTGCTTGTGACAGCCCCAACACGCTTTGGTGATTCTTCCGCTCTCATACCTCCGATGAAGCAAGCGGGAGAATCTGGGTACAATAAGTTTACAGTCTTATCAAAATATGTATACCAGTACCCAGACTTGGCTATGCGGCCTTCTTCCTCTTTAAGATCGAAACCTTCCTTGATTGAAACAGGGTCTTTTTCGCGCATCCACTCTTTCCCCGGCTCCCATGAGATAAGGAACTTATCCTCTTGAGAGATGGCATTGGGGAGGAATATTGGGACTTGCACCCAGACAGGTTCAATTTCTTCGCGATACATAACTTCCTTCACATAGTCAATGACCATATCCCATTCAGCTTCTTGATCTAAAAAGCACACCTTGAGCGGAAGTCGGTCTCGCTCCCTTGCAACGATAAGCGCCAATTCAAGGCAAATTGTGCTGTCTTTTCCACCAGAAAACCAAACGCCTACATTCTCAAATTCATCGAAGACCCGCCTTACGCGATCCAACCCAGCGTCATATACGTTTTGGTCAAGAAAAATTTTCATTTTTCTAGACGGTCAATAGTTTTTTGCAAGCGCTTCATGTTTATTTCGTTCCCTCTAAACGCAAGCCCACGGTCTTTCGCCGCCTGTGCAGTAAACCCCATCCCGCACATAGGGTCCAAACACACCCCATGATCAGGAATACCCAAGTATTCAAATATGTACTTCACAAGTTTTAAATCCCAAAGCTCTGTACATTTTTGCTTAAACTCATCAGTCAAGTGAATAGGTTCGCCCGTACTTATAAAATGAAGGTCACAAGGGAGCGGCTTACTTTTTGACCCGTAATAGCAAACGGTAGACCCATGATGGATTAGCCCTAATTTCTCCACCGCCTGTACTATGTCTGCATTCCACTTGACCCCGTATTCTATTACGATCTTACCCTTTGCATACTTTTTTATTTGAGAGAAAAGAAACGGAAGGAATTCATCGTAGCTAATAGATAGTGGCTCCGCCCCCGTCATTTGTTCATTTATGGTCTGCCAATACCTGAGATTGCCCTGTCCCCACGGAGGATCGCTATAAATAAAATCTGCTCTTTCATCTCCCATAAGCTCATCAATCCCATCCATGATATTGCCATTTCTGACACGATGAAGCCCAACTTGAAATATTTTGCTCATAAATTTTCCTCAAGGAGGCTAAAGCCCCCGTTCCTGTCGTAGAATTTATATAGAATATTCATAGCCCCGAATTCGCGAAGCCTATCAAACACAGTGTGAATAGAGAATAGAGCGCAACTATAAACGTCAAGTTGCAGTTTTCCGGGCGTTTCCTCATCCCAAGAATGGAATACTATATGCGAAGTTTCTATCGCACAGATGCAAGTAACCCCACGGTTTCCCTTCATATCACAATATTTAGCTTTGGGAGCGATAAGTTTTTTCATGCCCATATCTACGACGAGACCAGAAACCCAGTTTTCTATAAGCCTTTCGTCCCTTGGTGGGGATTCAAGGTCTGCTATTACGAGCAAATGCTTATGTTCAAGCATTAAGTTCCCCGCTCACCATTATGTATTTAAAATAATGAACGTTATTATTTCTTGCAGACGATAGAATCGTCGAGGTTGCCTGATCGCTCAACCAGCGCAAAGTGTCGGACGAAGGCTTCACTCTATTGTCCGAAAGGCCCTTTATGTTGACTTTAAAACCAGAACCTTGGAAGGCGTGATAAATTTCAGATGGAGCATATATATTTTGATGCTCAGTTGTATAAGAACAGTCCGGATTATCGGCTCCTGAGTACAAAACAGCTAAGAACTTATGAGAACAAAATTTCCCGACAGCTTCCACAAAAGACTCTAACCCCATGTAATTTACTTGCCCATATATCGCTAGGACAATATCGTGAGCGTCTCCTGTGAACTCTTCGAACGACTCATTGAAGAACCAATGCCCCGGATGTTGCTCTTGTGCGACTTTGAGCATCCCATCTGAAATATCTATGCCGTTATAATTAAAAGGCGGGAAACCTAGCATTTTTAAAACGTGGCCTGTCCCACACCCTACGTCGAGAACCTGCATTCCAGAGGCATATGTACTTCGAATAGTCGCCTCTACAACCATATCTTCTATAGCATGAATGTTCATTTTGTAGCGACTATCGTAACCCACAGATTCTTTATCGTAAATTTCCTGTATGTTCATGCGCCTGAGAACCTAAACGAACCTGTGCAGTGAGGGCAAACGACCTCAATACCTGCATTTTCTCTCTGCCCCGACATTTCCCCAAACCGCCCATCTATAACATCAGCCGCCTTCTGGACATGCCCCTCATTCACATCTCTATAGTTTACCATAGGCAAAATATTTGGAGCATAGGATTCTACGGGTGTATCAAAATCAAAAGCCAACAAATCAAGATCGAAATTCTCATCAAGTAATTTAGTCATTTCTGCATGAAGAAGGTCCTCGTTCCAGATGCTTCCTTCTGCCAATTTATTATCCGCTATAACATAAGCTCGGCGCTGTTGATCAGTCCATCCCTTCGCGACGATACAAGGGACTGTTTTCATCTTCAGTTCTTCTGCAGCGTACAAGCGACCATGCCCTGAGATAACATTGTTCTTCTCATCAACCAAAAGCGGGACGGTCCAGCCCCACTCTTGGATACTTTTCACCAGCTGTTTGATTTGCGAGTCAGGGTGTATCTTTGAATTCCGTTCGTATGGTATCAAGTCACGGATCTTCTTTTTAACGATCTTGGTCGCATCCCACTTTTTAGCCATTAAGAATCTCCGCGATATTCTGGCGGATCAGTCTTGTCTATCACCGCTCTGTTAATAAGATCCCATCCGCGAACGGTCCAATACCTGAACCCGTTCAGATAAAGAACTGTGTATGCTTTGCGATAGAACATTTTTTCTACGCCATTTTCGAATATGTAGTTCTCGGTTGCTTCGAATTCAGATTGGTCTTCCCAATCAGTTTTGAGCGACCAGAAGTGAGGATTTTGCGGCATTGTCTTTGCAAAAGTCCATTTTTTTGATTCTAAAACTGCTTGAATTTGAACACCAAAGCTCATTTTATTACCCCCATTTTGGGGTAAGCATACTGGAAAATAAAAGGATCTGCAATAAAATAATTAGTTGACAATTAAAAACACGCATGGCATAACGTTTCCACGCACGAACTTTTTAACTGGAGAACCACAATGATTGCAAACTTTGACCACGTTTCCACCGATAAAATGATTTCCACGAATTGCGTTTCTGGCGTGATTGAAATCAAACGCACCCCGTCAGGCGACTTCACAGCCAAATCGACAACGGGCCACACCTTTATGAACTGGGACGATTTCGAAGAGTTGGTTCATCGATTAGAGGCCGAATTCAACTGGTCTGTTGACCTGACTGTATAGGGGAAAAGAAAATGAACATAAAAACTGTAATAGAGGCTTCTGCCCTTCTTAGCCATCCGTTCATCAATTTTTCTGCGGATTTAACCAACGACATAGAGGCGGGAAAATTCGCTACCTTTGTTGACGGCCTCGACGGTCACGAAGATTGGGATGCTGATGTACTGGCCCAAGAATACATGATCCATTGGAGGACTGCAAAATGAGCGTCTACAAACCAACTCCGGCCCAATACGCCGAAGCCAATTTCATTTTGCGCTATCCACGGGAGGCGCGAACACCTACTCACTACAATCTGTGCAAGCGCTTTCGCAAACAATGGGGCGTAAAATAAGATAAACCGCTTCGGGGGATGGCGGAACTCATCCCTCTATTTAGGAGAACCACCATGAAAATGGGAAGACCACTCAACGAAATCGCTGCTGAAATCCAAGCAAATATTTCACGGCGCGAAGACTACATCTCCCCCGGAGAAAAAATAGAAATGACACCAAGCGGGTTTCTTCGAATGGAAGATCAGCGATTCAACCTTTCTAACACAGCCCACGGCAATTTATCCCGCCGCTTGGAAATTCCCAAGGTATACTATGACAAAATGCGGGTAGAAACTCCGGACTTGCTTTCAGACAATGTGAACGTCTGGCTGAAAAAATCAGGCCGTCACATGATCCGCTCAATGCAAAGTGTTGGTATCCATAAGACCTGCCGTGCGGTCCTGTCGGAGCGCTATCGCCGGATTGATAACGATGCTGTTATGGAAGGGCTTTATCCCATTTTAAACAAAGAGCCGGGAATGCGGGTTGAGTCTTGCGAAATCACCGAAACCAAATTCTATCTGAAAGCCGTATTTCCCGCCCTTGAACGGGATGTAGGATTGAACGATCCGGTTCAATCTGGTGTGGTGATTTCTAACTCGGAAGTCGGGTATGGCTCTACATCAATCGCTATGTTGATTTATCGGTTGGCTTGTTTAAATGGGATGATTGTCGCTGACGAGGCATTCAAGGCCCGTAAAAACCATGTTGGCAAGGTGTTAGAGTTTGATGATAATTTCCGGATTTCATCTGATGAAACCCAAGACCTTCAAAACAAGGCCTTCCTGTCGCATTTGGCGGACATCATCAAAGCTGCCGCTGACCCGAACGTTTTCCACAATGTTGTTTCTGATTTGCAAGATGCTGCTGGGCGGAAAATGTCAGGCAACGTTGAGGAAACTGTCGAGAACATCACCCGACATTTGACTCTTACCCAAGACGAGGGATCAAGCGTTTTGGAAAATCTGGTTCGTGACGGGGATTATTCTCAATGGGGCTTAGCTAACGCCGTGACCCGAACTGCCCAAGATGCCTTATCGTATGATCGCGCAAGTGATCTGGAGCGGTTTGGCGGGAAGGTGATCAATTTGAAACCTAACGAATGGGAAAAAATCGCGGCTTAAATAAAAATGGGGCGCAGAGAGAACCACCTATCTGCGCCCCTATTCTCTAATTGAATGGAAAAACCAGAGAATAATTCTTAACTTATATTTTTTTATCAGACTTTCAACCCGCTTTCCTTTTTTCCTACCAATAAGCCACCTGTCGTAATTCGCTCAATTTCCTCATGCCGTATTCCTATCATCAAGCGTTTTAACCCATCCGACCATTTTATTAGAGTTTGGGCGGGTATCTCCATTTTCTTCTTCATAGACCCGCTTGTTAGTATCGAAGCGGAATTCACATTCCCCTATTTGCCCGTACAGGCCTTGTTCGCGTATCTTCTGCACATGGACAACCGTTTTTTCTGTTGAGAATTCTCGGTGGACTGTAAGCCCAACGTCAGCCATGTTATACCAATGCGCGGCTCCGCTCACATCGTATAACGTTGGAACTTTCAGTTTCCCCGCATCGTCCCTAGACATTTTAGCAGGGTGTGCCACCATCCAGATGACTACGTTATGCCGCCGACAGAATTGTTTGCATTTAGAAATCAAGTCCCGAATATGCTCGTCCTCACGGACTCCAGATTTCCGCACAGCGTCAATCTCGTTGTATGGGTCAATGATTACCCCCCGAATGCCCCGCCGAAAACAAGCGGCCCTAGCCTTATCCAATATCCAATCGATTGTTGGAGCCGTGTCTCCGTTTTCTATGAAACAGAAATGTTCGTCGATTTTGTCAGTCGCCCATAATAGTTCTTTTTCAGTCATCCGCTTATTCAAGCCAACGTCGAACGGCTTTTCCACAATTTTTTCAGACAAGCGCCTAATGTGTTGAGCCACACTATGTTCTGGTGAGAATATAGCGAATTTCCATCCCTCATTTTTTGCAAGATTGACCGCCAACTGATCGACAAACGTAGACTTCCCGTGATTGGGGACTCCTGTCACAAGGTGGAAGGTTCCCGGCATTATCATATATTTTTCATCCAAGCTAGAATATCCAGTTGAGATGGGTTGCTGTATCCTATGGTGGTAGATGTCAAGAACATCCATTTTATAATCGGAGGCTTGGTAAAGACCATCAATCGGGTAAGGCTTGGCAAGTTGGACACATTCAGCCGTGACTTCAGCCCCGTGAAACATCAGCGAGTCATTTGCATCTTTGCAATCAACATCGTTCAGATTAGGCCAATCTACTGACCAACACCGATCCGATCCAAATCTATGCACCAACTCTTGAGCAAGAGCCTGTCCCGGCCCGTCCGTGTCCACCGCGATTATAACTTTTTCAACAGCCTCAAGCCACGGGTGCGTTTCCAAAGCCTTGAACCGTTTATCGTCTGGTTCAAACTTCGCCTCTTTCGGAGCGCCGTCAGGCAACGATACAGCAAACGGATACCCCGCTTCATGCAGAGCCAAGACATCCATTTCCCCCTCAACAAAAATTATTTCTTTGATTTTTGAGGTTTCCCAATGGGCCTTTACAGCGTCGATGTTGAATAGCGTTCGCTCCGCACCAGCTTCTTGCCCGAATTGTTTGGAAGATGTCCTGTATTTGTTATTGATTAGATGATCGTCTTTTTTGTATGGGAACACGATGCAAGGTTGCATTGAACCCGCCACATAATGCTCATCCCGATACAAGCCGAAATGATCTACAGTGGTAGAACTGATCGCCCTTTTTATGAACCACTCATAAAATTTTGGGATAGGCTTTTCAACAATTTTTTTGATAGGGCGTTTGAACGGTTTTTGATCCCTCCGTTCATAAATCTTCCCAGATATCCCGCCATGCCATTCGCAATTATGACAATTCCAGACTGCACCGCCGCCAGATTCAATTGTGATTGAAAGCGGTTCATCGTGATTGTTTTTCTTTTTCCGTTGATCTTTGCACTCAGGGCATTTTGTTTTGTGTTGCCCTACATTATAATTTCGAAGGATTATTCCTTTTTCTTGTAGTTTTTGCATTGTGGTTCTCTATCCTGCCATTTGATCTTTAGTTCGTTTCCCCCCCAGCCTTATGCCGGGAGCGCCATTGTACTTTATATCATTTTTAACCCAAGTCCGCCACCTTGCATTCCAATCTGCTTGAGGTTCGCCTTTAGCTAAATAATAATCAACGTAAGATTCCGCCAAATCTACAATTTGTTTATCAGCAAAATTTTTGTCCCTTGCGAATGTCAGCCCTTCCATAGTTGGATGCCACTCAGGTTCAATGTGGGTTTTTGGTTTTTTCCTTGAAGATTTTTCTTTTATATTATTTTCTTTATTCTTTATGTCTTCTGTCTTCTGTCTTCTATATCCTCGTAACCCATTGATAATAGGCGGTTCACCTTCAATTATAATTGATTTATCGGCCTCGTAAATCTCCGATAAACCCGTTTTATTTTCGTTATGTCCATTTAAAGCTATAATATCGTCTGCTTTTTTGTTGGAAATATACCCCTTTTCAACTGTGATTTTCCCGGCATCAACAAGCCGTTTTTTCAATGATGTAAATTTTCTTGTAGAGCATCCACAGACTCTTGCGATCCATTGAGAATCGTCAGGGATCTTTCCGCCCCTGTCGAACATGAGATCAATTATATATGAGTAAGCCCCTGCCTCTTCCAAGGTGAGTTCCATCGTTCCACTAATGAAATTGGAGGGGTATCGTTTATACCAAGGATGAGATTTCATCGTTTGCAATGTCCTTGTCACCGTCCTTGGGAAATCCCCGGTTGGCTGAATAATGGGACAAGGACGAACCAGAAATACATTTCGGGAGCAACTCCGAAAGCAACCAACCGAGGAAACATTGCACCGTATAGAATCCGATGTCAAACTTCAATTATTGTAATAGGCGGATTATATGTTGCAAGAATTTTCTTTTTCAGCTTGTATACCGCCGTTATCGTGGCGGGTGATTTAACGTCTTCAAGAATATTTTTTTTATTCTTTACATCATAATAAAGGAAATCTCCCCGATAAAACCCGATCTTGGTTCCGTTTACCATCAAGTCGTATTTTGGCTGAAGAACTAAATCCTTAATTTCTCGCCCCATAACGAGGTACTTTAATTCGTTATACCTTTTGCCTTCTCTTTTGGAGTCGAACGTTATGCCGTCAATGACCACTTTTACATTGTTATACTTGGAGCGTTTTTTTTTAAAAAAAATCATTGGCAGTCACCTTTCCTTTGGTCACTTCCCGAATCTTGTCAAGCTGACTGCGCCTTGGAAACCGCTCCCCATACATCCATTTAAGAACGGCCCCCTTGGACGCGCCAGCGGCCTTGGCAAATTCATCAGGCTTCATCCGTTTGGATGCCAACCAATCACGTAGTTGCATTTTTCATCCGCTCCAAGCATTCCGCTTCGAATAAGACGAGTTTTTCCGCAAGGCGCTCAAGTGCCTGTTCGGATGTCCCCGCTCGTTTGATTTCGAAATACTCCCCTTCCCCTTGACCATCGGCATAAGAATACCAAAGGTTTTCAGACTCAGCCCAACTCAAGTAAAACGAAAGTTGGAGCTTTGAACAAAGGTCGAGTACGGTATTAAGTGCATCTGTCAACATTTTTCCTCTCCATATGAAATCCATTTTCCATACGTTCATTATGTATAGCACATAATAAAATTAAATAAACCCCAAAACGGGGTTGATTATTTTCCCGTTACGGGGTACAAATGTTTTCGTTCAAAAACTCGGCAAGGAGAACCACGATGAATGAACCCGCGCAAGCTGGGCACAATAACCCTCCCGAAACACCGTTCGAAATTCACGAAAGCAAAATCAACGACCTATATGATGAGGCTGTGAATTGGCTCGACGGTGATCCAATTGAAACCGAAGAAATGGCGGAAGGTGTTGCAACCCTTCTACAGATGTTACGCTCCGCTGGTAAAGAAGCTGATACGGAACGCGGCAAGGAAAAGGCTCCCTATTGGGATGCTGGCAAAGCCGTTGATGCAAAATGGAAGCCGCTTGCTGAATTAGTAACACTCGCAACCACCTCAGCGAAATCGGCACTTCAACCATATCTCAAAAAGAAAGCTGATGAAAAAGCGGAAGCGGATCGCATTGCCCGTGAAGAAGCGGAAACTAAACGAAGACGGGCGGAAGAATTATTCCAATCTACACAGGTGGATGATTTGGCGAGTCGTGCTGTTGCCGAAGCCGTATTAAAAGACGCTAAAAAAATGGAGGCGGCTGCGGCCCGTGATGCCAAAAAAACTGCGGGTGTTTCTGGCAAAGTCGGCAAAGCGGTATCGCTTAAAACTACATATAAGGCTATACTTGTTGACCCAGAGGCCGCCCTTGAACACTTCTGGCCTAGTGTGGAATTGGAAGGCGCGTTGACGGCGATTGGTCAACGTCTTGTGAAAAGCGGGGCGCGTAATGTCCCCGGATTTGAAGTTAAAATTGAAAAGGAAACATTCTAATGAACCAATCTGAAAGAACCGATTTAATCACCGCCGCAATTGGGGAAGCGCAAGCAAATATGTCTCCGGTTGTCGCTGATTCTGAAAACCCGTTTTTCAAATCAACCTATGCGGATCTGGCTGGAATTATGAAAACCATAAAAAACGCGCTCACCGATGCTGGCGTAGTTCCGATCCAAGGCGTTATGCCTCCATCGTTTGAAGGGGGCGCTCCCGTACTTAGAACACGGCTTTCCCATTCATCTGGTCAATTCATCGAAGATTATGGTGTGCCGTTGATCCTTGAAAAGAAAACTATGCAACAAATGGGGTCTGCAATTACTTATGCGCGTCGGCAGGGGTTAACGGCGATGCTTGGGATAACAGTTGTCGGGGAAGATGATGATGCCGCTGTAGCGTCAAATACGCTGTATCCCCGAACCCAACCGAAAGCGGAAAATAAAAAACCTATGGTCAAAAAAATGGAAGGGCCGATTAAAACCAAGACCGAACTTAAAAAACAATTGGACGCGCTTGTGTCTGACATCGTATCTTGTGACGATGTTGACCAGTTACGCTCCCTGCACCAATCTACCCCAACACGGGAGCTGATGGATCAGGCGAAGATGGATTGGCCCGAAGCGTATTCTTCAGAACGATCTGAAACTAATGATGTGATTGGAGTTCTTGAACACTTCAAAGAGCATCACGAAAAATTGGAGGCATCTGCGCCATGAATGCCGAAACAGGACTTGCAAGAAATACAGACCCAGACACCGCAAAAGCTGCGGCAAAAAGCGTCAACGCCTCGGCGCTTGAAAAAGTCGTTTTGAAAGGGCTTCAAGAACACGGGCCTATGACAATGGAGGAAACCGCCTTCATTATGAACAAATCTATCAATTCGCTTGGGCCTAGATTCCGGCCCCTGCTTGAGAAAAACATGATCTATGAGGTTATGTCGGGGGGTTACAATCTCACCCGCGCTGGTGGATCAGGACGGCAACGCCAAGTCTACGCCATACAGGAACGGCGAGAACTATGGCGTGAACGGCCTATCCGCAAATCGAAAACCCAACTACAAATGAGAATTGAACACTTGGAAGCCGCCCTAACAGAAATACGGGATGTTGCCCGTGTCTCCGAAGGGGTGGAATTTTACGCAATGCTTGCCGAAAAGGGATTAGCTAATGACTGAATACGATAACACCAACTCAGGCGCATTATTCAACACCTCTAACCAAAAACTTCTCCGGTCAGGTCCGGTCAACGTGGAAGGGTCTGACGAAACCCTTTGCATCATCCAGACCGAAACGAAAAACGGAAAAACGATCTTTGAGGTCTACCAAAAAGTCGGGGCCATCTTCACCAACGATAAGAAATCGGAAAATTCCCCAGATGTCGGCGGGACTGTCACGTTAAGCGGGACCGAATACTTTATGAACGGATGGAAAAAACAATCGAAGAACGGCAACAATTTCACATCCATATCGCTCAAGCAAAAAGATGAGCAACCGCCGAAAGATGAGGCCACGGATTGGGGCAACGATGCTCCGGCAGATGATCTGGATGAAATTCCCTTCTGAAAAGAAGATAAACCATTGCCGGGGGATCACCCTTTAGTCCAAGCGATTGTGAGGACGTTCCCCGGCTGTAAAGTTAGGAGATCTACATGAAAAAAATTGATCTTATTGAACCTATTCGAAAAACACCAGACGGATTGCGGGAGGCTCTTTACCGAGAGCTTGAAAGCTTACAAGCTGGCGTTTCAACGGTGACAAGAGCGAGAGCAGTCGGGAAACTTGCCGAAGAAATACACAAATCAATCCGCCTTGAAATAGAAGGCCAATCGGCTATCGAAAAATTAGAAATAGCAAAATTGGTGGTAGGCGATGGGTGAACGCGCAAGTTATTCTCACACCAGAAAAGAAGCCGTGAAGTTCATTTCATCATCCCGGCATTTTAAGCATTTAAAGAAAATGCCTATAGAAGCCATTAACACGATTTTGATGCGATACCATAGAAACAACGACTTAAAAAAATTGTCCCGCATAGAAAGGCATAATTTTATTCGCTCCAAGGATACTAGATACTATTCCTCAAGGTCTGAATCTTGGGTCAAGTCAAGACATTATGATCTTTCGGACATCCTTCGATCTGTCGCGCTTTATTACGGCGTGTCTTGTGCTGTTTGCGGGAAAAATGTGAGTGGCGGAGGGTGCCTAAGAGATGAAATTGTCCTTGATAAAAATACTTGCCGTTTTAAAACAAGGTCATACCACGACCCGCATATGTGGCGGCTTTTCGGCGGCTTTTGGGAACCCCACTTTTACAGTGTAAATGCGCCACATGACCCATTATGTCAAGATTGCGGAAGATACTATTATAGCTTTTGCAAAGATGCAGAGTTTGCCGCAGAGGTTCCGAACAAGCATCTTCCGGGTGATTTCTTGGCAACTTCGTTCCTTACCCATTTGCTGAATATCGCAACAGACAAAAAAAGCTATGTGCAATAAAACGCTACGCCAACAAAAAGGGTACGACTTTATGGATTTATTTGAATTGGCTTGGGAGAAAGAATGGCAAGATATG
>TARA_R110000765_G_scaffold11078_3_pt1 | contig 12262 bp, 7 predicted proteins | sample TARA_R110000765 | Tara Oceans TARA_R110000765 (sample SAMEA4398168) | marine metagenome | biome: Polar Biome; feature: [MES] marine water layer (ENVO:01000295) within the mesopelagic zone...; material: water (ENVO:00002006), including particulate matter (ENVO:01000060) such as...... | reverse complement strand
ATGCTCGCCTATATCTTTTTGGTCATTGCTGTATTACTAATTATTAAGCCCACAGTAAATGCTCTTTTTCTCTCAGAATTAGGTATTGAGCAATTGCCATTTGCTTTTTTATTAGTTGCGATTACGGCCGTAACTAGCTCATATTTCTATTCAAAAGCAGTTTCTCGTTTCTCCCTCAAAAAAGTCATAGAGGTAACTATTATAAGCTCTATCACAATTCTTATTGGATTAGGTATTTTATTATCACTACATGTAGTTAGCGGTGTATTACTTTACTTTTTTTATATATGGGTAGCGATATATGCAGTCTTGTCCGCTTCTCAATTTTGGATTTTGGCTAATTTGGTTTTCAGCATAAGAGAAGCCAAAAGATTATTTGGCTTTATAGGTTCTGGGGCTATAATTGGCGGAATTTTCGGTGGTTATCTCACTTCTATTCTTGCGCCACTTATTGGTAACGAAAATTTGATGTTCGTGGCTGCCCTATTGCTGTTTTTTTGCATACCATTACTTCGCAAGATTTGGAATATTAGGGTTAAGAAAAATGTTTCATTTAGAAAGCATAAAAATCCGATAAGTAATACAGAACCTCCTCTGAAACTTATTCTAAAATCTAAACATCTCACTTATATTGCTAGTATTGTTGCCGTAAGTGTTGTTGTTGCGAAGCTTGTCGATTATCTTTTTAGTGAATTTGCCTCGTCTTCAATAACTGATGCAGATGATTTAACTGCTTTTTTTGCTTTTTGGTTTTCAACATTCAATCTATTATCTCTGTTTATTCAGTTATTTTTCACCCATAGAATTGTAGGTGTTTGGGGAGTTGGTTTTTCATTACTACTCTTACCTATTGGTATTTTCGGTGGAAGTATTTTATTTCTTCTGTTACCAGAACTTTCGGCTGTTGTAGTCATTAAGGCTATGGATGGAATACTTAAACAATCTATACACAAAAGTGCCTCTGAACTTTTGACATTACCACTGCCCTTCGATTTAAAAAACAAAACCAAATCGTTTATCGATGTTGTCGTAGATAGTTTGGCCACAGGTGTTGCTGGATGTCTTTTAATATTCGTCGTACGAGGGCTAAACCTACCTTCGTTTTACATAGGTATTTTAATTATTGTATTGGTCTGTCTATGGTTGTATTTTATTTATAAAGTGCGAATAGAATATTACAAAACCTTTAGAACAAACTTAGAAGTCTTAACCGATACTTTTAAAAAGACAAAAAAAATTACTGCTTCTAAATCCTCGGTCGTTGCTGGTATGCGTTCTGTTTTTAAAAATGGAAGCGAGGAGCAAATTCTCTTTATGCTCGATAAATTGATGGAAATCAATGATAGACGTTTTGCCGATAATGTTGAGTTATTATTAGAACACCCAAGTAATAAAGTAAAACGATCTGCTATTCAAAATCTATACTTTTTAAATTCAAAAAGTATGACCTCTAAAGTTTCTGAGCTTTTAAAAATAGAAGATAAAGATTTAACCATTGCCACTTTAGCCTACATTTTGAGCTTTGCCCATAAAGACAAATCGTTCGTTTTCGATGCTTATTTAGAAAATTCGAATCAGCGTATTTCTTCGGCAGCTTTATTCTGTTTGGCAAGAGAAGCTAAACATAATTATTCTTTAAAACAGCGCTATTCTTTATCTGACCGAATTTCTAAATCGCTTGAGTCCTTTGAAAAAATTCCAGATAACGAAATCAATTTAGAATCTGTAATTGACATATTGGGCGTTGCCAACATTCCAATTTATCACAACAAGCTCATTGAATTTTTAAAGCATAAAAATGAAGAAATAGTAATGACCACCATTAAGTCTATCGCTACTACAATGGACCCTAACTTAGGTCAACATATTATTCCGTTTTTAGCACAAAAAAAATATAGACCTACGGTTATAGAGGCATTTAAACAATTTGGCCCTCAAATATTACCATTACTTCGTAAGAATGTTCAGGAAAGGCTGCAACCCTTATCTGTAATTCGGTTTATACCTATGGCCATGCAATCTTTTTATTCGAAGGAAGCTGTTCATCAATTACTAGGCATCTTAACCGATAATGATTTAACAGTTCGCCTAGAGGTCGTAAGAGCTTTAAGTGCGATTCGCTCAACACATCCACAGTTAAAATTCAATCGTTATAAAGTAGTGTCTGTAATCTTTGATGAGTGTAAGTTGCACCATCAAACATTGTCTTCGATGCATACTCAGATAATTATCTCTTATCGAAACCGAACCAAGTCTAAAAAAGAGATTGGTGATGCTGAACGAGATGCACGAACCAGCCTTTTAGAGCTTTTAGAACGGAGGTTAGAATCTGGTTTAGAGCGCATCTTTAAATTATTAGGTTTACGCTACCAACAAAAAGATGTTGCCATTGCATATGAAGGTCTTTTAAGCCATAAGCAAGAGGCACAACACAATGCCATTGAATTTTTAGACAATCTGCTAACAGGTGAATTAAAACGCAAACTGCTGCCTATTATTGAAGAATCTGCCCTCGACATATCATCAGAAGAAGAGCTTCAAAAAATTAAACATAAGATTCCATCAGAATTAGAATGTTTTAAATTATTACTACAAGGTAACGACCTAAAAATAAAGTTGGCGGTATTATTCCTAATAGCTCAACAAAAAGAACCTCGATATTTAAATATTGTAGAAAATCATCTTAATGATACCGATCCCAAAATTAGAAGTTTCGCATTAGATGCATTTAATGCTATAAACGATTCACAGTAATAGAATGCTTTTATAACTATTTAATTTTCTTGTATCTTAATGGCTAACAGGATTTAGCTGATCACAAAAACAACTTAGTATGGCAAGATTTGTAAGAAAGAGTAAAGATGAAATCGGTAGAGCACCAGACGAACTCTTCTACAGGGGAGATAAGAAGATAGACGAAGTCTTAATTCGAGTTATCGATTTTGATGCAAACAATCTTAATGAGCAGCCTTTAAAAGATATTACCGAAGCCTTATCCTACCAAGACAAAAAGACAGTTACTTGGTTGAATATAGATGGTTTACACAACAAGGAGCTAATGCTAAACATAGCAAAAGGGTTTCAATTAGATGAACTCGTTTTAGCAAATGTTATGAATACCTCATCGAGACCTACGGTTCAAGAATTCGATAATTGTATTTTTCTATCTATAAAAATGCTTCAACTTAATGAAGAAGATGGTAGGCTTATTGTTGAAAATTTAAGCTTGATACTAACGAAAAGCGTATTGATTTCTTTTCAAGAGAAAAAAGGTGATGTATTTGAACCTATTAGAGACCGAATTCGAAAGAATAGAAAGCGTATTCGAAATGGATGGACAGATTATTTAACCTTTGCCTTATTAGATATTGTGATTGATAATTACATCTACATCTTAGGTGTGTTAGGTGAGAAAATTGAGGTGCTAGAAGAGAGCATTGGTAATCAACCAAACAAGTCGACCATTAAGAAAATTAATAACTACAAACGAGAATTGAACTTTCTAAGAAGAAATATTAGTCCGGCAAAAGAAATGATTCTGACGCTTTCAAAATTAGAATCAGAATTCATATTTGAATCGACCTACGTACATTTTCAGGAACTTCGTGATAACATAAATCAAGCTACAGATTCATCAGACAGTTATCGAGAAATATTAACCGATCAGTTAAATCTGTACCATACGTCGATAAGTACAAAGCTAAACGACATCATGAAATTCTTAACGATATTCTCAGTCATTTTTATTCCGTTAACATTTATTGCTGGTATATACGGCACTAACTTTGATAATGTGCCAGAACTACATTTTAAATATAGCTACTATATCATGTGGGCCGTGATGGTATTAGTAGCCATTATAATGCTTATTTATTTTAAAAAAAGAAACTGGTTTTAACTTTGAATTACACTCTTTATGAAAAAATCTTTTACTGTTACTCGAATGTCGTTTAAAACGATATCAGAATTACCTGGATATTGGACAGAATCAAAATATCTTGATTTATTAGAACTGATGGATTTTGATAATCCAGCTGGTTTAGATAAGGCTGAAATAAAGGATATGTGTTTAATGTCTTTAACAGATAATGAACCCGAAGATGCCGCAAAAATAGTACTCACCTATGTTTTTGGCGACAAACTTAACAAGGGTCAAATCGACAATCTTTCAAATGAAATGCTCGAAGAAAAGTTATGGGAAGAATATGCAGATTTAAGCTTGCATGAAGAATTTTTCGCCATTCATCAATTATTATACGATGCCTTTGAAGGAACTTTCCCTCATCCCGAAGCTGTTTCATTTCAAGTAAAAATTCAGGAAATGGCTAAAAACAGCCTTTCTATATTTGAAGATTACCCTGAGGCTCCTTTAGTTCGTTTATTAGCAGGTGGCTTACCAGATAATACTGTTATAAATCGCCTTTTTGATGATAAACTTGAAGGTGAACAATTTCAAGAAGCAAAGGATATTCTTTGGCAATTGAATATGACTAAAAATGAAAATAATGAATTAATAGCTAATGTGATTTCTTCTCATTATTGGTTTAAAGATTTAAAGTATGTAGATGGGTTTGAAGCAGAAACCCACGCAGATGAATAAAACCGGAAATAGCTATTGATTCTATCTCAAAAAAGCTATAGATTCCTATTATTTTCTATACAAAAGTTATACCCCGTCTTCCACAAATTTCAGCTACTTTTTCAAAATTAGGTGGTCCTGCAGGTAATTGTGCCAATTCTTGAAACATAAACTCGATACCTGCAGGAAAAGCGGAGGTAATCATTTTAGCTTTTTCTGTACCTACAACTTTCCAAGTATGTGCGATTCCTTTTGGCGCGAATGCAATATCACCTGCTTTCAAGACAGTGGTTCTATTGTTAACGGTTATTTCCACTTCTCCCTTAACCACCCTAAAAATTTCATCTTCCTTGGTATGGATATGCGGCGGTATGCCCACACCAGGAGCAACATTATCTACCCATTCAACAATTTGATTGTTTGTATCCTCACCCAACAATTTATGAGTCTGTATATCCCCAATTACATTAAGTACTTCTCCATCATCATCTTTAACCACTTTTGGGTTATTAAAAGAAACATGAGGGGTAGAAAATAATTTTGGTTGACTAAGTAATACTCCAGGCAACAATGCCATTCCCATACCTATTCCTGAATTTTTAATAAAACGCTTTCTATCCATGATTTTAATTTTACACCAAATTAGATATAAAATAAATCGGTTAAAATGCGAAAACAACGGTTTATACTTTGAATTTAAGAACTACCACTTCTTCTAAGTACAGAAGGATTGGTTCCCGTTTGGGTCTTAAAGAAATAGCTGAAATAATCTGGTGTAGAAAAACCTAAATCATAACTAATCTCCTTAATTGTTCGATTAGTGAATTTTATAGCATGACGTGAACGAATCAATAACTGTTCAATAATTATACTCTTAGGACTAACATTAAGCACTTCTTGAACGCATTCATTCAAATATTTTGCAGATATATTAAGTTTCGACGCATAGTACCCTACTTCATGAGATTCGACAATACTCTTATCTACTAACTGTTTAAACTCATATACAATGTTTGCCTTTGTTTGGCTTTTTTCAATAATTGATTTTATATTACATTGACCGTCGCAGTAAACAAAGAAAGTATTCAATAATGATATTAATGCATCTTCTTTATTATTTAAATGAGAACCCAAAAGCTCATCTATCATTTCTAAAATAGCTTGGGTTCGTTTCTCGATACCCGGACTTAATTTAAATAGCGGAATGGTTCCGGAATTAAATAGTCTCACTTTATTGATATGAAGTTTACTTAACAATGGATTGCTAAGTATTTCGTGCGATAATTGGAGTAAATAACCTGTATTTTCAGCGTTATGTTTGGTATAAAGCTTCCATTGTACTTTATTATCCAAGAAAAAAATAGAATTTGATATGTTTGGATATAAAACACCATCTATCTCAACACCTTTAATTTCATCCTTTACCCAGCATACAGCATAGTCAGAATCATCAGAAGAGTGGGAAACATTTTTGACAATTTTCGATATTTTGATTGTATCGTTTTTCATCAGTAAAGTGTCAATTTAGATAATAAGCCAAGAATAAGCACATAGCCTTTAATGCCTTAATATACAACATTTTAAATTTCTCTGATTATGAATTTTGCTCTAACTCAATAATCAAATTAGCAACCAAAGCTGTCCAACCAGTTTGGTGAGAAGCTCCTAATCCTTTACCAGAATCCCCATCAAAAAACTCATAAAAGAAATGCTCATTTTTAAAATGTTCATTTTTCGTAAACACCTTATTTACATCTTCAGAATGGTACTGAAATTTACCATCAGCATTGGGTTGAAATAGTTTTATAAGCCTTTTCGAAAGCTCATTAGCAATTTCGTTCAGGTTCAATTTATTACCTGACCTTGTTGGGAATTCATATACATATTGATCACCATAGAACAAGTAATATTTTCGTAGTGATTGAATTATCATATAGTTCAAAGGCATCCAAATAGGCCCTCGCCAGTTAGAATTACCCCCGAACATATTTGAACGACTTTCACCAGACTCATATTGAATTTGATGATGTCCGTTATGTTGAAACACAAAAGGATGCTTTTCATGGTATTTTGAAAGAGAGCGTATTCCAAATTCAGACAAAAACTCATCCTCATCTAACATTCGATATAGCAATTTTTCTAATCTAAAGCCTCGCATAATAGAGAACAGGTAATTACCATCTTCGTTAAATTCTTCAATATTTGAAACCAAAGAGGCTAAATCAGGACGCGTACGTACAATTTCAGCAGCCTTAACTTTGAAATATTTTAGTTCCTCAAACAAATCTTTATGAATAATTTCTACTGCGAATAAGGGTATAATACCTACCAACGACCGAACTTTCAAACGATCGGTAGTACCATTTGACATTTCAACTACATCATAATAAAAATTATCTACATCGTCCCACAATGAAATTTCTTTTTGTCCAATATGGTGCATGGCCCACGCAATGTTCAAGAAATGCTTAAAAAACTTCGCTACACTATCCTCATAAATAGGGTTGACTATTGCCAACTCTATGGTCATTCGTAACATATTCAATGTAAACATGGCCATCCAACTAGTAGCATCTGCTTGTTGCATTCGTGTTATACCTTCTGGCATATGATTACGGTCGAAAACACCAATATTATCTAAACCTAAAAAACCACCTTCAAAAAGGTTGGTTCCACTTTTATCTTTTTGATTTACCCACCAAGTAAAATTGACAATTAACTTTTGATACGCTTTTTCTAGAAATTTGGTATCTCCTTTTCCAGTACGCTTCTTATCTTTTTCATAAACATTCCAAACCGCCCAAGAATGAACTGGAGGATTGACATCACTAAAATTCCATTCGTACGCAGGTATTTGTCCGTTGGGGTGCATGTAGCCTTCCCGCAACACCAAAAGCAATTGTTCTTTTGCGAAATAGGGATCTATTTCCACAAAAGCAGCCATATGAAATGCAAGATCCCAAGCGGCATACCAAGGGTACTCCCATTTATCTGGCATTGAAATTACATGCCGATTAGTTAGATGTTGCCAGTGAAAATTTCGTGAATCTTTACGATATGGTTTTAATTCCCCTGGCCCTCCGAAGAGCCATTTATACACATCATAGTAATAAAATTGCTTGGTCCAAAGAAGGCCAGAAAAAGCTTTTCTTGCAATATCTTGTTGATCACTTGGCAATTCTTTCTTTAATATAGATCCGTAAAACTCTTCGCATTCTTCTATTCTTTTATCAAAAATAGCGTCATATTTGCTCCATGGGTCAGCAAGTTTCTTTTTGCTCAGTCGAACTTTAATGATCTTCTCTTCACCTGGCTTAAGACGTAATTTATGCCATACAGCAAGCTTAGAACCTTTCTTTGCAGGATTTACGGTATCTAAACCATTAACCACGTGGTCATTAATACCATCCTTAACGTAATCTACTTCGTTAGGAACATTATAAATACGTTTGTTATTTGTTTCATTTTCACAAAACAGTTGCTCACCCCCTTCATGATAAAAATAATATCTACCATTTCTAGTACTCCTACTCTGTACTGAAGAATCTGAAATAGATTTCATCTGTGGGCGCTCGAAACGGTCATTATGTTTCCAAAAATTCCGAAACCAAAGATGTGGCAATACATGAATACTTGCCACTTTTGGCCCTCTATTAATAACAGTAACCTTCATTAGTATATCACCAACATCTTCTTTGGCATATTCTATAAAGCAATCGAAATATGTATTATTGGCAAAAGCTTTGGTGTCAAGCAATTCAAATTCAGAATGCTCCCTTCCAAGGTCATTATTCTTCTTTAATATTTCAGCATATGGAAATTTCTTTTGTGGGTACTTATACAAATACTTCGCATATGAATGTGTTGGTGTAGAAACCTGATGAAAATAAAGTTCCTTTACATCTTCACCATGATTACCTTCATTATTGGTCAACCCAAATAACCGCTCTTTCAAGATTGGGTCTTTACCATTCCAAAAAGCAGGGGCCAAACATAGTATTTCTCTAGAGTCGCAAAAACCACCAATACCCTCTTCTCCCCATCTGTAGGCATTACTACGTGCTTTGTCATGGTCTACAAAATCCCAAGCATGGCCATTTTCACTATAATCTTCTCTTACAGTTCCCCATTGTCTCTCCGCTAAATATGGGCCCCATCTCTTCCAATTCTTATAATTATCCTCAACATCTAGCCTCTCTTCTTCAGCATTTTTATGGATCATACAGTCTTTAATAAATTATCTATTTTAATCTTTTTCAATATAGACTCCTATAAACGATTAAATTATAGGATCTTAAAAGTTGGCCAAATTATTATATCCTATCGGAAATAGCAATAAAAATACTACTTGTTACAACATTTGTTCGACTAACGTTCTAAGCAAATGAATAGTATTATTTAATCGTTAGAATTATCATCTATACTTTATCAACTAATTAATAGGTAACGGTTATTCTATTAAACAAGCAACAGTATACGATTATATAAATCCTTAATGAATAACATTTTGTTATAATTATTTTTTGTTCACATTTTGTTGGGGTATATAATCAGCTTTTTAGCCTAGGGTCTCTAGGTAATCGACAACTTCAACATGTCAAAGCTCGTTGTATATACCCAATTTTTACTATTGGAATTATTCTTCATAATATCTTATATTTAAGTTATGATTTTATCAATACGTGTATTTTCCCTTCTGTGCATAATTTTAATGAATCATTTGTATTCACAAGAAGAAAAACCTCAAGATTTCACACAATCTATTGGAGGTTCAGATTTAGGCATTGAAATGGTTGCCATACCTGCTGGAAGCTTTTCGATGGGAAGCACAACATCCGAAGAAAAAAGAGGTGAAGATGAAGGCCCGGTACATACAGTGAAATTAAATTCTTTTTGGATATCTAAGTATGAAATAACATGGGAGCTCTACAATCTATTCGTAAACAGAGCAATAGATAGTATTGAATCTAATAGTAAGTCCAAAGAATTAAAAATTGACATTGACGCTATTTCTGGCGCAACTATACCTTATGTAGATATGAGTCTTGGTATGGGAACGAGCGAAGGTTTACCTGTTGGTAATGTCACACAATATGCAGCCTCTCAGTTTTGTAAATGGCTTTCTGCAAAAACCGGCCATTTTTATCGCCTTCCTACCGAAGCAGAATGGGAATATAGTGCGCGTGCAGGAACAAATACCGCTTACTATTTTGGCGATGATTCAAAAATGCTCGGTGAGTATGCTTGGTCTTATGAGAATAGCGAAGATACCTACCACCAAGTAGGTCAAAAGAAACCTAACCCGTGGGGGTTATATGATATGCATGGTAATGTGGCTGAATGGACGTTAGACCAATACATGCCTCAGGCATATGAAACCAGAAAGTCTGTAGTTGAATCACCAATAGAGATTGCCAATGATATTTACTCTCGTTCTGTACGAGGTGGTTCGTATTATGATGATGCCGAATATTTAAGAAGTGCAGCCCGTTTAGGGTCTAATGAGAATTGGAAAATGAGAGACCCTCAATTTCCAAAAAGCAAATGGTGGAATACCGATGCCCCTTTTGTTGGCTTTAGAATCGTAAGAGATCCAAATGTGCCAAAAGAAACTGAAATCAACAACTTTTGGGGCGAATTGTCCCATAAAACTTAAAACCAAACAACATGAACAAAAAAACCAATTTAAAACCAGAAAACTCAAGAAGAGATTTTTGTAGAAGCACCGCTCTGGTTGGCGCAGGAATGTTATTACCAGGAATGGAAATGAGCGCTATGGCAAACGTCTTTAATAACAAAAAACTAAAGTTAGCTGTGATAGGTTGTGGTGGTCGTGGTAGTGGTGCAGCTAACCAAGCCCTAAAAGCAGATGAAAATATAGAGTTGGTAGCCATGGCAGATGCTTTTCAAGATCAATTAGACAAAAGTCTACTGAACTTACAGAAAGAGTTCGAAGGTACTAAAAAAGTAAATGTTAAAGATGCCCATAAGTATGTAGGTTTTGATGCGTACAAAAAAGCAATTGACCAAGCAGATGTTATCATATTAGCAACACCACCAGGTTTTAGACCTTATCACTTTGAATATGCTATTAATGCTGGTAAACATGTGTTTATGGAAAAGCCAGTGGCTACAGATGCACCTGGTATTCGCAAGGTTCTAGAAATGGCAAAAATTGCTAAAGAGAAAAAGCTGAATGTAGTTGTAGGTCTGCAACGCCATTATCAGAATAATTATTTAGCTATTGCAGAGAAAATAAAGCAAGGTGATGTTGGTAAAATAGTATCAGGTCAAGTATACTGGAATAGTGGTGGGGTTTGGGTACGACCAAGGCAAGAAGGCCAAACCGAATTAGAATATCAAATGCGCAATTGGTATTACTTCAATTGGTTATGTGGTGATCATATTCTAGAACAACACATTCACAATATAGATGTCGCAAACTGGTTTATTGGTGAATATCCAATTTCAGCTCAAGGTATGGGTGGTAGATTGGTTCGAACAGGAAAAGACCATGGTGAGATTTTTGACCATCATTTTGTAGAGTTTACCTACCCTAGTGGAGCAGTAATTGCAAGTCAATGTCGTCACCAACCGGGCACGTGGTCTAAAGTAGGCGAGAACTTTCAAGGAACAAAAGGAAGTATTGATATGAATGATGCTGGCGCTGCAAGTATTATCGGCCTCGACGGTGAAAAAATGTTCGACTACCGTAATCGAAATGACCCTAATCCTTATCAAGTAGAGCACGATAGATTATTTGCATCAATTCGTAACAATGAAGTAATTAGCGATGCTGAAAACGGCGCAAAAAGTACCATGACCGCCATTATGGGCCGTATGGCAACCTATTCTGGTAAAGTAATCACATGGGAAGATGCAATAGCCTCAGAAAAATTATTGATGCCTAGTGAACTTACTTGGAATTCTACCCCACCAAGTGTCCCAGGACCAGATGGTATGTATCCAATTCCAACTCCTGGTGTTACTGAGGTTTTGAGTTAAGAATACTAAATGTTTGATAATTCATTTTAAGTAGTAAAGGAAAAGAAAAATGCCTGCATATAAATTTATGCAGGCATTTTATTTAAAATCAAAAAAACCCACTTCACAAATTAGTGATTGAAGTTTTTCTTCAAAATATTTAATTTATTCCCCTAGTTCAGTAATCTTTTTCTCATAGAGTTTTTTGCTCTCCACGACAGCCACATTTAATTCTTTCATAATACCATCTACGCGACCTTCTATACTTTTCATTTGATCGTTAATATTATCGAATGAATTAAGAGCTGCAGCTACTTCTAAAGCTTTTACAACTTCTACGGCGTCGCCATGTAATAGTTTCAACTTATCAATTGCTTTTGAAGTATTGGCTAACGTACCATTATATTTAGTTCGAGCTTTCTCAATGGCTCTTAAAAGTGTTTTCTTACTGGTTTCATCACTAAGGCTATTGCTCTGGGTTTCCATAGCAGTAAACAAGTTAGAAGCTTTCTCTTTTAAATCTTCGTATTCTTTGTTCAAGTTTTGCACACGACGATCTACTTTCTCCCAATCTCCATATACTTTGGCGAATTCTTTATCTTCATTTTTGGTATCCTCTAAAGCGCTTTTTAGTGCATTTAAAGATTCTAGACCTTTATTTACATTTTTATTTGCGGTCTCTTTCTTATTCTCAAAAGA